>ENA-UPTF01001544-UPTF01001544.1-marine-metagenome-genome-assembly--contig:-NODE-1544-length-14329-cov-4.012489_pt1 | contig 14329 bp, 15 predicted proteins | sample MGYA00238166_ERZ767019 | MGnify/ENA primary metagenome ERZ767019 (study PRJEB28930, sample SAMN06266391) | marine metagenome | isolation source: Sea water from 250 m depth | place: Atlantic Ocean...
ACTCGATGTCAGGATTATTTAAGTTTTTTAGATCAAAAAAACCCAAAGAACGAAACGAAGAAATTTTTGGCGTGATCGAAGTTGCAACGTCGGTGCTTTTAATCGAAATGGCCAGAGCCGATTTTCATCAAGATGATTTCGAGGATAAAAAGATAACTGAGCTGCTAAAGGCTCATTTTAATCTTTCACATGGCGAAGCTCAGAATTTGTTCGAAGAAGGACAAAAAAAAGCAGACGATGCAGTTTCTTTACATGAATTTACCCGAACCTTACACACTAAATTAACTCAAACCGAAAAGGAAAAAGTCATTGGGATGCTTTGGAAGCTTGCTATGGCTGATCAGGAACTCGATAAATACGAAGATTATTTGGTGCGAAAAATTGCTGATCTTTTGTATGTTTCAAACACAGTTGTGTTAAGAATACGACACGAAGTTACTGCAAAATAGTCTCCTTAATGACCTTAATGATAGGAACAACATTTTCAAAGATTGGGTTAACAACCGGTAAATCCAACTGATCCGCAAGTGCTTGAGTGTCAAAATCTTTGTTGTCTGAGTTGATACAAACAGCAATTGTTTTTTTTCCGTAGCTGGCTATCAGTTTTATTTCTTCTTCTATACTAGGTATCGGCAATTTAAGTTCTTCAAAACCTTCAAAATAATCTCGATCAATAGCATGGACGAGAATGACACCACTTACATCTCCTGCAAGTAGCAGTTCAGATCCGCAGGGTCCTGAAGGATTTCTTAAAGAGGATTGACCTTCAATTAGCATTAACTCTGGTTGACTGATGGCATCACATTCCATGATTGCTTTTTCCAGTTCGCCGGTAACAAAATCATTCAGCGTTGCATCAAAAAGAAAGCCATGTTTAAAGCCCTGCAAGAAACCAGTTTGTCCTGTATAGATGATTTCAGCTTTTATATTAGATTCAACACATCCCTGAAGTAAAAACTGACAGGTAGTTCTTTTGCCAAGGGCACAGTCAGTGCCTAAGACTGCAATCCTTGGTGTTTCCAAATCCATGATCTGACCTGACCAGAAAGACAAATCCGTAGTTTCTTTAGGTTTGCGAATATCATAAATGATACTTCCAGATTCTTTAGCAGTTTTGGCGAAGTCAGGATCCTCACCTAGAAGTTGATGCAAGCCTGAAACCACATGAATCCCTGCCTTAAGGGCTTGTTTTACATTTCCCCTATGTGACTCAGGCAGTTGTCCACCATGAAAAGAAAGACCAATTACAAGAAAATCTGGTTTTGTCCCTAATCCTTCAAGGGCTCTGTTTATGTCGCTAAAAATAGGTACATCATCTTGACAGTTGGAAACAATTTCATTGGACATCTGACCAGCATGTTTATGGTCAACAACTCCTAAAATCTGGAAGCGTTTTGAATATCTAAGTAGCCCATGTGAAGTTTTGCCATGGAGGTCAGTTAGCATACCACCGCTGTATAATAGAGCAGTACCTGTAGGCTCAGATATCATGATAGACTCCCAATCCTGATCTATTGTTTGTTGTCATGATCCCATTTTCGCAAATATATCCACCAGATACTAAGTCCCATTTCAAGTCAAAGTGACCATCCAAATCCAGATATTCTGTGGCTGAACTAGCCAAAGCAGCGTGCAATGCTGCAGCGATGCTGATTTTGCTCTCGTCCATACAACCCCACATCAGTTTTATGTCCTCATTTTCAGCAATTTTTGCGATTTTTAAGGCTGGGTATATCCCGCCACATTTCATTAATTTAATGTTAAAGATACCGAAGGGCCTTATTTTATCTGTTAGTTGGATTGCATCAGCAGGTGTATGTAGGCTCTCATCTGCAACACAAATATCCCTGAGTTCTCCAGGAAAATTAAGCATTTCCTTAATTTGGTTTTTTGGTAGAGGCTGTTCTATTAGCTCAAGCCCTAAGTGTCGTGTCTTTTCGTAAAATTTTTCCAAGTCTTCAACGGAATAACCCTGATTGGCATCTACCCTGATTAATGGACCCTCTGAGTTTAGTTCTGACAGTGCAATTACTTTATCAATGTCTTCATCGACATTTTCCCCAATTTTCAATTTTAAAATCTTGAATCCTTCTTGTAGATGATTTTTGGCATCTTTTATTGTCTTTTCTAACGGGGCAACCCCAATGGTAATTGATGTTGGAAAAGCTTCGTGCACTTGCCCCAGTCGTTCTAACAAAGGTGTTTTTTCTGATTTAGCCAACAAATCAAAAAGAGCCATGTCGATAGCGGCTCTCGCAGCTGGGAAATCTTTAAGATCTGATTGCAGTCTTTCAAGGATATGGTTTTCATTGTCTACATCCCAACCTATCATTTTTTCTGCCATGGACTGTAGTTCGTTGTATGCAGCTGTAAAATTTTCCCCCGTTACATCTGCAGAAGGTGCTCCGGATCCAATTCCTTTTATGTCTTTGTTTGATTGTATTTCAACAAATATGTTTTGAACCGATTCGGTCACCCGTCCAGCAATGGCCCAAGGCGCCTTTAATTGCATATCGTGTTGATGAACATTTACATTGACTATTTTCATGATTGAGGACTGTTATAGCATTTGTTTAAAATTAGTACAGAGAATCCCAGAAAAAACCGCGTTTACAGGGATAATCATAATGATTGATTGGATGATTACTAGTGCGATCATTGGTGAAAAATCTAAACCTGCAAAGTGAGGCAATCTTCGCTGAATCGGTCGCATGACTGGCGCAACCAAATCACCGATAAAGCGTGCAGCAGGAGTAAAGTTATTGGGGCTGAGCCAAGACAAGATGACATGGGCCAATATGCTGATAAAAAATATCCTCAAAACTAGGATTGTCAGGTTCATCGTTCCCAGACCAATGAGTTGAAGAAAATTGGGTCCATTTAGACAAATAATCGTTGTCATGAACCACAAAGCGAAAAGTTCAATGAGCAGACAAAGACTAATCAAAATAACTTCGATAGACGATTGTTTTGAAAACCTTGATGTAAAAGGTCTAAAGATTGGATTCGTAATCACTATGATTGATTGATGGATTGGGTTACTCACACTAATCCAGCGAGAGGCAATAAGCCTCAAAATCAAAACAATGGTGATAAAGTCAACGAACGTCCGAAACAAAAATAAAAACACACTTTCCATTAGAATTTTTTATTGGTTTATTCAGATCCATTATCAGAGTCTTGGTTGCCCAATTCAATTGATCTTTGGGTAGCGGCATCGATGGCTTCTGTCCAGATCGACAGAATGTTGTTTTTTTCGAGTGAATCAAATGCTGCTTCTGTGGTCCCTCCTGGGGACATCACTTTTTTTCGAAGTGTTTCGAAATCATCGGAACTATTTAGGGCGAGTTGACTGGATCCAATTGCTGTTTGAATCACCAGTTCTTGTGCAATCTCTTCAGGTATTCCAGCACATTTTGCTGATTCAGTTAATAACTCCATCATATGGTAAAAGTAGGCTGGACCGTTTCCAGAAATAGCAGTCACTGTATGCATCCAATCTTCATTCTCAATCCAAATGGATTTGCCCACAGAATCGAATAAATAAGAAGCCAAGGCTTTCTCATCTTCATTAAGGTTGCTAGCGATTAATGCCGATATCCCTCTGCCAATAAGACAAGGTTGGTTGGGCATGACTCGACAGAGTTTTGATGTAGTTCCAAAAATAGACTTCAAAGTATCAAGCGCAATGCCGGCTGCTACCGAGACAACGATTGAGTCGTTTTTTTTGTGTGTTGCAGAAATTTTTTCAGCCACATTAACAAAAATTTGTGGTTTTAATGCTAAAACCAAAACATCACAGACTTCTGCAATAGTATTGTTGTCAGTCTCGATATTGAGTCTTCCATTCAAGGCTGATAACAACTCTCTTCTTTTTTCTGATGGGTCTGATACAAATATACTCGTGGGGCTGTGACCATGTAGAATCAAGCCTCTGATCATTGCTTCAGCGACCATACCTCCACCAATAAATGCTATTTTTTTACTTTCATGATTCATTGCTATTGCCTTGGTCCAAATAATGCAGTGCCTATTCTAATCATATTTGCATGATTGTGAATCGCTATTTCAAGATCATCAGACATTCCCATAGATAAGGTATCTATTTCAAATCCATTATCTTTGAGAGTATGAGAAGCCATCTCCATTGTTCTATAGCTCTGATGACGTTCTTCTTCAGATGCACCAAAACGGGTCATACCCATGAGACCTCTCAATTTTAAATTTGGCAGTGTTTCAATTTTTTTTGCCATTGCAAATAATTGGTTTATTGGAAGACTGTTTCGGGAATCGTCTTGATGTAGTTGTATCTGTATACAAACATGGAGTGGGGGCAATGACTTGGGCCTATGTTTATCTAGCTTCTCAGCTATGCTGTATCTGGTTATGGTATGCACCCAATCAAAATTTTCTGAAATTGGTTTGGCTTTATTGGATTGAATGGAGCCAATAAAATGCCAGGTTGTTTTATGCTTGAAGGCTTTGATTTTTTTTATTGCCTCTTGGACAAAATTTTCTCCAAAATTGTCCAAGCCTAGATTGTAGGCTGTTTCAATATCAGCCAATGTCTTCTTTTTGCTGACTGCAACGATTGTAAAGTCTGATTCTTCCTGGCCAGTTAATGCCAATGAAGACTGAATTCTGCGTTGCAATGCTTGAAAATTCTTTGCAATGTCTGTCATCGTGGGAAAATGCTTTGAGCATCGAATACAGGACCATCGACACAAACCCTTTTCATTGCAACACCTTCTGGAAGGGTCACTTCAACCACACAGCCTGCGCACCCACCAATTGCACAAGCCATAAATTCCTCAAGTGATAACTGGCAGTCAATTTGGTAAGTTTCTCCAAGATTCGCAGCAGCTTTTAGCATTGGCTCTGGTCCACATGCGTAGATGACAATTTGTTTCAGTTCTTTTTGGTCCAGAGTTCGAATCCAATGCTCAGCCAATTCTGTTACATATCCTGTATAACAACCTTCAAAATCATTCAGACTGGCTAGACGACAAGGAATGTCTTTATTTTCCATATCAGCAATAGAAGCATTGCAGTTGTTTTTGATGCCATCGATTGTTATTGAGGATTTCACCGATGTAAAAGGGAAGGGAAGTTCAGAGCCAAAAAATGCAACAGGAGCAAGCCCTTGATTTAGGTTTTTTAAGTATTCTGCTAAAAAAAGTACTGGAGGAATACCAACTCCACCTCCAATTAAAACTGGGATATGGTTGGGTTTTTCAAAGTTAAAACCTCTACCAATTGGGCCCATTAGAGTCACTTCATCACCCGGTTGAAGTTTACTTAGAGCTTCAAGACCTGGGCCTATGATTTTATATAGAAACTCAACTGTTTTTTGTTTTTTGTTCGCTCGTAAATAAGACAGTGGTCTTCTCAACATTATATTTTCACCACAATCAACGAAGGCAAATTCTCCAGGTAAAGCTGTGATTGAAGACTTTTGAGCCTCAAGGGTTAGAATGAATTGTTCTCCAGCAAATTCGGTTTGTTGAATAACTTTGGATTTCTCTTCAAAAACGGTTGCAGATTGTCGCACCATTATTTCATCACTTCTGCTTGCATCATTGATAACAGTGCCATTCTTATCGCAATTCCGTTAGTGACCTGTTCCCTGATCACAGAATTTGTCCCATCAACTACTTCATCTGAGATTTCCACACCTCGATTCACAGGTCCAGGGTGCATTACAATCACATCCTCATTGCAAGGCTGTAATCGTTTCTTAGTTAAGCCATACTTCCCAAAGTAATCCTCCGGACTCATTGTTTTTGTGAGGTTCTCGATTCTTTCTTTTTGTACTCTAAGAGCCACCACAACATCGGCATTAATTAATCCTTGGTCAAGATTTTTATAATGTTCTGCTTTAGGATAAAGTTCCATATTGGGTTTGAATTCTTCAGGAGAGATCAGCGCCAACTTTTTGCCTGCCATGATCGTTAATCCTTCAGCTAATGATCTGGCCACACGTGAATGTTTTATGTCTCCTACGATGGCAACTTTAATTTGATCAAAACTTTTTTTGTGTTTTTTTATTGTTAATAAATCCAATAAACCCTGCGTTGGATGGGACTCAGTAGACTCGCCTCCATTAATAAGATGCGAATCGGCATCCAAGTTTGGAACAATTTTTGATAGGATGCCTCTTTCATTGTGTCGGACTACAAAGTAATTGACCCCCATTGCTTCAAGAGTTCGTATTGTATCAATTATGCTTTCACCCTTGACCCTTGAAGAGTGTTGGTTATCAATATTTAAAACATCCGCTCCTAGCCTTTTGGCTGCGATCTGAAATGAGCTTCTCGTTCTAGTACTGGGTTCTAGAAATAAATTTGCCAAGGTAGTGCCTTGAAGGCTTTTATCTTCCTGTGGCGGGAAGTTGTTAGTGGATAAAAATGTTTCTGCTTTTGCAAGAAGTTTGGATATCGTGCTTTGGTTCAGTTCTTTTAGATAAAGTAGATGTTTCACTTTATTCCACCACCATTATTGAATATTTGGGCTACTGATAGCTGTTCATCCCAGTGTTTCTAACTTTAGCCATTGCTCAAGAATTATCTTTGCTGCCATGCTGTCCACTTGTCCTCTTTTTATTCTTCTGCTCAAGGTTCCATCTCTACGGAGATCTCTGAGCTCTTGTCTTGCTATGGTTGTGCTATAAGTCTCATCAAACAATATTGTGGGCATTTTATAATGTTTTTCAATTGCAGACCCAAATTTTTCAATTTTATCGGCTAAAAGAGAGGTTTGTTTATTATTTTTACCGGGGTATCCAATGATTGCCAAATCTGGTTTATAGTCATTGACTATTTGGTCTAGTTGCTCCCAATTGGGGGTTTCATTCTTGATTTTAAGAACATTTAATGGCGTTGCTGTTTTGGTTATGCATTGGGCAATGGCAACACCCATTTTTTTTGTACCATAATCAAAGCCAATCAGAACGCTGTCAGGCTTCAAATTCATCGATTATAAATAGTTGTAGAATGAGACGACCAATATGACTAAGCATGACCTATCTGCCCACTTATATTACTAGCATCTATACCCAAGAGGTTTATGGCTTCATCCCAACGCTTTGTATAGGGGACAGTAAACAAAATATCTTCATTCGCTGGAACATTTATCCAGGAATTAGTTTGTAATTCTTGCTCCAATTGCCCAGATCCCCAGCCAGCATAGCCAAGTATGAGTAGTGATTCAGAGGGACCTGACCCTGATGCCATTGAAAGAAGTATATCCTTAGAAGTGGTTATGGAAACGTCTTGATTAATCTTGGATGTGTTCTCCCATTCTCCTTCTTTGTGCAATACAAAGCCACGTTCCAAGCCAACGGGACCACCTTGAAGGACAGGGCAATTACCCAATTCATTGGAACTATCAAGGTTGAGTTGATTCAGAATCTCTGAAATATTGGTTTCCATCGGTCTGTTAATGATCAATCCGAATGAACCAGATTCATTGTTTTCACAAATATAAGTTACGGTTTGATGAAAATTAGGGTCATTAAGACTGGGAGATGCGATGAGCAACTGGCCAATCAAATTATCAACTTGTTCTGTTTTACTAATCACTTAGTTTCTTTTCTATTAGATTAAACAAGTTAGCAACCACGTCGTAATCAGCATATTTCTTTATTTGTCTCATCCCAGTTGGACTGGTTAAATTAATTTCAGTAAGAAAATCACCGATGACATCTATCCCAGCAAACAGAATACCACTAGCTTTTAGTTTTGGACCTATTAGATTGCAGATACGTTTATCATTTTCAGTCAACGCTTGGGTTGTGGCTTGAGCTCCAGCATCTAAATTGCCACGATTATCTGAGTCCAGAGGTATTCGACACAATAAAACATCTGCATGTTTTCCACCAACTAAATGTATTCTTTTGTCACCTTGTAAAACTTCAGGAATATACAATTGAGCCATGACCGATTCATGGTTTTCTTTTGTGATGGTTTCCAATATCGAGTTTGTGTTTAGATCGCCTTCAGTGATGACAAAAATTGATTTTCCACCCATTCCATTGAGCGGTTTTACCACAATCTTTTTATGAAGGTTCAGAAAGTTCCGTAAATCTTCAATTGAAGATGACACCAAAGAAGGAGCAGCGCAATCAGGAAAAAAACTAACGCTCACTTTTTCATTAAAGTTCCGTAACGATTGTGGGCTATTTATAACCAGTACACCTAAGGACTCTGCAAGATCAAGAATGTAAGTGGTGTAAATATATTCTGTGTTGAAAGGTGGGTCTTTTCTCATCAAGATGACATCAAAATCAGATAGTGGCATCTCATTTTCCTCAGAAAGAGAGAACCAGGAAGTCGTGTTGTCTTCTACATTTAAATTTTTGCCCGAACCCATAGCAATTCCATTGATGATCCTAAGATCTTCCTGTTGGAAATATGTCAGCTCATAGGACCTTGATTGCGCTTCTAACAACATACCAAGCGTTCCATCTTTTTCTGGAGCAATTGCAGCTATTGGGTCCATAATTACTGCTAGTTTCTTTTTTGCCATGCTTTTTCTTCTAGTTTGATCTCATTCTAAACTAATTAACAAAATCTCCATAAAGGTATTGAAGGATACTTAAGGCCATAATTGGGGCTGTTTCCGTTCTAAGAAGTCTGGGGCCAGTTTTGACTATTTTGTAGCCAGATCTTTTTGCCATTATTTTTTCCTCATTACTAAAACCTCCCTCCGGCCCTATCGCTAAGGTAATATTCTCGGCTTTCTCTGCATTAAAATTATCCGATCCAGTTGTATCCAGAAAAAAACCTAAGTCCTGTTTATGTAGATTTAAAAGTTCTTGATTTAATTTTTGTGGTTCTGAAATTACAGGTAATCGAACCCTTCCAGATTGTTCGCTGGCACTAATCGTTATTTTTTTCCAATGACTCATTTTTCTTGTGGTATTTTTGGTATTTAGTCTTACAACACTATTTTTAGACATCATAGGGACGATTTTATGAACACCCAGTTCAGTTGCTTTCTGCATAACCATATCCATTCGTTTGCTTTTTGATATAGATTGCAAAAGAGTAATTTTTACGGGAGATTCAACATCAGGTTGATGGCGGTTAAATAAAGCTACTTCGACTGATTGTCTCTTTTTCGCCACAATTTCAGCATCCCATTCATAACCACTCTGATCAAACACCCGTATCTTGTCGCCAACTTTAAAACGCAACACACGAATTAAATGGTGAGCAGTATCTCCAGTCAGGGTTACATGGCTTTGATTTTTTTTTATCGGGCTACAAAGAAAACGTTGTGTTCGAAAGATTTTCATACAATCTTATTAAAATGCATGGCCGATTTCGGTCACCGCACCATATGCGGAACTCTCTGCATACCATAAGCCCCCATCCTTGACGACAATTTCTACATTTGCTATTACGTCGATGTTGTCTAGAGGATTGCCATCGATAACTATCATGTCTGCTAATTTTCCGGGCTCGATAGTTCCCAATTGCTCAAACTGACCGAGAATCTCTGCATTCGTTTTGGTAGCTGCAGATATAACCTGAATAGGCGTCATTCCACTGTCGACTAGAGCTGACATCTCATACCACATGGCTTCGGTGTGAAAATTCAAAGGACTGGCTGCATCAGTTCCAACACCCATGTAAGCGCCAGCTTCTATGAACTGTTTTGCTGCCACTTTAGAATTTCTCGTCTCAAGCCCAATTTCATGAAAATAGGAGAGACGATGAAAATTGTCGAAAGAATCGATGACTTCAGCATAAATATCGGCTGGCATGTCTTTTTTATGAACCGGGTTGTGAAGTCTTTCAGGAAACGCGACAGTTGCAGGATATACCCAGATACGGTGGGAAATCGTTTGCACTACTGGAATACTATTATGTGCAATTTGTGCCAGCAGATCATCATCGTAAGGTGGATTGCGAGCAGATCCTACGTGTTGAAAAACATCAACATCTGCAGCTATAGCTGCCCTGATGGCTGTAGGATGGTAAAGATGAGCATGTACTTTTATTCCATGTTGGTGTGCCACATCAACTACAGCACGGTAATCATCCTCTGACAATCCTGCCCAGACCTTGATAACATCTGCACCTTTTTCAATAAGCTCTTTAGTCTTTATTGCTGCTTCTTCTGGACTGTTAATGAAAATTTCATATTCATGCGGTATCCCAGGCCATCTGATGCGAGTAATCCAAGGTCCAGAAATTGTGAGACGCGGCCCTGGGATTTCTCCAGCACGTATTTTTTTACGTAAATCCAGTATTTGGAATGGCGTACCCAAATCAATCGCACTGGTAACGCCGGCACGCAGCATTTGTTTTGCTGCTATCGGCATAACTTCATGTAAACGTTTAGTTTTTTCAAGGAATTTATAATAACGGGTGTAGTCACCATGCCCTATAAGATCTACATGCACATGCGCGTCAATTAGCCCTGGCATCAGGGTTTTGCCACTAATATCGATGATTTTTGCACCCTCAGGGATTGGGGTGTTATGTTTTTCACCGACAGCGACAATGTGTCCCTTGTCAAATATGACAACTGAATGGTGAATGGGTTCAGATTCGTATCCATCGAGAAGCATCGCACCAACAAAAGCAACCGGTTGTGCCGGTCTTAAGATCTCTTGCGAGTGAATACTGTAGGAGACTAGGGCGACACAAAAAAAACAAATAATCCGAAACATATAAAACTCGATTATTTCACATTGATTAGGACATCAATCTCATCATTAGATTGAAAAGTTTGAAATGAATCAACACTCTCCATTGCCAAGGAAATATATAGGTTTTCTTACCAACATCTATGGCTCGCAGCATTTTTCTTGCCGCTACGTCTGTATTCATCAAAAAAGGCATATGAAATTCATTAACATCAGTCATTTCACTTTTAATGTAACCGGGGCAGATTGTGGTGAATTGAATATTGTGTTTTAACAAAGTCTTTCGCCAGCTATCAGCGAGCATTCTAACTGCTACTTTTGAAGCTCCATATCCTCCGAAATAAGGCATAGGATTGAATGCTGCAATAGAAGAGACAATGACGCATTTTCCCTGTTTTTGTTTCTTCATTTGGGGAATAAAAGGGATAATGGTGTTGGTAACACCTAAAATATTGGTGTTTAAGAGATGATTGATTCGTGAAGACTCTCCTTTGGAGAGTTGGTCCGATATAGCCAAGCCTGCATTGGCAATAACGGTATCAATACCTTCTTCGCCAAGTGACATAAATTCCTTGGCTATTCTTTCAGATGCATCTGCATCTTTTACATCCAGAGAATAGGTCTCAACATGCTTTGCACCTTGGGTTGAGCATTCTTGGGCAATTTGTTCAAGTTTTTCCTTCCTTCTAGCTGCTAAACCTAAAGCCGCTCCTCTTTTTGCGTATTCCATGGCCATTGCTGCACCAATTCCGCTACTTGCACCAGTGATAAATATTTTTTGTGATGCTGTCATACTTGTAATCCTTCGGCTAAGGAATTAAATCTAACCTATTTGTTTCGTTCTTGCATTAAATACAGTGCTTCTTCAACCAGCCAAATTCTGTCTTGTCCCCAGACGGATAAGATCACTTCATTATCCCGATTTTTTAAAATCATTGTTGGTGGCCCCCATTTCCCAACCTCGTATAACATCAAACGATTTGCCTCTATTTCTTCACGCCAGTCATCATTGTCCAGTTCTTTTTTTGCATCCTCCCAATCCAAGTCTATTTTTTCCACCACATTTTTTATGGTTTTGTCTAAATATCCATGTTGACCTTCAGACCAAACTGCTCTAAGGAAAGCATTAAAATAATCTTCTTCCTTGCCTTTTTGTTTGATGAATTTGAATAATGAATAACATCTTTCCACCGCTTTACCTAAAGGGTCTGCTATATTCCCAAAAGGTATACCTTTTTTTTCTGCAATCCTTTTGCAATCAGACAATATGTAGAACATTTTTTCTCGGTTTATGACCATGCCACGCATCACCATAGGCAATATAGGCCTGTAAACTACTTTTATTGGATAACGTTTCCTGAATTCAATCAGTTGCGGTAGTGCTAGATAGCTGTATGGACTTCTGGCAGAAAATAATACTTCAAGAGTTAACCCATCTAATTTTAGCGGTAGCTCATCCTTCAATGATTTACGTTTGAAGATGGATTGCTGATCTGATTTGTTGGTACCAAGTTCAACCAATCGTTCTTCTAAAAAAGGCACACGATCAATGCAACCATAGCATTCCCCTTCGTAGGCAAATACTCCTCCATAATAATGGCCAAGTTTTTTCTGTTTTTGGCTGTTGATTTGGATGCGTGCTGAAATTTCTTCGTCGCTTAAGACAGTTGAATTTTGTTGTAGATCTTGCAAGGTTTCTGAGTCATTTCGCCACAGTGCATCACCTACTTGTAGTGAAACTTTTGCAAAAGATTCTTGATTAGTTCCCAATAAAATTGACTGAGCAATTTTGATGTTTTGGGGCTCGATATCAGCCTCATTGGTATCAAAGGTTAGTCCATAATAAGGAGCAATCATTTTTGCGTCTTCGATATTGTGTTTTTGAAGCATTTCGACTTCAGGCGTTGAAGATGCTGGTGGAGGACCTACAACCAAAGACATGACTTCAATGTCGTATGAATTTTCTAGTTGATCTAAGATCTGACAGCAAAGATGGCTGTATGGGTCATCAACCTGATGGAGGTAAAAAACTTGGTGAGATCTATTTTCAGTTTTCCTTTTTCTCTCTCGTTTTCCTCTTATTTTTTTTCTATGCGATGGAGTTAACAAAGATTTAATGATCCGTCGTCTTACTTCTAGTTTAAGCCAATTAATCAGCAGCATGTTCTTACTGCAATACTGGAAGTACTTTTTCCCCTATTATTTTGAGCCCCTCCATTGGCTCGTCAAATAGTCGAATGGCAAGATCAGTCATTCCTGCTTCTTTGAAGAGTTTAAAGCGTTCAAGTTCACGTTCTATGTCGTCTAGATCTCCAGCTGAACTTAAATCCGCAACCAGTTTTGAGACCAAAGACTCAGGGACATTTTCAATAATTCCAGATCGGCTGATGTAAGCTTTTGCAAATTCATTATTAGCACCGGCATTAAAATTATCGATTACGATTTTTGCTTCTTCTTCTCTGAGGAAATGATGTAGTGAAAATGGTGGCAACAAAGAGCCGCGAAAAACAAGTTCTCTCCTTGCTTCTTTGAGTGATGCCTCTTTATCTTTCTTAATATGCCAAGCCCAAAAGTTGCTAATCCTGAAATCTTCAGGAAGAGTCTCTCGTTTTTTAAGTCCGACCTGAATATTTCTCATTGCTTCTTCCAGCATGGGTAAAGCAACGTCACTCATTTGTAGACCATCGGCATATTCACCACCAAGTCTCAACATCTGCGGTTCGGTAGAGCAGGTATAAATTTTAGGAGGGTTCGATTGTGCCCATGTAAATCCTTGCATATACGGCCGAGTGATATTGAATATTTCTCCTTCATATTTTAGATTAAATTTTTTTACTGAAGCAGATTTCAAGATCTCGAGAGCCTCTTTAACCGCTCGGATAATTTTAAATGGTTTTAATCCATAGCAAAGGTCTTGCTCGCAAGAAAATTTCATGGACCCTAACGTCCCTCCCCCAGCACCAATTGCTAGCATCGCACGCCCATTAGACAATTCATTCAGGGTCAATAATGCATTTGCCATTTTAAGTGGATGCATTTCAAACGGACTTATTGCCAGTGGTCCCAAGAGAATTTTGCTGGTTTTTTGTGCTGCTGGCACTAGGCTAAGAAAGGCATCCCACTGTTGATGGTAATTCGATGACCATAATGCCCTTACCCCATAATTCTCAGCTTCAACTGCAATTTCTGCAACTTGATTGGGGTGCAAATCAGGTTCGAGTATGATTTCTATATCCATGCTATTTAATGGAGTGAGGTTTTATATCCGCTCGTGATCCCATACTGTTTCTTCTTCATTTTCTTGTCTGGCCAATATTCGAGCAACGACGAATAAAGCATCCGATAATCTATTGATGTATTTCAAGGATTCTGGATTGATTTCTTTTTCATCTGCAAGTTTACACAGTTGTCTTTCTGCTCTCCTACAAATTGCTCTTGCTTGATGGCAATGAGCAGCAGCTCTGGTTTCACCTGGAATGACAAAATCTTTCAATGGGGGCAGTTTATCATTGAGGTCATTAATCAGAAGTTCAAGTGCAAGAACATGCTCTGCATCAATGTAACTGAACTCTGGTGCAGCAATTTCTCCAGATAAGTTGAATATGTTTTGTTGGACTTCACTGAGAAAAGAATCAATCTTAGCTGGGAGTTCTTTTTCAGTAGTTAGAATGC
>ENA-UPTF01001545-UPTF01001545.1-marine-metagenome-genome-assembly--contig:-NODE-1545-length-14326-cov-3.338761_pt1 | contig 14326 bp, 11 predicted proteins | sample MGYA00238166_ERZ767019 | MGnify/ENA primary metagenome ERZ767019 (study PRJEB28930, sample SAMN06266391) | marine metagenome | isolation source: Sea water from 250 m depth | place: Atlantic Ocean...
GGACGGCGGCATATTTTCGATTTGCTCGGTATGGGTCAGCTTTTTCTCCGCGCGGAATTGGTTCATCCCGCGCTGGCTGAAGTTGACAGCGAACAGAAAAGCCAAGGCCAGAAGAGCCATGACAAATTTGTACGCTTTCCCGTGGAGTCTCATGTTACGTTAATTCATCGAAGCCGTCGGATTCGGGAGCGCCAGTTCCTTGCGATGGAACATGTACACCCCGACCGCCATCACCAGTCCACTCATGATCAGAACGATCCAAACGAAGGCGGAGAGCAGCGTGCTCCACTTAATCGTGCGCCCATCGCTGAGACTGTCCACAGGCGAGTAGCCCCAAATCGACGTGGTGATTTTCACTGCTCCCTTGGCAAAAAAGATGGCTGTGCCATCGAGCATCGACGATTCGTCCTTCTTGCCGGTCTCGTGGTTGATGCCCGTGATACCACCTTCTTCAATGATTTGCTCTAGTGTCCCGGTCGAGGCCGAGATCAGCAAGATGCCAAGTGACATGAAAGTCGCCACCGGAAAGGAAAGAAAACTCGACGCCATCAGGCCGATTGCCGAGATCAGCCCCAGCCAGAAATATATGATCAACAGGCCGCGGAACAGGTTCATGCCGAAACCGCCGTCGTGATAGAGGATCATCGGGCCGTCCTCCATGAGAAAAATTATCGGCCTCTCCGAGTTCCGGTTCATAAAATGAACGCGCACCAAACCATTCTGCGGGCCCTTGTCAGGCACGATTCCGATGGGCAGTTGCTCTTCATGAAACGCGCTTGAACCACGATTCATCTCCTTGAAGGCGCCTTCGGGTGGCCAGCGCTTGTTGGTGCCTTCACCAACAGCAAACCAAAGCGTGTGAGACTTGGGATCGTACTCGTCGTCTGCATTGAACTTGAACCGTAAATAGATCGGCTTCTTGTTAATTTCATCGACGATGTTGGTTTGGATTTGAAACTCCCAGATTTGACTCTGGCCGGGCAGAATAATTTCGTGACTGGCCTTCGATATCCGAACCGCGTCTTTTTCCAGTTCCTCCAGCTTGGACAATACTTCGTCGCTTGGCTTGCCCTGCGCCTGATCGACCAGTCGTGGGTAATCCGGCCGAAAAGAGAGAATGTGCTCCGGACCTGTCACCGACATGCGAAGCGCCTGCTCTGCTTCCGTGTAGTCGGTTTTCCCCTCGGCGACCAAGAGCGAGTAGCGATAAGCCCTCTGGCGAGAAATCGAAAAATCTCGTTCCGGCTCGCGGACGGTGCTGCGCGATACCAGCACCTCGTTTTGCAGCTTGGCCTTTTCGAACTCGTTCAGTTCCTGCGAGTTGGCCCGTGCGTTGATTAGGAAGAAAATGGCCAGACCAGTCGGCACCATCAGTGCGGCGTTGAGCAGCATGATGCCCAGCCACTTACCGAGCCACACCTGCCAACGGGCGATCGGCTTGACGGCGACCATCTGCATTACGTTGTCCTCAATCTCGCGGGCCAGCGTGCCGCACCCCATCCAAAGCGAGGCGATGCCCAGCAGTGCCGTGGTCGAGCCAAGCGTGTAGGTCAGCACGAGCTGCACTGTGCCCTTGGCCGTGCCGTCACTCTTCACCAGCAGCGGAATGCCAAAAACGATGACCAGCAACGCGACGACCATCGCCACGACAAAGCGGTACCGGATGGCGGCTTTCAAAGTCTGCTTGGCAATGGGCCACATATCGCTTGATTCGTGGCGGAAAATCAGTCGCCTAGCAATCCGCCCAGCTTCTCGTTGGCCTTGTCTAGATTCTCCTCCTTCTTCGCGGCGACATCGGCTTGCTGGGCGGGCTCGGCCTTTGCCAAGCCGGCCAGCTTATCGATGTCAACTGTCTCCGTCGGCTTGGCAGCATCCGGCACTTTGCCAGGCGTTGCTTCATCCACGGCGCGGGTGAGATGATCAAGCACGCGGTCGGCCCGATTGCCCGACGCGTCGCCGCGCAAATACTCTGCCACACGATTGCCGGAAGTTGCCCCGGATGTTTCGGATTCCTCCTGGCGCGCCTGCTCAACGATGTTGAGAAACAGGCTCTCGAGATTCTGCGTGGGATTGTCCACCCGAACCTCATCCGAGCCGGTATCCTCGCGGATCAGCGTCAGTACCCTGTCCATCGTTTCGCGCGAGAGTGTTGGCGCGGTGATACGTGTGGCGTCGCGGTTGGCTAACAGCTCGCTCATGGTGCCCATCGCCTGCACGCGGCCACCGTACAAAATCATTGCCCGGTCGCATACATCCTCCACGTCGGCCAGCAGGTGGCTCGACAGGATGACCGTCTTGCCGCGCTCAGCAAGCGTGAGGATCAGGTCCTTGATTTCGCGACAGCCGATTGGGTCGAGTCCAGAGGTCGGCTCATCGAGGACAATCAGGTCGGGATCGTTGATGAGCGCCTGTGCCAAACCGATGCGGCGCTGCATGCCCTTCGAGAATTCGCCAACATGACGACGGCGGGCGTTGTGCAGCCCGACCATCTCGATCAACTGCTCGGCGCGCTCACGGCGCTCCTTGGAGTCGACATGAAAGAGGCTACCGAAAAAGTCGATCGTCTCGTCAGAGTTAAGGTAACGGTAAAGGTACGATTCCTCCGGCAGATAGCCGATGCGCGCCTTGGTCTGCACGTGACGCGGCGAGTGGTCAAACACGCTGATGCGGCCGCGTGTCGGGTAGAGCAGGCCGAGCAGCATCTTCACCGTGGTGGATTTGCCGGAGCCGTTCGGACCAAGTAGGCCGAACACCTCACCGCGCTTGACCTCGAAGTCGATGCCCTCGACGGCGCGCGCCTTGGGCCGACCCCAAAAATCCTTGAACACCTTGGTCAAGCCCTGCGCGAAAATGACCGTTTCGTTTGAACTCATAGTTGTGTTGTCCCTTCGCTTGGCCAAGCGCTAACTCATGAAAAAAACCGTCAAGCAGGCTGAGGCGCCATGCCGGCCGGATCATCTGTACTCGACGGTGTTGACTCCGGCTCGAACGACCCCAGTTCCTCGCCCTGGCGAACCAAGCGCGCGCTGTTGAACACCACGATCAACGACCCGGCGTTGTGCAGCACCGCCGCAACGATCGGGTTGATCACCCCATAGCTGGCAAGGATTATGCCGACTATGATGAACAGGATGCCAAACAGGAAATTCTGATTTATCACCGCGCGGGTCTGCCGCGAAAGACGCACGAGAAACGGCAGCCGGCGCAGGTCATTATTCATCAGTGCGATGGTGGCACTCTGGATGGCCACCTCACTGCCAGCCGCGCCCATGGCCACTCCCATGTCGCCCGCCGCAAGTGCCGGGGCATCATTCACGCCGTCGCCAATCACGGCCACGCGATAGCCACGCTTTTTCAAATCACTCACAAAGTCCACCTTGTTCTGCGGCAGGCACTCGGCCACGACTTCATCACAGCCGATCTCGGCAGCCACACGGGCGGCAACCGGCTGGCGGTCACCGGAAACCATCGCCACGCGGCGAACGCCAGACTCAAGCAGGTCGGCCAACGCCTCCTTGGCCTCAGTGCGGGTGGCATCCTGTAGGCCAATCCAGCCTATGCAAACACCGCCCCTGGCAACGAATAACAGGCTGTAGCCCTCGGTCTCCTTCAGATCCACCTTTGACTCAAAATCATCGCTCACACCATTGTCGCGCAACCACTGAGCACGGCCGATAACGATGCTCGCCCCATCCACGCTAGCCTGCACACCCCTGCCTGCGGTCTCCTTAAAATCACCGGGATCGGCCAGCGTCACCCCGGCTTCTCCTGCCAGGTTGACCAGCGCCTTGGCCGTCGGGTGGTTACTGAATTTTTCGGCTGTAGCAGCGATCTTAAGCAGCTCGGCTGGCTTGATGTCGCCCTGCGGAGCCAAGCGGCTGACTGCAAGTTCACCGGTGGTCAGTGTGCCGGTCTTGTCGAACACAAAGGCGTTGATGCGCGCCGCAATCTCGATGTCGCCGACGTTTTTAATGAGAATGCCTAGTCGTGCGGCCGAGGCCAAAGCAGCGACCATCGCCGTCGGTGATGCAAGAATGAATGCGCATGGACAGGAGATCACTAGTACCGAAACAACACGCTCGATATCCTGTGTAAAAAACCAGACAACACCCGCGATCACCAGCACCAGCGGCGTGTAATAACCCATGTACTGATCGATGATCCGCATGATGGGCAGCTTGGTTTGCTCGGCGGAAAGGATCAGATCACGCACACGGCCAAAAGTGGTATCCTCCCCGGCGCGGGTGACCTCGACCTCAAGCACGCCGGTCAGGTTAGTCGTGCCGGCGAACACCTCTTCGCCAGTGGCCTTGTCCACCGGGAGCGATTCGCCGGTGATGTTGGCCTGATTGATGGAGCCCTGGCCCTTGATGATTTTCCCGTCAGCCGCGACGTTGTCGCCGGGGCGAATCCGGATCACGTCGCCGATCTTTAGATCAGACGCGGTCACTTCCTCTTCGCCGTCGCCGACAATTCGGCGGGCCTTGGTCGGGGTCATCTTGACGAGCGACGCGATGGAGGCACGCGCGCCGGCGGCAGTGCGGGTCTCGATCAGCTCACCCAGCAACATGAAAAACGCGACGATGCCGGCAGTCTGATAGCCACCGAGCTGTGACTCGCCCGAAGCGATCGCTGCAAGGAATGCGATGGCGACCAACTCGTTAATAGTGAGCATGCCACGCATGATATCCTTGACGGCCAGTTTGAGGATTGGGTAGCCAAGGATGATCGCACCGATGAACGCGCTGACGCCCGCAATCCGGTCGTCCGTTCCGCCGAACCATTCCATGAAGAATGAATTGGCGATAAACACCACGCCGGCGATCATGGTGGTGAGCCTGAACTGGGTGTGTTCGTGGTCGTGACCACAACTGTCGCTGTCGTCGTGATCGTGATGATGCTCGCGGATCTCTTTCCTACTTAAAAGTGATGAAATTTGCATGATTGTTCCTGTTATTATCGCTTCGTTTGACCAAGCGCAATGTAATTTGTTTGTGTCAAGGCGCCATTCCTTCCTTCAGTTTCCGTTTTTCCGGCGTGCGATTCAGCCAAATGCGGGGCTGGCGGCCGGAAAGATAAAAGACGTCGACGGCATTGGTGAGTACACGCTGCATGGTCTCGGCGACCAGTCGTTTCTCAAATAGCCCCGGGTTGTCCTCATAAAAAGGCCGCTGCTCGTCGAATGCCTTCGCCTCGGCCTGTACCGAAGTGAGCAGGACGTTTGCCGCCGTCCGACCACCACCCTCGATGACCTTGGCCTGCCCTTGCGCGTTGGCTAAAGTGCTAGCAGCATCGGCCTTGGCCGTCGCCACCTTTTGCTGGCTCTCCTGCTGGACTTTTAGGAATGCGTCAAAAGCTGTCTTTACATCCAACGGCACAGTGACGTCGAGTGTAAGTGAGTTAATTTTTATCCGGAGGTCGCTGTCGATCTCACCTATCCTTTTTTTCACACGTCGCTCGATGGCGTTTCTAAAGTCAGACTGCAGGGTATAGGCCTCAAGGGCACTACGACCGGCGGAGGCGTGGTAAACCGCATTGTCTAAAATCGACCCGAGGAACCGGGTAACATCGGAGAAGCCGAACTCGTATCTCGTGATGGTTTTATCTGAGTTTTCATCGAGGCTGAAGTTCATCTCCGCCTTGACGTGGAGAACATTGCCGTCTCCGGTGAGAGTATAGCCATCGTAGGTCGGCTGGAATGACATGCTAGGCTGCGGCGATTCCTCGTCCTCGGTACGCCAACCGACATCGGAAGTAATGGTACGGTTCTCGTTGACCGGAATCTGCACAATCTCATCGATGGGATAGGGCCAGGCCCAGACCAAACCGGGATTAAGCGTATCTATATATTCTCCGAACCGGAGATGCAGCGCCCGCTTGTTGTTATCGATCTTGGTAATGCCAGAGCCAAGAAATGCGATGGCCAAAATCACCATGATTACGCGAACCACCTTGAAGCTGCTCTGGAGCGCCTCGTTCAACGCCCGAGTACGGGCGTCGTCCATGGCCTCCGTGGCCCTCATCGGGGGTGGCTCTTCTGGTGACTCGACGGCTGGGATCTGTTTTTTGTCGTCGCTCATGGCTTCACTCAGCCGACTTGTCCGTGTTCGGCTGTGTCAATAGGTTGAAAGGGGGCGTTTTGGGATCGAGAATCAGCGTGGCGTTGTCCTCGAGCAATCCCTCCAGCGCCTTTTGGTTAAATAGAAAGTTGGCCAGTTCAGGGTTCTTCTTGAATACCTCAAAATACTTGGCAGCCTGGGCCTCTGCTTCCCCACGAATCTGGATGGCCTGGGCCTCTGCCTCGGCTAGTATCTCGTTGGCTTTAAGGTCGGCCTCGGCCTTGATCGTCTTGGCTTGGCGCTCGCCTTCAGCCTCAATCTCCTGAATTCGAGCCTGACGCTCAGCCTTCATTCGCTCGAACACGGCGCCGGTGACTGACTCAGGAATGCCGAGCCGCTTAATGCCGACCATCATAATCTCGAGACCATCACCCTGCGAATCGGTGTCGACACGATCCCTCATGTCTGCCTCGATGGCATCGAGCTTAAGATCTTCCTCGTTGGTGGTCACCAGGTTGTTGAAGGCGTACATACCGATCACGGCATTCTGAGCGCTGCGAACTTTTCCCTCGAGCACCTCGTTAGCCTCGGCCAAGTCGCCACTGAAGCTGTTGTAAAACTTGAGTGGTTCTTTGATTTTCCATGTGACAAATACCTTGACGAGGATCGGCTTGCCCTCTTTGGTGCCAGTCTCTTCGAAAGTCCACTCGGAGTTCTGAATTCGGTTATCAAACTTATACACCTCATTCACCGGCCAAGGCAGGCGAAGGTGAAAACCGGGGCCGATGGAAGCCTCACCGGCCTTGCCGAAACGGGTCTTGATGGCCACTTCGGTCTGACGCACCTGAAACGTAAACAGCATAAAACCGAATATGATCACCAGAAAGGCGCCAACGGTCATTGTAATGTAATTTTTTTTCATTGTTTTTAAAGAGAAGGGTTAATTTTCCGGGTCGACCGTAACGTCCAGCAGGTCGCTGCGCAGTTTGTCCTGCAGTTCCAAGTTAATGATATCGCGATTCGCAGGGTCAGACAGAATGTATTTTCGCACACCCTTTGTAGCCCGCTGGAAGGCATCAAGCTTTGATCGCGTCTTATAGACGCTGGGCGCCGCATTGAAGGCGGACATTTGTTGGTCAAACCGCCCGGCCTCGGCCTTGGCCTTGGCCACCTTGTTGGTACTCTCGCTGCGCGCCTTTGCCAGAAGCTCGGACGCGGCCCCTCGCGCCTGGGGAACCTTTCCTGCCTTATACTGCAATGCGCCCAGCCGATTAGTTTCACTGTGCAACTGGGCCACGTTTACTTTTTCGTAACTTTCTGCCACGCCACCGCTGGCTTTGGACTGCTCGGTTTGGCCCACAGGCGGATGGATGTCCTGCAAACCAACAAACACGATTTCAGCGCCGAGTTGTTGAATATCGACCTGCTGCTGGATGTCCTTCTTCAGTTCCTCTTGAGCCTTCGTGCGGCCGGGACCCATCAGTTCATTAATGTCCACGCCAATCAGGTAGCGTGTCACTGCACGCATAGAAAGTTTCTGCAACATCGACCCGGCGTTGTCTGTATTGTAAACCCAGTTGGTCAGGTTGTTGATGCGGTACTGGACCGGGATGCTGACGGTCAGGAGGTTCACCGGCACGGAATCGGAAGCGACCGTGTTCAGCAGTATATCGCTGCTGGCAACAATCATGTTGTAATTCTGCTCTGGATCCTTGGAGGAACCGTGGTTGTGCTGGCTGGTCCATAGCAACACTTGCACATCCTCGGGATCACCGCTGTTCGGCTTGGCCGCCTCGTCCTCATCCAGCACGCCTAAAACGAAGTTTTGTATTTTTTTTGTCTTGTAGCGGTAAACCTTGTCGATCGGCCAAGGCAGCTTGAAACTGAAACCGGGCAGCAGGTGGTCGTTACGTTTGCCAAAACGCTCAAGGAAAGCCTCCTCATTCTGTTGGATCACCACAAAGCTGCTACTCAGGAAAAGCACCACGACCTGAATGGCAATGATCAGCGCCAGCTTCTGTTCGAGGTACTTGTAAAACCACGTCTCTGAAACCTTGAAACCAAACTGGTAATCCAGCGCCTGGGTGGCAGTTGAGACCAGGCCGCCCGGTTGGCCCAGCAGACCGATAAGCCGGCTATCGTAGAGCAGCCGCGCCTTTTTGTCGTCGAGCCGGGGCCGGTAAATCTCCAGCACCAGCGTGACAAGATTCTCCAGTGCGGAAACCGCGATGACAGCAAACACAACCCAGGTAATTCCCTTGTCCCACGCAGAGTAGCCAAAAAAGGAGGCCGCCTGTGCAAGAACAGCTGCAGCGCTTATCACTGAGCCAAGCAGCATGTAGTTCGCACCTGGACGCAACAACTCCTGCCCGTCCATCCGGGCGAGTCCTGCGGAGTATTTGCCCATCATGAAGAGGACTACCATGAACAGTCCAAAGAACATGATCGAGAGCACCGCGCCATCCGGGGTCGGGCCGCCTGTCCAATCTTTTAGTTCCCCGTAAATCCACCACAGGCCAAGTGCTTGGCCAATCAACACCAGCACCGAGAAGGCCGGCACCACCCATTTTTCGAACTGCCGCCTTGCGTTGCGCGCCGGGTAGGCGTCCTCCGCCGCGCCAGCAAAGAGCGACTCGTTGCCCTGGGTACGGTCCAACTCCTGCATCTCCAGCGCCTCGACCCGCTCACGGTCAATCAGGTGCGACTGGATGAAGCCAAAGAAGCTGATCAGCGTCCCAATGCTAAGGAGCACCACTCCGGCCAGGCCAACCGTAGAGCCGGCTTTCAGCGCTAGGAATAACGCCGCAATCGTGACGACCAACAGCACGAGTCCGTTGATGAATCCAAGTTTTTTGGAGTTTTGCTGTTCCATTACGTTAGTTCGCGATCCTCAAACAACCAGAGAGCAACCGACAAACTTGCTCCCACATAGCCCACGAGATATCCGAATGCCTGCCCAATGTACCCCAGAGGAATCGTTCCGTCCCCTTCCAGCACGTCGGCCAGCCAAAAGTTCTGCCAGTTGGGCGTCACGGTGTAGAGAATCGAGGCCCACCACGAGCCTCCATCCACCCGGCCCAGAAAAAGCCAGTCCGACATCAACCCGAGAAACAGCACCCCCGAGCAGATCGCCAGAGTCGGCAATAGCTCAAGCCGTGTCGAGCAGGCAAGCGCCAGCGCTGTCAGGATTAGGACCGCAAACAAAATCAGCACCGACGCCGAGATCAGCCGCCAATCAACCACACGCGGGTCCGCCCCGGCACCAGTCGTCTCCGCCTCGGTGGCAAGTATGATAATTAACATCGCCGTCGTCAGAATCACTACCGCGATCACGGTCGTGATCACAAAACGAACCTGCAAAAAATAATTCAAAAATCCACCCGCCACAAACGCCGTCAACAAGCCGCCGAGACAGTACACGCCAAACGAAAACGTGTCGGCCGAGCCGTACGCATCGTAGGCCATGCGGCTGGCCAGCAGGCAGGCGATCAGGTTTGCGTAAACCAGCAACATCAGCGCCCCGGACAGCCCAACGTACTTGCCGAGAATGAACCGCGCCCGGCCTACCGGCTTAGACAGCACCGCCAGCGCCGTGCCGGTCCGAATCTCCCGTGCGACCGACGACGAGGAGCAAAGCACCGCCCCGAACAGGCCGGTCACCAGTGTCACCGCCAGCGTGCTGGTCTTGACCATCTGGATGTCATCCCCAAAACCAAAGTACGGAACCACTGAAAGAAAGACGCAAAAAAAGCCGGAACAGGCCATCAACAACAGATAAACCGGCTGCTGAGCCACTTCCATGAATGCATTGTAAGCTATGGTCCCGAACTGTCTCAAACCAAAAGGGCCGGGAAACATAACGGCCACGGAGCCAATTGCAACTGAGAACTTTAGCTAAAAAAGCCGGTTTTCAGTCGTATTTTAGCTAAAAATCGAGCACCTCGGAGACACCCACGCCCCCATCGATCAATCGGCGCCCACCGCCGCCCGTTCGCCGGGGACTGTCGGTTTTCCCCGCCTGAATAATCTCTGCAATCTCGGTATTTCCTCGGTCGCTGGCAATTTCCAGAGGCGTCTTTCCATCGTAATCCCGCGCCGTCACATCTGCGCCGTTGGCCAAGAGCCACTTAGCCATCTCAATATGGCCCCTTTTGCCCTGATACGCCGCCATGTGAAGCGGCGTCACCTTCTTCTCGCCGCGTTGGTTGATATCCACGCCGCTGGCCACCAACTGCTTCACCTTGGCCAGGTCCCCATCAAACGCAGCCGTGTGGATGTTTCCACTGCTACATCCAGCCATCAGAAACGATGCACAGGCAAAACTGAACGCTAAAAATTTCAGCTGTTTAATGCTAATCCTCATCAACCTGAATCATAAAAAACTGCTGTTCTGTCGATTTTAACTTGATGCGAACCGCCATCGATTGACCCCATTTGTACTCATTGTCAACCTCCTCCATGCTGTTGACCTTCTTCCAACTTTTCAAATTGGTGGAAGTTTTCACAATAAAGGTTGGCGTCTTCACCATCGGCTCGTAGTCCAAACCATTAAACTTCAAGAGATTAGTCTCGGGATCAAAAACACCAATAATTTTTTTGCGCCCAAAAAGTTTCGCCTCAACGGTTAAATCTTCAGTCACCTCGTAGTTTCCTATCTCAATGTAGTCGAACTGGAACCATTCCATGGTGCCTACCTCGTGATATCCGAAAGTGAGTTCATGACGAGTCGGCGGAAACCAGGGAGGATCATTGGGAAACGTTTTTATGGAAACAAATTTTATATTCTCCCAATCGAACAATTGATCAAAACTGACCGAAAGCTCCGCCACACCATTCTTCATGGCAATCTGCAGAGTTGACCCTTCCTCATCCCCTGGCCCGGCTACTGCAGGATAAGTCAAGAATCCAGCGAGCAACCATGCGACAAATGAGCCAGTCAATCTCTTCATTTCATCGGCCCCAAACCAACTGAGTCTGGCTAATCTCAACAAATTTTCCAAGTTAACCATCTCGTCCTACCCCAGTAGCTATTAGATACCGAACCGAATTTGGCGAAACACTGCACTGTTTTGGTGTTCGCCATTCACTTGCACCCCAGTCACGCTATTATGTCTCGAATAACCTGTCCGTGGACATCTGTCAGACGCCGATCTATACCATTATGTCGAACGGTTAGCTTCTCGTGATTCACGCCCAGTAGATCCAAAATCGTAGCGTGCATGTCATGACTCGTTGTACCTTTATCGCTTTTCCAGCCCCAGCGATCACTCTGTCCAAAAGAGGTTCCCCCTTTTATCCCGCCACCGGCAAACCATGTGACGAATGTTCCGCCATTGTGATCCCGGCCGGCCTGCCCTTGGCTAAAGGGCATGCGACCAAATTCGGTGGTCCAGATCACAAGGGTGTCCTCAAGCATGCCGCGCGCCTTGAGGTCCTTGATCAGTCCAGCAATCGGTTTGTCCACCTGCCGGGTCATGTATGGCAACTCGGTGTGAATGTTAGCATGGTTGTCCCAGTTTTTACTGGGGCCACCCGCACCACTCCAGATTTGGACAAACCTCACCCCTCTCTCCAGCATTCGACGACCAAGGATGCAGCGCTTGGCAAAATCCTCAGTGTTTTTTTCGTTCATCCCGTAAAGACTCTTTACGGCCTGGCTTTCGCCTTTCATGTCGAACAGTTCCGGGACACTGAGTTGCATGCGGGCCGCCATTTCAAGACTCTGTATTCTGTCTTCAAGCCGAGTACCGCCGGGTGTCCGGCTTGCGTGGTTTTCGTTCAGCGCACTCAGGATATCACGACTGGCCTGCTCGCTGGCGGCGTTGATATGCCTCGCTTCAGCCGGTGGAAAAAGATAACGCACCGGACGAGAATCAGAGGCGTTGATTACTGTGCCCTGATGCCGTGCCGGCAAAAAGCCAGAGGTAAAATTCCCCAGATTATTATACGGAAGCCCTTTTGGATCAGGCATGACAATGAACTCCGGAAGATTCTGGTTGATCTGGCCCAGAGCATAACTGATCCAGGCTCCCATGCAGGGGAAACCCGGCAACGTGAAGCCGGTCGTCTGCATGTAACTGCCCAGCCCGTGAACATTAGTCGGCGAATTCATCGACATCAAAAAAGCCAAGTCATCCACCACCGATGCCATATGCGGCAACACCTCGCTAACCCAACGGCCACAACCTCCATGCTGCCGAAACTCAAACGGACTTTTCAACACCTTGAATCCGGGGGATTTGGTCACCGACTCCACCAACCGGCCATCGCCTGGATCAAACTTTTGCCCGTTTAAGTTGGCCAGAACCGGCTTGTGATCAAAAGTGTCCATCTGGCTGACACCCCCATTCATGAATAATTGAATTACCCTCTTGGCCTTGGGAGCGTGATTCATGATTGAACCCGACACCGAGTCCAAACCCAGTATTTGGCCAAGTGCTAAACCACCAAACCCGCCGCCTGTTGACTGCAAAAAAAGCCTTCTGGAAATCGCGTGGCCCACTTTAATTCAGGAAGATAAATTCATTGCTATTTAGCATCACTCGGCAGGCGTTGGCCAAACCATGTTCGCGAGCCAGTGCCAAAACCAGGCGGCCTTCTTCCGGTACCGGCTTCCGATAATATACCAATTCAAAAAGACGCTCCACTTGCCCCGAAAGCGACGACGACTCATGGCGCAACCGCTTCGCCAAGCGCTCACTTTGACGGACTAGGAAACGGTTGTTCATCATCGCCAAAGCCTGCAGCGGATTGACGGAAGACTCACGCTTGGGCGCATGCTGTGAGGCGTCCGGACAATCCATCAACTGCATGAGTGGATCAGGGACAGTACGAAAGACAAACCGGTACACGCTCCGCCTGAAATTAGCCGGCGAATCGGGATCAAAACCGACATAATCAAGGTTCGGGGTGACATGCACCCCCTTGCTCATGTTAAAATGTCGTGCGGATGCCCCCCCCATCTTAAAATCAATATTCCCGGCCAATTGCAGCAATGAATCACGATACGATTCCGCGTCCAGCCGTGCCCGGTTCATCCGCCAAAGCCAGCGATTGTCCGCGTCACGACTGGCGTAATCTGCATGGTGCGCGCAGCTCTGCTGATAAACCGAACTGGTCATGATGGTACGATGCAGCCACTTCAGTGAACCGCTCCTTGCGCGAAATTCGAACGTCAACCAATCCAGCAGTTCGGGGTGTGACGGACGATCCCCCATGCGACCAAAGTCGTTGGGCGTGCCGACCAATCCTCGACCAAAATGATAATGCCAAACGCGGTTCACGATCGATCGCCACGTCAGGATATTTTGCTCATCTGCAAGCCAGTCGGCCAAGGCCGCCCGACGTTTCCCCTCATCATCGGAACTGGAGATCGCGAAACGACTATTCAAAGCGTCAATACAATCAAGCGCACCGGGTACGGCCTTTTCACCAGGTGTATGAATACTACCACGCAATAAGACATGAACATCTCTTGGTTTGCCGGCCGGCTTGAAGTTACCCAACGCAGAAAAATCACTGGAGACGGCGTACACTTTCGATCTTTCACCAAGCTCGGCCAAACCCTCGGCGTTCGCTTCCCTGGAAAAATAAAGCGCTAAAACCTCGGTCTGCCCGGCTGTCCGCTTGCTCGGTTCAATCGCAAGCGCTTGACCGACATCTGGTGGCAGAATTTTACCCAAGGCTGGCTTGTCTTTGTTGGTCACCGACAACCTTGACCGACCAATAAGATGACTCCCGCCATGAAGCTGATGAAGCTCAATCTCGATCATCTCTCCCTTCCGAGCGGCCAACGGCTTCTCGAAAATAAACATGGCGCGGTGCGGTTTCGATTCCTCCGGATGAATTCCCCAAGCCGTCTTTGAATCCCCGTCAATTGCGTGTCGGACTTCCCAACTCGCTTGGTTAAAATCTGCCTCTGCTTTTACAATCCTCACCGGCCGGCCAAACGCTTTTAAAACGATTTCGGATAAATGCAGGTTACCGTTTGGCGCACGACCTGGCCCGCCTTTTGGCAGCGACTCATCAGTGAGCACATCGAGTTGGACAGCAGTGACCCCGTCGATCGGCAGCGCAACAGTAAATGTAACCGTGTCGCGCTCTGGAGCTTGCCCTAGAGCAAGAAAGGAACCGTCCTGCTTTGACTCAAATGAGACACCTTCAGTTGATTGGACTTTGGCGCCGGACAAGACCACCCAACCACCCTGGCCACGCCGCAATTGCTGTTCGCGATCGGCCAAGAGCAAACGGTTGGGCAATAGATGCGG
>ENA-UPTF01001546-UPTF01001546.1-marine-metagenome-genome-assembly--contig:-NODE-1546-length-14312-cov-3.423182_pt1 | contig 14312 bp, 12 predicted proteins | sample MGYA00238166_ERZ767019 | MGnify/ENA primary metagenome ERZ767019 (study PRJEB28930, sample SAMN06266391) | marine metagenome | isolation source: Sea water from 250 m depth | place: Atlantic Ocean...
TACTGACGTTGCCGTCGGTGGTACTGACGTTGCCGTCGGTGGTACTGACGTTGCTGTCGCTGGTACTGACGTTGCTGGATCAGCTGCTTCGGGAGACTCTACCGTTACATCTTCCGAGGCACATCCGAGCACGAGGACTATAAATAATGAAGCAAGTAAAAACTTAACGACGAACCAATCATTCCGGAACATATTTATGCGCGGCACCACTAACTCCTGAAAAGTCATTTGGGATTGAATTTAAGATCAGATGACACTCTTTATGCTCGGTATATCCGTAAATGCATATGTCCGCATACTGATATACGATATATCTATTTCGCATCTACGAAATTACCGAACGCTGTTCCAGTGCCTTTAATCAATTAATACAAATGCTTACCATATTAGTCAAGAATCATTTTGAGCAATTATCATATTATTTATCAACGCCGTATAAAGTAGAAATCAAACTAAAACAAAAGGAAATTATCCGTCGAGATAACAAAAAGCCCGAATGACGAACTGAAAACTTCGTAGGTGCAAACCAATTTCAAATATGCCTACTGCATACGGAACAATTCGCGTGTAGTGATACTGCTCTTATCAGAAAATGTACAGGTGCTATTGCAATTTTTCTTTTGGAATCCGTAAAGCCATGGATCCAGCAACTGTGACCACGTCGTAAACACCTACCATCCCGACCAGCATGTGTGCCGCCCAGTCCTCCCATCCATAGTCGGATGCAATCCATAAAACCATGTCACTGGTCGCCATTTGCAAGCCCCTGTTAAGTGAACTTGCAAATTCAGGTTGGCTACCAACACTTATAAGGTGCGTTTCTGTTTCAACACGAACACCCGTAAGCCCACTTCTTTTGTTCACAGTCACAGAAAACTCCACATCCATGGAAGTTTCTATCCCCGTACCGAGCGGTTCTCCATCAGCCTGTAATGCATGTCCGTCTCCGACGTACAACAACGCACCTTCCTGGTATACAGGCAGATGAACCGTTGAACCTTCAGCAATCTGGTTGTAGTCAATATTGCCACCGTAAGGGCCGGACGGCCCGGAGGTAGGACTGAAATCCCCCTCGGGTGCAACACCTATACAACCCAGCATTGGTTCGGCCGGAAACTCAAGAGATGCTGTATCGCTCTCAGGTTTACGTGGGCGAACGGTATTTCGTTCCAAGTCGATATCCCATGGCAGGATGTCGGCACGTCCCTTTCGAACGAGGTCAGGCTTATATTCACTTGAATAGACGCTCTCAACCAACTCTGGAGTCAAAGAAACGAGACCGAGCCGGATCGAGGTGTAACCCCAATCTCTATTCAGCCTGACTTTATGCAAATGAACGGAAATCGAGTCTCCTGGTGCTGCACCCTCTACATAAAAAGGCCCGGTTAAGGGATTGCCCGGCTCAGAAAGATGCTTTCCATCGATATCCTGACCACCCGAGTCGAGCGTTTTTGTAGATACACGCTCATCAGGCTTTATCCGAGCCAGGACTGGATGCAATCTGGAAAAAGTGCGGTAATAGTTAGTGGCGATAACATCAGTCATTTAAATCCACTCCATTGAAGTTCATAAAAACCAAACATATTTGCTTTACTCGCCTGTCGATGACGCATTTCAACTACTCGATCAAGAAGAGTGCTCATCCATTCGAGATCTGTCGAAATCCGTTAGAAACGGTTCGATCTTACGCACAAATACAGACATGGTCTCTTCCATCGAACCGCTGTTATCAATAACGATCTTGTTGGCTAACAACGACCAGTCAACTAATTCGGCAAATCGATCTTTCACTTTTTCGATATCACCTGCAGAGATAATCATGTTCTCATGAGGATCATCTGCCATACGCTGTTCGATGACATCACTGTCAGCGGTAACGTGAACCAACACGGTGTCTTGTGTAAAGCGGAGTATCGTGTTCTCCCACTGATGCATGACCACTTCGCGATTCAAACGATGATCCTTACCTCCGTACCCAAAAAACATCGGACCATAAACAGCATCCTCGATCGCTCCCCCTATAACCATGCCATCAGGGGCGTTGAAGGTATTTGCCTGCACGTGGTAATACAAGCTATGTCGCTGGTGCATTTCTTTGAATTTTGGAGTCGCCTTGAGCAGCCATGCCTGCTCTTCAGGAGTCGAGTCGTCCGGATGTCCGGAGGTGTGGGGAATTTTCCAATGATCATGAATCAATGAAAACCTCACACCCATTGAACTGGCCATCCAATCATCGATTGCATTAGCCAATTTCGTGGTGCCAACGTATTCACAACCAACTAGTATCAGGCGCATTAGTATCCACTCCTTATTGGAATATTTCTTTCCGATTCAACGATTCGATAGTACATAAAAGTTCAATCCGAACCCGATCATTCGGGGATAGCTCCGATCGAAAGAGCAAAGTTATCCCAGTAGGGCTGTTGGTCGATCCGTGCATCTATGAGTGTGGCTACATTAGCAGACATTGCATCAGCTAACGCTAAACGGAATTCTTCAGGGGTACTCACCGCTACGCCATTAATGCCAGAAGCACGGGCAACCGAGGCAAAATCCACAGGACTCAAATCCAATCCAAACTCGGGCATCCCACGAGAAACCTGTCGCGACTTCATCGTTCCCAGTGCCTGGTCATTGACGATAACCAATGGCATTGCGACATTCATGCGGGCAAACACTTCTAGCTCCCCGAGCCGCATTAGAGTCGATCCGTCTGCGCCAATCCCGATCATGGGCACATCCGGAGCAGCCATCTTTGCTCCGAGAGCAGCCGGAATCATAAGGCCCATTGTCCGACCACCCGAAGTTCCCAAAAAATCACCGAAACGGTCAAACTCCCAGAGATGCTCAAGCATTCTCACGAATGCACCAGTCTCAGAAACCACGACTCCATCTTTTGGCAGTACAGCCCTACAGGTAGCTACGATATCCTGAATCGCAAATGTGGCTTCTGATGGGCGTTCAAAATACTTCAAAACATTCTGTTTGGCAGAGTCGATCTCCTCTATCGAGACACCTTTACACTCAGACCCATTCAGGGCTTTTAGAGATTCGCTTAGAGAGCCGTCTACCCGAACTTCAGGCTCCAAAACCGTAGTTCTATATTCAGGGCGCGAAACCAACTCTATCGCCGGCATATTAAAACCCCACGGAACATGAGTCATAAGAGAGTCGGCACCTACAAGTACGACTAGGTCACAAAGATCATCTAACTCTCCTTCCAGTGTGTTAGGTATGTAATTACCCACCATGACACCCGCACAGCGAGGGTGAGATTCGGGGAAGATCCCGCGAGCATCCATATTGCTGATAACTGTCGCACCGATAGCTTCTACAAAAGTCATCAGCTCTTCTGTGGCTCCTGTGGTTGCAACATCGGCCCCAACTACGACCAATGGTCGATTCGATTTATCGATCAAAGCCTGGGCTCGTTCCAGTGAGTCTGAATTAGGAGACCCCTCCACATATCGAGGCGATTGAACCGGTAATTCGCCACAATCACCATCATCAAAATTCGATGGGAAGTCCAAAACAACCGGACCCTTTCGGCCATCTGTTGCCAACGCAATCGCATCGCGCAAGGTGTCGTTGGCGGTAGACCGCTCGAGCGCGTTATACGATTTGGTAATCGAACCGAACATTGCACTGTGATCCGCGACCTGAACTAGATCAACATTAGATTCCGTAGGGCCGGCCTCAAAAACGCAGACTACAGGCTTCCGCTCAAAAAAGACGTTTGCGATACCTCCGGCCATGTTCCCAGCGCCAACGCCCTTAACTCCAATAGCCAGGCCAGCCGTATCTAATCCAGCACCATAGTAAGCAGCAATAATCGCAGCTGACGATTCATGGCTTACATGTACAAATTCAACGCCGGCCTTACGACCCGCCTCCATAGCATCCATAGGGAATCCAGATCCTGGAAGTCCGAAGACATACTTCAATCCGCGCTCGGCAGCGTTTTGCATTAGTAAGTCGGCAAATTTCATACGAGTTTCACTTTTTCATCAACAGGATCGCTGCTGTCTAGTTATTTTTTGGGCTACAGAACAAAACCGCAACGCGTCCGTCATAACTCAAAAGCTGCATTGTGACGGATTATTCACGATTAGCCAGCCCAACAAGTAAATATCTGTGCTGGTTTCAACGTAAGAAACATAAATCGATACACCTGCTCAGATCAACAAGCGCGAATACGCCACCTCAAACGCGTAAGGTATAACGAGTGAATATGAGATATCCTGACCATGACAAGTTATAAAGGTGAGCATCCAACATATGAACTTCTTTACACGCCAAGCAACCCCTATGGTCAGCCCGGAAGATGCGCTTCCCGGTAGGTCAAGCGCACTCCAAATAAGTGGCGTCCACTTCGTTAATGGGACATCGATCAAGCCACCATTTCCCGAACACATGCACCAGATCATTTTTGGCATGGGTTGTTTCTGGGGGGCTGAAAGACTTTTTTGGCAGGTACCCGGCGTATACACCACCGCTGCAGGTTACAGCGGAGGGTACACACCAAACCCAACCTATCCAGAAACATGCACTTCTAGGACCGGGCATACCGAAGCAGTTTTAGTAGTCTTCGACCCTTCAAAGGTTGACCTTGAAACGCTGTTCAAAGTGTTCTGGGAGAACCATGACCCCACGCAACATATGGGTCAAGGCAATGACATAGGCACACAGTACCGCACTGCAATTTACGGAACTAACGCAGACCAGGTAAATGCCGCCAATACAAGCCGAGACCGTTATCAATCAGAACTGAACGCCTCAGGTTTCGAAACAATTACAACTGAAATTGCAGCAGCCGGAAATTTTTACTACGCGGAAGAAGAGCATCAGCAATATCTGGCAAAAAACCCATTCGGATACTGTAACCACGGATTCTGCCAGGTCGCTTACAAGTAATTGAAAATCTCGGAGATCAAAACATTCCCCGTTGTGGTCGGCACCCGCAACCAGATGCTGGTCAAAATCGAGACCGAAGAAGGTATCTACGGATGGGGCGAATCGGGCCTGGTTGCCCGGGAGCTAGCAGTTCAGGGCGCCGTCCAACATTACCGGGAATTCCTCCTCGGAAAAAACCCCATGCAACGAGGCCGAATCTGGCAGGAGATGTACCGATCCCAGTACTTCGAAGGCGGACGGGTACTCACCGCCGCCATCTCCGCGATCGATATCGCACTCCACGATATTGTCGGCAAGAAGCTAGGCATACCCGTTTACGAACTGCTCGGTGGCAAACAACGCGAGTGGGTCCCAACCTTCGCAACCGGCAATGGCAATAATACAGATGAAGTCGTCGCTATGGGCCAACTGCTTTGGAACTCTGGATTCAAAGCCTTTCGCCTCCAATACCAGCACTTCACAGAAGACCTACTATTCGAGCCACGAGTAGCCCTCGCAGCGACCGCCACCGCCCTAAACGCAGCCCGCGAAGCCCTCGGACCGGAGCCAGTAATCGGCATCGACATCCACCACCGCTACTCCGTCGCTGAAGCAGCATCCTTCTGCAACAAACTCCGACCCGACACACTCGACTTCGTTGAAGAACCAATTCGAGACGAGACACCAGAGGCGTACGCCGAGCTCCGCAAGATGACCAACATCCCATTCGCCATCGGAGAAGAGTTCGCCAGCAAGTGGCAATTCCTGCCCTACATCGAACGCGGCCTAACCAACTTTGCAAGACTGGATATCTGCAACGTCGGCGGCTTCACAGAAGCCATGAAAGTAGCCGGCTGGGCAGAAGCCCACTATATAGACCTAATGCCCCACAACCCCCTCGGCCCAATCTGTGTTGCCGCAACATCCCACATGGCTATGGCCATCCCCAACTTCTCATGGCTGGAAATCAGCGAAGCACCCGGTAAATACGACCCCACAGTCTTTCCCTCCCAGCCAAAAATAGAACCCGGCAAGGTGACGGTCCTGGACCAACCCGGCCTCGGCATAGAAGTAGACGAATCCCTCCTCAACGAACCCTTTATATTCAGCGAACCTCCACACCTTCACCGAACAGATGGCTCCCACACAAACCGGTAACCGCACCGCGTCCCCGGACAACCACAGGGGGTTGCCACTACGCGATCCAAAGCACAACCTACAGAAAGCAGTACTTCTTGCCTAAAGCCACTACTCGCCAGATCTGTCAACATCCTCAGCATCGGCTTTAATACCGCTTCCTCCACGGAAAGCAGGGATCAATAGCACAGGGGCGATTATCGTCGTTACAACGGTCATCACAACCGCAACTCCAAAAATATCCTGACCAATAACACCTGCTGTCAGTCCAATTCCTGCAATAATTAGAGCGACCTCCCCACGCGGCAACATCCCCAGTGCCACTCTTGTCGCCCCACGTCGGTTAAATCCGACTAACAAAGCAGGCAATCCAGATCCGGCCAACTTACTGAACACAGCAAATAAGGTCAAAACGGTTACGAAACCAATAGCGACGGATAAAGAGGTATCCCCTGCCCCAAACGCAGTGAAATCAACCTGCATCCCAATAACTACAAAAAATATAGGCACGAGGAAATTGTTAACTGACCTCATCGACCCTTCGACCTGATGCTTCAACTCGGTGTTAGAAAGAGCAAGGCCCATAGTGTAGGCGCCAATTATCATGGCGAGACCAAAATAAATCTCGGCCACAGCAGAGGCGATAAACGCCAAAGCAAGCGCCAGTACCAGGGCTCCCCCCGCACTCTTAAACCAGAGCACAAATTTTGAAAGGTGATTAGCCACCAAGGAGCCAATAATCATCAGGCCAAGCCAGAAACCGACCGCCTTGAGAAATATCACACCAATAGATCCAGCCGTCACAGCTCCTTCCTCCGAAATCCCCACAACAATCGCAAGGATGATTATGCCGAGCACATCATCCACCACTGCACCTGCAAGGATCGTTACGCCTTCGGGAGAATCAAGACGCCTTATATCTGCTAATACACGAGCCGTGATTCCAACAGATGTCGCTGTCATAATCGCACCGACAAAAAGAGCAGGCACCATCCCTGAGATCGAGTCGATACTGGCGTACCCGAACATAACCGTGGCGGCAAATCCCATAACAAAGGGCAACAAGACGCCACCAGCAGCGACAGCCGTGGCGGGACGCACATATTTCATAAACTGCTTACGGTCTGTCTCGAGCCCAGCCTCAAACAACAAGACCACCGCAGCGAGTTGGGCAACAAAGAAAAGCTGCGGCTCTACTGGAAGGCCACCACTTTCTCCATGAGGCAACTCGAAGATCGCTCCTCCGCCAAACCAATGGATACCGCCGAGCAAGAATGGTGAAATAAGAATCCCAGCACCCAATTCGCCAAGAACGGGAGGAATTTTTAAATAACGCTCAGAAACCTCTCCTCCGATTTTGGCCGCTACCAAAATGATGGACAAAAGAAGAATTAACTCTGCTACTACAGCAAGTGGACTATCGTGCAATTTTCATACTCTTATTACTTGAATTAATAAATCAGATCACTAGACGTCTAAACTCAGCCATAACATGACCATGGATAGAAAACTTAAAAAGTACTTTATTGAGGTTGTCGGTTCCCTGCTCAAATATCAAAGTCCAGCCAGCACTTTTTCAGGCCTCCATCTCAAGCGGTCAGGTTCGAATATCAAAATAGCGAGCAGCTCTCCGGTAGGTGTATAAGCTCTTATCCTTTCTCCGGGCATATGAGCACCATCCTCACCAAAGGTGCTTATCGGAAGTGATCGACCATGTCTTACCATTTCGACTAGAGATGTATCGAGATTTACGCTACCGTAATGCTGAAGTGTAGTATCGATAGGCATCAATAAATCACGCCAATCACCGGAATCGGCAATCTCGATAACATCTTCAATGCTCACGGTATCCTCTAACTTGAACGGACCCGCATGTGTTCGAGTCAAGCCGCTCATATGAGCATGTGTTCCAAGTTTCTCACCGATATCGTGGGCAAGTGTCCTTGCATAAAACCCATGGCTACACTCGACATCCAACACTAACTCTGCCCCTTCAAACTCCACAAGTTTAAGGCTTAAGACCTTCACTGAACGCGGAGGGCGCTCAACCTCAATACCAGCCCGTGCGAATTCATACAGTCTTTTACCTTTGTGGTGAAGAGCCGAATACATAGGGGGAGTTTGCAAGAAGTCACCTTTGAAGCCCTCAAGAATTTCGATGATTTGAGGCCGTGTAACTTCGAAAGATTTCACCGCTGCAGTTATCTCACCAGTTGAATCATATGTGTCGGTCGAAGAGCCAAGCACCATGTTGACTCGATAAGACTTTGTACCGAGCAAAACAGTTTCTGCAAAACGAGTCGCCGGACCAATACAAATTGGTAGCACACCTGTCGCTATCGGATCTAGAGTCCCGCCATGCCCGATTTTTTTTGATCTTGTTACGCCCTTAAGCTTGCGAACCACATCTGTGGATGTCCAGCCCCGATCCTTGTTTATATTCAAATATCCGCCAGCAATGACCAAAGCCTGAGACATAATAGTTTCATCCGTCAACAGTATCTCTATCCGAATGTCTTCTACTATCCTGCGCAATCACTCGATCGATTAATTGATCGATATCAGCTCCAGTTTGCAACGTATCGTCTGAAAAAAAAGAAAGTTTCGGCATCGTACGAATCACGATTCGTTTTGATACTTCCATACGTAGACGATTTGCAGCTGAACGAAGTCCATCAATAGCATCAGATCGATCCATGTCTGTACCTAACACGCTGACGTAAACCTTCGCAACGGACAGGTCGCGATTCACCTCAACAGCAGTAACCGATATAACTTTAGATAAACGCGGGTCGCTGAGACCCTCAATCAGAACGCCGAGTTCTCGCTGGATAGTGTGATTAACGCGCTCGCCTCGCCTCGTCAATTCTTACGCAACTCCTGCGGCCAACTCTACCCGAAACCCTACGCTTAACCTGCGCCGAGTTCTTATCGTCGAGTCAACTGAACTTCGTAACCCTCTAATTGATCGCCTTCTTCGTATTCATGGAAGCCATCCACCATGACCCCGCCCTCAAAGTTATTAACCAGCTCACGGACATTTTCCTTGAGATGCCTCATGGAGGTAATAGCTCCATCGAAGATTTCTTTTTGATCACGAATGACCCGCATACGACCAGATCTTTTGAGTACGCCATCAGTCACTCGGACCCCGGCAATCTGTTCGCGGCGACCATGATTAAATATCTCTAAGACGTTGGCGTGACCAGTCACGATAATCTTACGCTCAGGCTCCAGCAGCCCACGAGCAGCATCTTCTACTTCATCAATAAGATTGTAGATAATGTCATAAGTACGTATCGTAATACCTTCTGTCTCTGATTGGCGCCTGGCTCCTGCCTCAACCGTAGTTTCAAATCCCATAACCATCGCATCAGATGCAGAAGCCAAAAGTATGTCTGACTCATTGACTGCCCCGGAAGACGCACTCAGCACACGAACTTGAACCTCATCATTCGAAACCTGCTCAACAGCGCGACTTACTGCATCAATGGAACCATGGTTCCCTGTTTTAATTACAACTAAAAGTTCCTTGGAATCTGACTGCTGAACTCTCTTCATCACTTCCGCCATAGTCGTTGCAGCTCGAGCATCTTTCCGTTTATGAGCAATCCGTTCGCGCGTACTCACCAATTCCCGACCTTCCCGATCTGTCGCCACGACGTCGAATTGGTCGCCTGCGGCAGGCGTACCGTTAAGACCAAGTACTTCAATCGGGGTAGATGGCCCTGCCTCCTTCACCACTTCACCAAATCCATCCAACATTGATTTGATTCGACCACGGAACGTACCCGCTACAACGTTGTCTCCAACCCGAACCATACCCGAACGAACAAGCACCGATGCTACCGAACCTCGAGTTCGGTCCATATGGGATTCGATCACCACTCCAATCCCGGAACGGTTAGGGTTCGCTTTCAATTCTTGGATTTCAGCGACCAAAAGGAGAGATTCAAGCAAATCATCTATCCCCTCACCCTTTAACGCTGACATGCTTACAGCAACTACGTCACCACCGTACGATTCGACGATGATATCGTGTTCAGCAAGCTGGGCGTTCGTCTTGTCAATATCTGCTCCAGGTGCATCAATCTTGTTAATCGCTACGATGATTGGAACACCAGCAGCCTTCGCGTGGTCAATAGCTTCTAGTGTCTGTGGCATCACACCGTCATCAGCTGCAACCACAAGAACAGCAATGTCAGTAACACGTGCTCCATTTGCGCGCATTTGCGTAAATGCAGCGTGACCGGGCGTATCGATAAATGTTAGTTGTTGATCTCCCTTGATCACCTGGTATGCACCGATACTTTGTGTTATACCACCAGCCTCCGAATCAACCACGCTTGCACCACGAACAGCATCCAGCAAAGTAGTCTTCCCATGATCTACGTGGCCGAGGACCGTTATAACTGGCGGACGAACAACGGCGTTATCATCCGTAAGCTCATCATCTACCCCGACTTTTATCGATGCTTCACTTTCTATCCTATCTTTCGGCTTAAGCACCCCAATTTCAAACGAAGCAGCGACTTTGGCAGCAACCTCAAACTCCACTGTCTCGTTAACTGTCGCCATAACTCCGAGCCGCATCAATGCTTTGATCGTGTCAACATTTGATGTCTCAAGTATCTCTGCTAATTCCCCGACAGTAGTTTGGGCTGGTAATTCGACAGGCGATCTTGGAACCTTGTCTTCCACTACGGCACGTGCGCTGTCAGAACCATTCTCGGTCAGGTTTGAATCGGTCCTTTTCGATCGGTTCTGAAAACCTCGTTTCCCACCACGTTGTGCCATATACCAGCCAGTTCCTTTCACTCAAATTTTTACTCGTCTATAACTGAATTAATAGACCGATAGAGTAGTTTGAAATCCGAATCATCAATCTCTATTTTAAGAGCTGCCTGTAGTTTACCTCTATAAACATCATCATCCCAGCACCCATCATCTCTACAAACATAAGCCCCTCGACCATTAAGTTTCCCCGTCTTATCGAAAACAATGGCACCTTCCGGGGTGCGTACAATTCTAAAAAGAACGTCTTTTTGCCGTCGATTCCTACAAATTACGCATGTGCGAGCTGGGATTTGTCGTTGCTCGGCACCCATCTTTTCACTCCTCAAGCAAGATTCATAACCTACCGACGACGACGGTTACGTGCACTGCTTCCACCTCGCCTGCCGCCCTGACGTCCCTGATCTGTCTCTCTGAATCCACTAATGTCTTCCGCAAACCGAATACCACCTGTATCACTGGAGTCTGATGGAGTATTCGAACGACTGTCAACTTGCCATAGATCATCGGACGAAACATCCAAAATAGCAGCATCTTCAGTTTCTTTACGTTGCTGTTCCTCCCGCTCTAAGGCAGCGAGTTCTTCTTCAAGGGCTAGCAGCTCCGCAGCGACATCAGCAGATTCTTCTTCAACAGCCACTACATCCGGAGCAGATTCTTCTTCAGTACCATCTGCAGGCTCTTCTATGGCATCAACAGATTCAGCAACTTGATCACTGGAATCATCAAGAGAACTATCAATTACAGGAGTCTCTTCAGGTGTTTCAGTTTCGGATATAGCTGGCTCAGCAACACCGGCCTCAGCATCTGACTCGACCTGTTCTATTTCAGCAATTTGCGGTGCTTCAGGCTCAACAACCTCATCTTCAACCACACTTGTAGTGGCCTCAATATCGATCCGCCAATTGGTCAGTTTAGCCCCAAGGCGAACATTTTGTCCTTCACGACCAATAGCAAGTGAGAGTTGTCGCTCGGGGACGAGTACTAACGCAGACTCTTCTTCCTCGTTCAGATCGACTCGATCAGCCACAGCTGGACTAAGGGAATTAGATATGAACTTAATTGGATCTTCATCCCACTCAATAACATCGATTTTCTCACCAAGCAGTTCGTTCACAACATTTTGAATGCGTATACCCCGCAAACCAACACATGCACCAACTGCATCAACCCCTTCTTGATTTGAAGAAACCGCAACTTTGGAACGTGCACCTGGCTCACGTGCGATCGCTTTTATTTCAATAACACCATTGAAAATTTCAGGAACTTCTACTTCGAACAACCGCCTTAGTAGATCTGGATGGGTTCTAGAAACAATAATTTCAGGTCCTCGAATAGTCCGACCAACCTGAACAACGAAAAACTTGAGCTGCTGACCCGGGCGATATCTTTCGAAAGGGGATTGTTCTGTGGGGGGCATCACAGCCTCGGCCTTACCGAGATCGACTGTTACCCAACGCGATTCAACTCGCTGAACAGTCGCAGTAAGGACTTCGCCTTCTTTATCGATAAACTCCTCAAATACGATATCGCGCTCAGCCTCACGCAGTCTCTGCATAACTACCTGTTTTGCAGTTTGGGCCGCTATTCGCCCAGGGTTGTACTCAAGTTGGCCAGTCTCAATTATGTCACCAACAACAGCTCCCTCTTGGAGTTCCTGTGCGTCACCAGCCGTCAACTCCATTAGAGGGTCTTCGACCTCCTCCACAACATGCCGCACGGTGCGAACAATAACATCCCCATCAACAGGATCCATTTCAACAATTACATCTTGACCTTGAGCGGCTGGATCGCGTTTGTATGCGGACGCGAGCGCAGCTTCAACAGCCTTTACAACAATCGGCTGAGGAAGATTACGTTCAGCAGCGAGTTGGGTAACTGCCAACAGCAGATCACTCTTCAACTCATCCCTCCAAGTCACACATTCGGCAGACACTAAAAAAGTGGGCATCGCCCACTTCTCAACGTCAAGCTCTTTGAAATAATTGAGCCATACTAGGATAATCTTACCACGTATCCTTATTTATTACTCCCCCGTTAAGACGGAAAAACATGACTTCTGATCGGAGAAAAAAGCCACTAGCCGTGTTGGTAGATTTTGATGGAACCATCACTACTGCAGATATCGGAGATCAGGTAGTAATCAAGTTCGCAGAACCTGGGTGGGAAAACGCCCTCCTAAAATTCAAGGCCGGAGAAATCAACGTACGGGAATTATGGTCATATGAAATTAGCTTACTGCGGAAAAATCGCGAATCAGAAGCGGTCACATACTCTGTGAATTCAGCCGAAATCAGAAAAGGTTTCCGCGAGTTCGTTGAATACTGTTACGCACAAAAGATTAAGATCGAAGTTGCGTCAAGTGGAATGAATTTCTATGTAGACTCGATTCTGGAAGCAAATGGATTTGTCGAACTCCCGAGAGCGCGACCCATTGTTCAGTATGACTGTAAGGGCCATGGTGTCATGGTAATGCCAGACGGCATAACTGATTGCAGTATGACAGCACTATGCAAGTGTGACCGTGTTTGGAGATTGCGACGCGATGGACACCGTGTGATTTTCATTGGTGACGGCGTTTCGGATCAATGTGCCGTAAGTCAAGCCGACATCGTAATTGCGACGGGAAGTCTTCTAGATATTTGCATCGATAAAAGCATCGCCCACATCCCGTTCGAAAATTTTGACGACGTACTGGCAACCGTGAATGCCGAGTTTGCTAAACGTTAGTTACAACCGTTTTAATCGAGTAAATTACCCACTGCCGATAGCACATCGGATTGCACGACAATTTCTGCATCTTTATTCCTCCGCCCCTTAACCTCAACTCCACCACTATCAAGACTGCGTGAACTAATCACGACTCGAGCTGGAATTCCGAACAAGTCAGCATCTTTGAATTTCACACCTGGAGGAACATCCCGATCGTCGAAAAGAACATCATATCCAGCATCTAAAAGCGATTCATAAAGTAGATCCGCTTGATTAGAAATATAGTCGTCATCAAGATTAAGACCTGCCAGATAAACATCATATGGAGCAATAGCCTGCGGGAGAATCATCCCAAAATCATCATGATTTGACTCTACGGCGGCGGCAAGTAAACGCCCCACACCGATCCCATAACAGCCCATAAGAATTTCATGTCGTTGTCCATCGTCATCAGTGTAGTGCGCACCCATTTTCGAGGAGTAAACGTTCCCAAGTTTGAAGACATGCCCAACTTCAATCCCACGTTTAACAACGAGCTTTCCCTTGCCGTCAGGTGATAAGTAGCCTTTTTTAGCTTCAGCTATGTCGCCGAGAATATCAGCCTTAAAATCTCGACCAAAATTCACATTCCTAAGGTGGAATCCCTCTTTGTTGGCCCCAGCAAGATAATTGGAACCCATTGTGATGGAATCGTCGACAATGCTCCTAATACCTTTTAGCCCAACCGCTGAGGCTGATCCCGGCACCCATCCAGCAGCCTTAACCTCTTCACCAGT
>ENA-UPTF01001547-UPTF01001547.1-marine-metagenome-genome-assembly--contig:-NODE-1547-length-14312-cov-2.968669_pt1 | contig 14312 bp, 10 predicted proteins | sample MGYA00238166_ERZ767019 | MGnify/ENA primary metagenome ERZ767019 (study PRJEB28930, sample SAMN06266391) | marine metagenome | isolation source: Sea water from 250 m depth | place: Atlantic Ocean...
CAATTCATGATTTGTTAATTCGATATACTAATTATCCTTTGGGGTACGCATTGATTCAATAAAACTTTCAGATATCAAGCCCCGTCCAGTCAATAAATTATAATTCACAATTAAGATTACTATAATTCCACTAATCATAACTATCAAATGGGAAATTCTAGAAACGCCTTGAATTCCTCCAATCAATGATGTGTCTGCGGTCGCTAGGAAAAAATTACTTGCCCCGTAAGCCGTTGTAAAAGAAATTGCATAGAATATAACATTGTCTTTACTGATAAAATGTCCTGCCTTTCCAATATAGTGATTTGTATCCTTTAGATGCTCACGCCTAGCTTCCGTACGTAAGGCCTGAAAGGATAGAGAATATATCACTAAAACAATTGTAATAACCATAAAGATTAGATCGAAAACAAAACTAGGATTGTTGTACATTGAATACAAAAGTACGCCAGCATGGTATGCCAGAAATCCCCAATAACCTATGGAAAAATAAGCTGAAAAACTTGCAACTTTCGGATTGTACCAAAAATTCCCATGCATTTGTTTAAGAAGATAAAATGTAGAAATTCCCATTAAAGAAATGATAGCAAACCAGAAAATGACAAACATTGTATCGAAATTATCTGAGAATTGGGAAACCTTTTCTGAGACGAATGAAAAGATTAGAAAACCGAATATGCCCCACAAAAGAGGTGAAAGAATGTTGCTGAATAAACCTAACTTAGAAGTACCTTCTTCAGAATAATTAGTCATTCGCCTTAATGCAAATTCTCGAAATGGTATTCGCATCCACCAAGCCTGTGCAAACTGCCATATTATGAATATAAATATTAGACCAAAACTCAAGAATCTTTCAACATTTTCTTCATAGATACTATGGTGTAAACCAAGCCAAATAAACACTGCAAAAAATGTAGATATTAGTCCTGGCATAATCAAACTTGATAAGTCTCTAGTCCTTGACAACTTGCTAAAACCCTCAAACCTATTTAGATTAGCTGTGAAGAAATAACCAAAAGTTACTCCGTAACCTAAAGATATAATCAACTTAGTTGCCAAATCAGATTTAGTAAAACTAAGTATTCCAAACAAAACTAACATAAACAGAAGTACCATAACATGATATAGAGTTTCTTTTGAAAGGAGTATTCGCAGAATGTCGGTTTGTGAAATGTGTTTGGGTTTGGATTTATCCTCTGGTACAAAGTCTATGACTTCCTCATCCTCAGAATCTACATGCTCTGGTTCCTCATCAACCAGCGCTTCTATTACTTCTTTCTTCTCACTTTCTTTCATATATGCAGGTCACTCTTGAAATTTCCATTGCATGTGCTGCTTTTACTGATTTCCCACCAAATAAATTTATTGCCTTCACTCTAGTTCTTCTTCCCTGTAGTCTTAACGGCATATCCACATAAAACTCCTCTTCGGCCTTAAACTCCTGTTTTAGTGAAATCGTTGACTCACCCTCATGAATAGCAAAACGAACCTTGGCATGGGTCGCTTTTTTAGCCCAAACAATAGGCATCTCCTGTGAAAAGGCCTCAGTAGGTCGCTTGCCTGTAAGTTCAAGGCTAGTAATGAGAATGAGGCCATCCGGATGTGGTCGAATCTGGCCAACTCTGATCAGAACACCACGATCCACATCTAAAGTGTTGTTGATGGTCTTATTATCATCAGATAGGCGCAATTTCAATGAGAGAGGAGGTTCTTCTTTAATTTCTGCATGGCCTGTTGTGTTGCATTCAAGGCACTGGACAACGCCCTGAAAACTGAAACCTCGCCTAGTGGAGGTCTTACTCTTGAGAATCTCATGAGAACTCTCCTCCTTACACATCTCACAATAAATCCAGAGTTGTTCCATTAATGCCTGAAATGCCTGATTCCCGTGAGAATCATGGCCATATTATGTTCATCGGCTGCATCAATGACCTCCTGATCACGAATTGAACCGCCGGGTTGGACAATGGCTGTTACACCAGAATTGGCAGCCTCATCAATTCCATCCCTGAAAGGAAAGAACGCGTCAGAGGCCATAACTGTCTTTTGAGCGTCAGGAAGCGATTTGGAAGTTGCAATTCTAACTGAATCGATTCGGGACATTTGACCGGCCCCAATACCAATAGTTCTTTTACGCCGAGTAAACACGATGGCGTTGCTCTTGACGTGTTTTACTATCTTCCAGCCAAATTGCAAACCTTCTAACTCACGAGTCGTGGGCTTACGTTTAGTGACTACCTTGCATTTGGATAAGTCAATCGAAACATCATCGGCTTCCTGGAAAAGCCACCCACCATTAAGAGAACGGAGGGAAGGGCTACTCTGGTAATCAGAAAGTTCCCCCGTCTGTAACACCCGGAGATTTTCTTTTTCCGATAGAACCTCAATAGCAGCATCGGTAAAGGAAGGGGCGATAATCCCCTCTTTGAACGCTGATATCACACTCCTTGATAAATCCTCATCAACCTCCTGATTTAAGGCTACTATTCCTCCAAAAGCACTTTGGGGGTCTGTTTTGACAGCTAGCTCATATGCTTCGGATAAATTACTGGCGCTAGCCGCACCACAAGGATTGTTGTGCTTTACAATGATGGTAGTAGGTTCCTCAAACTCCATTATAATTGCCAGAGCTGCGTCGAAATCCAGAAGATTGTTGTAGCTGAGCTGTTTACCTTGAATCTGGGCGGAATTTGAGACGCAAGGGCTCTTAACTGATATATCTGAATAAAAGATAGCAGATTGATGTGGATTCTCACCATATCTTAGGGGAGGACTACCAACCCCTGTAACATGTAAAGAGGAAGGCAAGTCTTCCTCACCGAATCTGGAACTCAGTTCATTCTGAATTATAGCGTCATATTCAGCAGTGTGCCTAAACGCCTTCAAAGCTAATTGACGACGTTGTTCTAGGTTAAGGCCTCCGGCCTCAATTTCCTTGGAAATCCAGTTGTAATCTGAAGGATCGGTAACAACTGCGACTCTTGCATGATTTTTAGCTGCGGCCCGAAGTAAACTAGGCCCTCCAATATCTATCTCTTCGATCAGAGCATCCAGGTCAACACCCTTAGAAGCTGCAGCTCCAAATGGATACAAGTTACAAACCACCATATCAATTATTCCTATATCATATTGTTCCGTTTCAGACTTATCGGAGTCTCTTGCAAGAATGCCCCCAAAGATTAGTGGATGTAGGGTCTTTACACGACCGTCCATCATTTCTGGAAATTTCGTAACATCCTCTACAGGCGTTACTGCAATTCCATTCTCAGACAGAACTTTAGAAGTCCCACCTGTAGAGACAATCTCAATCCCATTCTTTACTAAAGAATTGGAAAAGTCATCAATTGCTGATTTGTCACTAACACTAATCAGTACCCGGGAGACTGTTCGCCGTTCTAAATTCTGCTTCTCGGACTGCATGATAATTACAATAACCTACGTACTGTCTGGAAGTTTCTTAAGAAATTCACCAGGAATATCCTTGGTTAGATAGACTGTCGTGCCTGCCTTCATAATCTCATGACCTGCCCCTTCAGCGGCCCTAACATCAGCCAACAGGACTATTGGTTTACCAATAATGTGACGGCCAGCCTCCAAAGCATTTAACCTTGTACTCGAAAGATGAACCATGTTACGATCACCAGGATATAAGCCATGTTCCAGATATTCGTCTGAGTCTTCTTTAGAACAGGCAAAATACAAGTGTTCAGGATTCTGATCAGTTGGTAAATCTAAATCCAGATCAAGTGTGTGGGCATAAGTTGCTCTCAGCCTACCATTATTCAATTGGTATCTACCCTTAGGATCTGTCTCTACTACTGCTTGCAAATGTTTGGTTTCCAGAAAATGAAAATGGCGCCTCTGAACCTTTACTGCTTCAACAAATTCAGTCGCTTCAACCCAGCCTTGCTTGTCCATCTCAAGATCGAATTTGTCCGGGAAGTGACGTAGAACTCCTGCCATAATCCTTCCAAACTGGTCCAAATGTCTTGGGGACATCACCAATACGCCTTCCTCTCCACTGAGAGGGCATTTTTCACCTCTAAAGAAACCATGCCCATACTTCACTTCTTCCTTTAATGGAACTGTTGGTTTTCTCCGCATATCAAACCATTTGCACAGGTCGGTATAATATTAGTTCTTAACGTCCATTAATCACTTCGAAAAGTTGTTTGCGCAGAACCATCTTCTGGTTTCTCAATAATGTTCGTGCCTGCTAATTCTTCGGGTGTTGGCAAGTTAATCTCCATTCTCCCTGCAGAGAATAAGTCATGCATTCTCTTCTCTTTGCCTTTGCTGCTCCAGAGCGCAGCTTCATCCCTGCTTTCGGACGTTACAAAAATGAAGGCCTCACCAGGTCTATTGCGTCCGGTTCGACCCCGTCGTTGAATCAATCTTATAGCTGACGAAACTGGCTCATAGAATATGACGGCATCTGTAGAGGGTATGTCTAGACCTTCCTCACCCACTGATGTCGTTACCAGAATATTGAATTCGCCATCCCTGAAACGGGACAAAATTTCCTTCTGCTGTTTTTGGGTCATTCCTTTGTCGCTCTCACGGGAACTCTGACCAACAAATCTAACTGGTCTGGCCTCCCCAATTGTTTTCAGATTCTCTACTATTAATGTTGCAGTATGCCGTATTTCTGCAAAGATTATGAATCTGGATGAACCGGACTGTAGCTGTAGTTGGACCAATTCAATTAGACGTTGCAATTTTGGATGGTCATCCTTGTTTGACTTGGCTATTTCGACCGCGGCCTTCCAATCTGAGTTTGAATGAAGCCATTTGTTTGCTCTATTACCTCTCTTCTTTTCTTTGGCCTCTTTCTCTATTCTTGCTGCATAATCCAAGAATTGAACTATACCTTGGGTCTCGACTGTAAGTACGGCATGAGACACTTTCATAGCCATGGCTTGGGTTGTCATCGAATTAAAAATCTGAGGAGGAGTTTTCGGTTTGGTCCGAATATATTGTACTTGTAACTTCCTTCCGGCTTCCAATAGCATTGTAGTAGAAACCTTACGTGGCCTATCCAACAAACCTTGTTTGTACAATTTCCCACACAGATAATCTTGCAAACCTCTCAACTGGTTTGCGATATGCTTAACCGAAGCTGGCATCTCAACGCGAATCCAACTTGTTTGGATTGGCTGAATATAGGGCCTCACATCTGGATCAGTCTCGTCCCTTTTCTCAACTGCCGATATACCTAAATCACGGCATAAGCGAATTATCTCAGATTTAGAACTGCCAGGTGAAGCAGTCATACCTATTGCTAGATGATTGTCTGCAACGGATAAATAATGACGCCCTATCGAAACATAGGCGTAATTTCCCACTGCACGATGTGCCTCGTCAAAAATCAATAACGAGAAGCTTTTCAGAGACACCCTTCCGTTTTCAATGTCCTTTGAAACAACCTGAGGAGTCGAAACTATAATTTCTGAGGATTTCCACAGGGGCTCACGCTGAAGGGGAGGAATAGCCCCAGTAAACAAATTTACTTGTGAACTGAGGTGTTCTTCCAAGAATTCAGCATGCTGTTGAGCTAAAGGCTTCGTAGGTGCCATCAACAAAATGGGACCAACATTCAATCTTTCCAATATCACTCGTAGGGCAATTACGGTCTTTCCCATTCCTGTTGGAAGGATGACCATAGTTGATTGCTTCAGACAAGCTTCCGATATATTGGACTGGTAGTCACGATCTTCGAGAGTATCGCCCTTCAGATGTTTGTGTTCAAAGGTTTTCATTACAGTGGTCCAGTAGATTCTATGTTAAATGCTCGACCTTGCCCTTCCCATCTACTGAATAAAGTGGGGTGTGAATTGCTCCCGACCTTGTCAGTTCAGACTTGAAAAGAATAAGATTTGACACTGAACCCTTACCAAATTGCGTATCTATATGTTTTGAAATAAGATCTTCCAAATTGGTCTGCTTCCTGAATCGGGCAATCGTCACATGTGCCAAGAATGGGCGGTCCTCAGACTTCGAAACCAGCCTTACCCTGGACGCCAGAGTCTGAATTCCTGCAGATTTAACTCCCATCCACAAGACTCGGGCATTGGATGGTTTCTGGAAAGCGCCCAACTTCTGGTATTCCAATTCCAATGGAAGTCTACCAATACAGACATCAGCAACTCTTTGGATCTCAAACTCAGGATCAGGTCGGTCACCCAGAAAGGCAATCGTAATATGATAATTCCGAACTTTCTCAGAAATATAGGTTCTAGGTAAACTTTCAGTCTCCAGGCCGGGACATTCCAAAGCAAAAAAAAGCCTGACCATCCTACTTTGCAGAGCGCTTGCGCAATGTTTCTATCAACTTGCTGGCCGTTCCTTGACGCCCTCCCGAAAGTTCGGAATAGGTGTCTGCTCCAACTAATTTACAGGCTGCTTCCTCTTCCAATTCAGCCTTCTTAACCAGATTCTTAATGAAATTCAGCTGTTTTGGGCTCGGCTTCCGAGGTATGGAGTCTGTCTTCTCTCGTAGCATACCTATCAACAAACTTGCAGTTCCCGACTTGCCACCTGACAACTCTTCAAAACGTTCTAATTCAACCAACTCGCAGGCCGCAGATTCATCAAGTTCTAATGTACTGGTTAAGTTTTCAATGTATGATAGTTGCTTAGCTGATGCAGGTAAGACAACATCTGCAGTAGCTTTTTTCAGTCCGTCTATGATTTCACCAATTTTCTCACCATCCATTGAAAGTGGGTCTCGGCCATCCAGAATTTTGTTAAGATCATCATCTGAGATTAAGGATGCCAAGCGCTCATAATATTCAATCTGTCTTCGTGTCGGTCTTTCCTTCTTCATTTCTAATGCTTTTTCATGTAAGCCTCTAAATGAAGATACAAAATCGTCCCAGACCCTGGCCGAATCTTTTGCTCCCGATTCTATCAGGTCTAAATCTGATTCCATTTCAGAAGTAAAAGATGAAGAAAATAAACTTATTTTTTCTTTTTCGGAATTATAAAACGGAACTACTTCATCACAAAGCAACAGTCCTTGCTCAGTTGGCTTAAGGCGGCCTTTTGTATCACTACAATATTTACGATCTAATAATTTCTTAATAGTTGCAGCATATGTAGAAGGGCGACCAATACTCTTTGATTTCATCAGAGCAACCAAACCATGTTGTGTATAGCGGGCAGGAGGTTTTGTCTGATCCTCAATTAATTTTGGATTACTTTCTTTATTGTCTAACTTAATTTTGCTACCTTCTGTAATTTCAGGAGAAGGCGGTGAAGAAGGAGGTGCTCGGTCAATTACTTCAAATGCAGATTCCCAACCCGGTTTTACTCTCCACTTAGTATCTCCATCCAATAATTTATCAAATGTTTCAAGTTGTGCCTGTATTTTCATACTGGTCCACTCGGAATCACACATTTGACTAGCGATAAATCTTGACCAAATTAAACGATATAAACGTGTCTGAGATTCATCTAATCCATTTGGTAATTCAGACAATGGATTAGTTGGTCTAATTGCTTCGTGTGCATCCTGAACACCTGATTTTGGCTTTCCACTGACAGAACCTTTCCCTACAAATCCAGAACCCCATTTGGAAGTGATAAAGTTCTTTGCCTTATCACGGGAAGATGCACTAGTACGCGTTGAATCCGTTCGCATATAAGTTATGTGACCAGCCTCATAAAGTCCTTGAGCGATACGCATAGTATTACTTGGTCGCCAACTATATTTGCTTCCAGAAGCCTGAAGTAATGTATCTGTGGTAAAAGGTGGTTTAGGACGTCTTTTGTAATCATTTAAAGACACAGTCTTAGCAGTTAATTGAGATTCTAGATTCAAATATTCATAGGCTTTATTGGCCAAATTTGAATCATTTGTACGATGAACATTAATCTTCCCTTTTTCATCTTTCCAGACTAAAGAATCATCCTTATCATGAAATCGAACTCTAAAATCTATTCCCGAAGCAATAGCTTGAACTGCCCAATAAGGAGTTGGAATAAATTTTTGAATTTCTTTTTCACGCTTAACTACAAAACCTAACGTTGGAGTTTGAACGCGCCCCATGGAACTTAAGCTCCAAGACCTAGCAAAGCGTGAAGTTCGATAACCAATCAAACGATCCATAAATCTACGAACCTTAGCTGCATCAACAAGATTCATGTCTACCTTACCTGCTGCTTGCAAAGCCTCTTTTATCGCTGTTTCAGTTATTTCATTGAAAGTAATTCTTTGAATATCACCAAATTCCGAAAGTAAATCAGCAAGTCGCCAAGCTATAAATTCTCCTTCTCTATCTGGATCTGTAGCGATAAGAACTCTATCTACCTTCTTACGGCGGCTGTCTGAAATAATACGTTTTACTGTCTTCTCCGCTCTTTCAGTCCAATCCCAAGGAGGATCTGGTAGACTAGTATCAGTATGACTCCACAATGCTTTACTGCCATCTTTTCCCTTTGTAGGTAAGTCCTGAACATGACCAACAGAGGCCCTTACCATTACATTTTTACCCAAATATTTTTGGATTGTCTTGGCTTTGGCACCGGACTCAACAATCACTAAATCCATTGAAGGACTGCCGGAAAGGTGGATTAAATATCTTTTTCTAAAGCTCAAAAATAACGGGGGACTATAGTCCCCCGGATTCTGACTGCAAAAAGTGCCGGAGCTAGTGAGCGTTTCCGCACCTCATCTCAAACATTAAAAATAGAATGATTGTAAGACACTAAAATGGTTCTACAAAAGTTGAAACAGAAAAATGTCAGGATTGCACTAGTCGGTGCTTCCAATGAACCTCATAAATTCGGGAACAAGATCTATCTTGAACTACGTTCCAAGGGATATGATATAGTACCTGTAAATCCCAAAGATAAACTGATTGAAGGGGATCAGGCCTACGCTTCGATAGGAATGATAGAAGAACTACCAGACATAGTCAACTTTGTTGTTCCTCCACCGATTGCCATGAAAGTAGCACAAGAAGCTGTGGAACTGGGAATCGAACATCTGTGGTTCCAGCCCGGTTCCGAAAGCGATGAACTGGAAACATGGTTGAAAGGTACGAATGGAATAAAGTATCTGATAAATTCCTGTATAATGGTCGAAACTAGATAAATTAAGAAACCAGATCTCTTATCTCTGACAAAGCGGCGGAGAGTTTGTTCTCTGGACAAGCACCCTGTGCATAGGATTCTTTACCTCCTCCACTGCCGCCGACAGTAGTCAATGCCTTCTTGAGAATCTCGCCACAGTCCAGATCAACGGAATCAGATTTTGCCAAGATTACCGTACCACTATCACCTTTAGAGCACCCCATTGCTGCCACAGTATCTTTTTCTGAAGTAATCTCACGCACTAACTTCTGAACCTCAGCAAAATCAGTCTCCCCCTGATTTTGGGCATAGAAAGTAATATTTCCAATCTCTTCACCTTCCAGATCTGATGATTTTAGGGAGGCTAATTCTTTTTCCAGCGAAGAAACCCGATTGCGGAGGTCTTTCCACTCTTTAACGAATTTTTGGGCAGCGGACGGAGCTTGGTCTATCGGTACTCCTAGTTTCTCAGCCGTCTCTTCCAGTAAGGCTCTTTCCTTCTGGGCTGCCTTGATTGCGTCAGGTCCTGCCGAGAATTCTATGCGTTCCACACCATCCTGTATCCGCTCTGTCCTCAAAACCTTGACGGCCTCCAATTTAGAGGTTGAAGCGACATGAGTTCCTGCACAAGCCTGCACGTCAACATCTGGAATCTCGACCACACGTACCTCTCGATAATTGGGTGCACCTCCTTGATACAGGGTATTACCATACTTTCTATCTGCATCTTCCCTGCTATGAAATCCAGTCGTCACAGGATGATCCTCAACAATCAACTGATTAACTGTAGACTCCAGATTATCAATCACGTCCCGTGTGAGCCTTCGATGATGGGTGATGTCCAATCTAGCTCGATCCACGTATTTGGAGGCTCCTGCTTGCCAGACGTGGGGTCCCAGAATTTTACGAGCTGCGGCGCCGACCAAATGCGTGGCTGTATGATGTCGACTCAGTCCCGAACGGCGTTCATCATCGACTGTACCCGAGATTTGGGTTCCGACCGGAGGTGTTTCCCCTTCCAGACGGTGAACAACTACATCACCTACCTTTTGGACCTCAACCACCTGACTCTCTTTACCACTCCAAGCAATTACGCCCGTATCGCTCAATTGACCCCCTCCTTCTGGATAGAACAAAGTGTTCTTCAGGGATATCTGGCCAGTATCAGAGAAGACCACCTCTGATGAAAAAGAACGCTTCTCCATGTCCTTGTAAAAATCCAGATTAGTTGGTTCTGCATCAATCAAGACGGGTGTTTTCTTTCCAGTCTTTGTTTCGCCCTGATGCCGTTCAGCAACCATGGCAAGGAACCCGTCGGGGACTTTGATTGAATGACCTAGGTCACTTGCAAAATCGCTGACCACAGAAGGAGGCAGGCCTTGGGAATCATACAATTCCAGAAGTTTGTCCTGATCTATACCTCCAGAACCAAGAGCTCGCTGTACGGTACGACGACCTCTCTCAAGAGTCTGGGTGAAACGTTCCTGTTCAAGTGCTACCATATCTAATATGTGGGTTTTGTTAGCTCCAATTTCAGGGTAGGTCGCAGAAAAAGTATCGATATGGTGAGATACCATTTCAGACAAGGCATCCTGTGCATCGAGATCCCTCAATAACAATACTGTCCTTCTAAGGACCATACGAGCAAGATAACCTGCCTTGACATTACTCGGTACGATTCCATCTCCAAACATGAGGGCAAGGGCTCGTGAATGATCTACCACTGCAAACAATTTCTCCAAGGGTTCAATGGCAGAGGTAAACTCTGAAAGTGTCATGGAATGTCCTGCGGCATTAAGTCGATCAAGTACCTTCTGTCTTAGTTCAGTCAAATCCGAACCATAGTCTATTGACAATACTCCACAGATTTTGGCATTCTCAGATATGATTGAACTGGAGTTTTCCAGAGAATCCTTCAGATTTGTAAGCTTAGTGAGATGAGAAACTGCGTCTGGGAAAACCGCTTCATAGATGGTAGAAGTTCCTTGTGATGCCCAGACCAATCTTTCGAGACCATACCCTGTATCGACAATCGATCTTGGCATTCTTTTGAATTTTATGCCTTTGAGTTCTATATCGCCATCCGGATCCTCCTCAAGGTCCATGAATACTAGAGTGGCTAGTTCCAGTCCTCCGGCCAAAACCTCCAGAGCCTCACCACCATTACCTCCTCCGACCCACGGATTTTCCTTGTATGTTATCTCGGAACCAGCTAGTCCAAGGCTCGTGTAAAGCTCATGACACAATTCAACCGTACGGTCCTGCCAATAGATGTTCTGCTCCTCAGTGTTGAAGGCATGATGGGCCATCATCTCAAAAGTAGTCAAATGGCGGCCACTACGTCCGACTGATTCCAGATCGTTCAAACGAATGCATGGCTGGGAGATTGTCAATGGATTTGCAGGTGGCTTGGAAGAACCACTTGTAACATGAGGCTGGAAAACTGCTATGGATGCAATCGAAAGATATATGTCATTTCGCCAGCGAGCAACCACCGAAGCTCGAGGGACTCTAGTATGATTGTGCTTCTCAAAGAAACTGAGAAACGCTTCCCGGGCCTCATCAAGATTCATTGGTTTGGAGAATAGAGGTTTACCAATGAAAGAATATTCAACACAGGGGGCATCTCCACAAAGCTCGCGCTCAGCGGTCGACCAGAAGAAGCTATCGCACTTTGCACACTTCTGCCGGGTAAAACCTGATTCTTGAAAGAAGCGGAGAGAAAGTTCATCACTCACAAGATGGCAGAGAGTGGGAGCTTAAAAACTGCGGAGGCCCATAAGCCTTTATGACTGTTTGAGAAATGAGGAAGTAACATGGCGTCCAATGAAAAACACAAACCTTACGTTTCGGCAACAACAATTTTACCCGAAATAACAACACAAGGAATTATTCTGGCCATTGTTCTAGGAATGCTTCTGACTGCTGCGAATGTCTATCTAGGATTGTACGTTGGAATGACTGTAAGTGCTTCTATTCCTGCGGCGGTCATTTCAATGGCTGTTCTGAGAAGTCTAGTCAAAGCCAATATTTCAAAAGGGACAAATATTCTTGAGAATAATTGGGTTCAAACGGCCGTTTCTTCAGGAGAATCACTGGCGGCAGGAGTAATCTTTACTCTACCTGCACTTCTAGTGATGAACCAGACCAGCAATGGTGAAGTTGGCTGGTCCGAATTTCCATACTTAAAAACTCTGATAATAGCACTGGTTGGTGGCACAATCGGAGTCCTTTTCTCGATAAGTCTTAGAAGGATCTTCATAGTCAAGGAAAAATTACCATATCCTGAAGGAGTGGCCTGTGCAGAAGTGTTAGTTGCTGGGGAGAAAGGGGGTTCTCAGGTAATGCCTATCTTTGCTGGTATTGCCTTCGGTGCCGCGTACAAGATTCTGTCCTCACTAATGGTAACTGTAGATAATACAGTCAAACAAGTCAGTATTGGACTTTGGGAACATGGGTGGCAAGGTTTCTATACCTTTACTGGAAAATTGAATTCATCGGCTGCCTATGCCAAATCGAAAACGACTTTCTACTTTGGTGCTGAATTTTCCCCTGCCTTACTGGGCGTGGGATACATCGTTGGGCCTGCAATTGCCAGTTTTGTTTTCTTTGGAGGACTTTTAGGGGCGATTGTCATAATGCCCATAGCTAGTACTCTTCTAAATCCGACTGACGCATTCATAGAACAGATCGCAAGTGCCGCAATGTCTGGAGATGTGATTAATTACGGCGATTATGCAAATCATATCAACGGCCGAAGAAGAATGGTAGGAGTAGGAACTATGCTAGTTGGTGGATTGTACACTTTGGTAATCATGCGTGAAGCTCTAACCAAAGGTATCACTGAAATGATTGAAGCGACCAAACAGACCGTTACTAAGGGCAGTGGACTACGAACCGATGAGGATCTTCCCGCAAAATCAATCGCTCTGACCTGTGCTGCAATGGCAGTTCCCATGTTCTTCATGGTGTGGCTTGTTTCCGGACTGCTACTACCTGCAATACTATCACTAATCATAATTTTCACGGCTGGATTTCTATTTGCTGCAGTGGCAGGATATATGGCCGGTATAGTAGGGAGCAGCAACAATCCACTTTCAGGAGTAACAATTATCGTAGTTATTCTGACTGCAACAACTTTTGCGTTGCTGAACAGTTTGGTATATGGTGGTGAAAACACGGCTGAATTACAAGTTGCAGTCATAGGTGTAGCAGCATTCGTAGCTTGTGCAGGAGCTATCTCTGGGGATAATCTTCAGGATTTGAAAACTGGATACATAGTTGGGGCCACACCATGGCGCCAGCAGATTGGTCAAGTCGTGGGTGTTGCAGCAGGAGCTCTAGTAATCCCTCTGGTTCTTAATTTACTTGCAGACCAGATTATCAATGGCGATCTTGAGGCCCCCCAGGCCTTTTTGATGGCCAGCATCACAAATGGAATCCTAGGTGGTGGAATGGACTGGTCCATGGTTTTCATGGGTGCCGGAATTGCGTTTTGTCTGATAGCGCTTAGACATACTGATGAATATGTTAACATTCTGATCTGTGCCTATGTCCTTTTCCTAATCGGGGGATTTCTAGAGGGTGCAATACCTGCATTCTTGTTCTCAGGAAGTTTACTTGTTGGAGCGACGCAACTCTGGATAAGGGACAGAGGTGGATTGAATATATCCATAATGGCTGTGGCCGTTGGAATGTACCTCAGTCTCAAGATGACTGTCCCAATATTCATTGGAGGGATGCTAAAGATGTACATTGACAACAAGTTCGATAGCCCTCTAAAGAAAGGAAGACCCGAACTTTTCAAGAAAGGACAGGAAGAGAAATTATCGCACGAAAGAGAAAAACTTCACAGCCCAGGAATACTGTTTGCCTCTGGATTAATCGCTGGGGAGGCCATAATGGGAATTGGTTTGGCAGCGATGGCCGTTTCAGGAATTTATTTAGGATTAACTGAGGAACCTTCGATTTATCCTGGTGTGTTAGCATTTACTGCGGGGGCGGCAATAATGGCCACATTCAGCCTAAGGCAGATGAAGAACAAAGATTTTGGAAAGGTTGAGGAATGGGACTTTGATGACGTTCAAGATGCAGAAATGGTAGAAGAAACGCCGAAGAAGAAAACCCCAAAGAAAAAGACTAAGAAATAATCTTGGACTGAGCGGGTGTGGTCTAGTCTGGCATGACTGTGGCTTCCCAAGCCACCAACCCGGGTTCAAATCCCGGCACCCGCACCA
>ENA-UPTF01001548-UPTF01001548.1-marine-metagenome-genome-assembly--contig:-NODE-1548-length-14306-cov-9.355471_pt1 | contig 14306 bp, 17 predicted proteins | sample MGYA00238166_ERZ767019 | MGnify/ENA primary metagenome ERZ767019 (study PRJEB28930, sample SAMN06266391) | marine metagenome | isolation source: Sea water from 250 m depth | place: Atlantic Ocean...
ATGAAAAAATCCATTGATAGATTGAGGACATGGAATACTCGTTCACAAGTAAACTCGGCGTCGGATAAAAATTTGAGACAAGCACTAAGTGAGATGGATAAACTGAAAGACAAGTTGTCGCTAACAGATGCTGTTATTGAAAAAGCTGCATACATCTACCGAAAAGCAAACGAAAAGAAGCTTGTTAAAGGAAGATCCATTCATGGATTGGTAGCATCATGCATCTATGCTGCATGTAGAGATACACAAACACCTCGTACCCTTGATGATGTTGCTGATGGAATAAATGTGAGAAGAAAAGACGTTGCCAGGTGTTATAGACTAATCTTTAGAGAACTTGATCTGAAAATACCTGTTGCAGATCCAATCAATGGTGTTGCAAGAATTGCTAGCAAGGCAGGATTAGGTGAAAAAACTAAACGAAAAGCTGTCATGCTCCTAAATAAGGCTAAAAAAATCGGCATGGTTGCGGGAAAGGATCCAATGGGATTAGCAGCAGCTGCATTATATCTTGCCTGTATAGCAGATGGTGGAAATACTACTCAAAGGAATATTTCAGATGCATCAGGCGTAACCGAAGTTACAATTCGTAACAGATGTGTTGGTTTAAAGAAACTACTATAATCTCATAACATCACAGAAGAAGAGATGTAGAATTATTCAAATTTCTCTAGTGGATCGTTTACTTTTCGCCGCATTATCAGAAACATTCCAATGGTGAGACCTAATTGATATATGGAATAGAGTATGATTTGAAAAATTGTTGGCACATAATCAGTAAATCTACCAAGCAATGATACAATTAGTACGATTATGCTAATTGTAAAAATAAAGTATCTTGCAATTGGAGAAATGTCTGAAAACTTGAAGATTAGAATTAATGATATGGATATAAAAATTCCAATCACTGCAATTACACCGGCATTCAACCCTAGCAAATCAATTATCATTGTAAATGCACCTTCTGGTGTTTGAGGAATTTCAAAGCCAGATACTGAAACCTTTGATGGGTCTGCAAATTTTGAAATATTTCCTGATGCATTGATTGCAAATAAGATTAATAAAATTAGAGATATACCCTTTGCATATTTCTTTAGTTTAGGAAATCTTTTTCTTATGCCCCTTGCTAGAATCGCGCCTTGTAAGAATCCGATTGCGAAGACAATACCAAATGTAATAAGAAAATTCTCCTCAGCGGTTTGTAAAATATCCAAACTTATCACCATACAAATTAAACTGTCTTTTTTAAAGACAAGCTATAATTTTTTAAAACACATCTGTTGATCTGAATATAATGCGCGTATTTTATTCACAAAAAACAGAAGAGATAATCAAAAAATTTGAACTGTCTAGTTGGAGACATAAAATTGAAGAAAAATTAGGTGAGGAACACCAAAAACTTTCAGATAGCTGGCTGAGTTGTGCGTTAGGAGAACGTATGGAAATTGAGGGAAAATTCCTAAAAAATGTCAAGGATTTAACTCCAGATGCTATAAAACTCGGATATGATTTTTCTGTTGCTATGCAAGAAAAGGATAATGATGCAGCACTACGTGTTATTGAAAAAATTGAAAAGCTTCCAACAATTTGGCGGGATGAAATAAAATGACAGGTCTTATTGAGCAGGAACCATATTTGAGAATCAAAAAAATGTTTGATGAGAAAAAGTTTGATGAGATTATAGTATACTGCCAAAAATTATTAGTAAAGGATCCAAAGAATAAGATTGCACTACAAAATATTAGTACTGCATACAACATAGTTGGTGGATATCATGATGCCATACAGTCTTCTAATAAAATGCTTGAAATTGACAAAAATGATGAATTTGCATTAAAAAATAAAATGTTTGCAAATGAAAAACTAGAAAATCATGATGAGGTGTTAAAATGTTGTGAACAAATACTAGTAAAAAATAAAGACGATGTTGATACGCTTATTGGAAAAGGTATAGCATTGAATAAAACTGGAAAACATGATGATGCAATTTCTGCATATAAACAAGTCCTAAACATAGACTCACACAATGTGGATTCACTATTGAATTTAGCAATAACATACAACTATCTTCAAAAATATACTGATGCGATTGATTACTATGATAAAGTCCAGGATCTAACACAGGAGTTTTCTAGTATACCATTTGAAAAATCAAAGGCGTTTAAAGCACTTGGAAAGACTGATGACGCATTCTTAGCTGCACAGGGGATTAGATTACAGGAAGCTGAAAGCATAAAAGCTAATGCAAAATTAAAAAATTCTTCTGTTCAACATGTATATGAATTAAAAAGATTTTATGAACTATCTAGATTGAAAGATAATGATTCAGACTGATAAAATTTGGAGTCAGATAGTACATTATTACATTGATAAAAAAGGATACTCAAAAGAGGATGCTAATAATATTGCACAAAGAATTATCACCAGAGAGATAAATAGAAAAATTTGTCAAAATATGTCCTGTAATCACTTGGTGGATGAACATATTGACAAAAAGGAAAATTGCCTAGTTACTTCATGCACATGCAAAAAGTTTCTTTTGGGTAAGAAGTGATACTACATTCGTTCGGGGGTAGTTATACCCAACAAAGAAAATGCACTGTTGAGTGTTTTTCTATAGGAGTGTATAAGACATATTCTAGAATTTTTTAGTTCTAATGTTTCAGCGGAATTGACTTGAACATGTTCATAAAATGATGAGAAGGCAGTTGACAATGAATAACAATACTTGGCAATAATTTTTGGTGAGAGATTATTTGCAGCATCATTGATGTGTATGTCAAACATTGCAATTCTCTTTATCAGTTCAATCTCATGTGGATTTTGTAAATTTGAAAAATCTGCATTGAAATCTGGTTCTATATCAGATTTCTCTAAAATTCTTGATGCCCTAGCGTAAGAATATTGTATGTAACTACATGTATCACCTTCTAACTTCAATGAATTATTAAGATCGAAAGTGATGATCTTATCAAGATCAGGCTTTATCATCTCATATCGAATAGTTCCTACTGCAACATCCTTTGCAATCTGTTCAAGTTGAACTTTATCTAAATCGTCATTTCTTTTTTGGGATTCTAGGAGAATTTTTTCTTTGAGATTTTCAATTACCAAGTCAGCATTAATGTAGAGACCCTTGCGTCCAGACATTTGTGCCGATTTTCCATCTATGGTTAAACCAAGTGCCATGACAGTGTCAGAACTAAGCGTGACAGATTCGTATCCGAGATGAACGTATGAATCATCATGTTTGAATTTTGACATTAAATCAGTCACAATGTTCTGCAAGCGCTTTTGCCTGTTATCAATAACAGTAATTACTTTGTCTCCAAAGAAGTTAATTTTGTCTGCATCATGCCCAGATAACTCATCAATTGTTGTTTCATAGAGTGTCTGATTGTTGTTTTGTATGGAATGGATTTTGTAGTTAAATGGATCATCAATTAAGCCAAGTTTCCAAGCTGCATAAGGAATGTCTTTTGCAATATATGTTGCAACACCATTACTCCTAACCAGAATCTTATCGTCCTCACCATCTGTTGGGATTACCCAGCAACCTGCATTCTCACCAGATGATTCCAATCTTACTAAATTATCAGATTTTAGTTTTTCAAATATTGTCTCCCAAAGTTTTGAATGAATAATCTGTGATTCAAAATTAAGGCAGTCATAAAATACACCTAATTCCCAAACTGTTTTTAGTTGTTCGTCTAAAACTTTTCTAGTTATCTCTTTGGCATATTTTGAAGTTTCACTTTTCTCATCTTCGATTTCTTGTAATACTTGGTGACGCTTTTCTTCTAAGGATTTATTCGATTGGTATGCATCTGTAGTTTTCACATATACATCGTCACCACAGTAATGATCAAACTTTTTTCCATCTGGTGGGGTATCTGAATGACCTGCATACTTGAATCCAACTATTATATCTGCCACCTGTAAACCGGAATCATCAATATAGTTTAGAACCTTGACATCAAAATTTACTTTCTTTAGAATTCTGACAACTATATCTCCTAACACAACATTTCGAATATGACCAATGTGTAAGGCTTTATTTGGATTCACAGATGTATGCTCAACAATAATTTTTTGTTTCTTTCCAATGTCTAATGTTCCATAATCATCTTGCAATGATGCAGAGATTACATGTTTGTTAAAAAATTCATAATTTATTTCAAAATTGATATTACCTGTTGGATGTGCTACAACACTTTTGATTTCAGAATTTGGTTCAACTATATACAACGAAGCAATTGTTTTTGCAATATCATGTGGGCTCTGTTTTAGATATTTTGCAAGCAAAAATGCTGCATTACATGTAATATCCCCAAAACCAGGTTTTGATACCTCTACTGAAAAATTAACATTTTCATATTCCTGACTTATGAAAATCTTATCGATATTATGCCTAATATCGGCTAATAATTTTAGAAATGTCATGGTCTACCTATAGCTCAGATGAAATCATATCTAAGCCTTCCAGCACACCTTCTCCTGACTCTTTAGTTGTAACAATTTTAGCAATTTTTTTTAATTCTGGAATAGAATTCTTAACCGCGATGTTATTTGATACTGTTTTGAATAATGGAACATCAGTTTCACTATCCCCAATTGCAATTGCATCCTCTACATTACAATCCAGCATTTTTAGGGCCTCAAGAAAACCAGTTCCTTTATCAACACCTTTTGAATTTATATGAAATGCATAACCACTGTCAAATAGACCGACATTCAGTCCTTCGTCATCTAAAATTTTCTGAGCCTTAATAATATCAAACGTTCTTTCTAGTACAACTTCAGTCATTCGTGGAAAAACTTGTTTTTCTTTTATATTACCATCAACACGATTTTGTAGAAATGCTAACGCCTGAACACATTCGGCCTTATTTCCAATAATTTTATGCTTCATTATGTCATCATATGTTATACAGCCACCATTCTCACCTACTGCGAAATGTGTTAGACCTCCAAAAATCGACAGTAAGTAACCTTCAACCGATGATCTGCCTGTTACCAGGATTATTTTATGACCGTCATCCTTCAAATGTCTTAATTTTTTTAATGCTTCTAGATGTATAGTTCCCCAACCATTCAAAGTTATGGTACCATCGATATCAACAGCTAGAACTTTTTTGCTCAATAATGTATTAGATATGTTGGTAATAATATATGAAGTGTATTAAATGAGAGAAAGTTAGGTGGAGTAATGGGAATTCCAGAAAAGATCAAAGCAATTCAAGATGAAATTCACAGAACCCAATTAAACAAAGCTACAGAACATCATATAGGACTTCTAAAAGCAAAAATTGCTAAACTAAAACGAGAGCAAGAATCTGATGCTATAAAAAAGAGTTCAAAAAAATCAGATGGGTTTGATGTAAAGCGGACTGGCGATGCAACGGTTGTATTCATTGGTTTACCAAGTGTGGGAAAATCTACTTTACTCAATAAATTAACCGGTTCAAAATCAGCTATCGGTGCGTTCCAATTCACCACATTAACTGTTGTGCCTGGAGTGCTAGAACACAGGGGTGCAAAAATCCAAATGCTTGACCTGCCTGGAATCATAAAAGGTGCGTCAAGTGGTAAAGGGTTAGGAAGAAGAATCCTGGCAGTGGCAAGAAGTGCTGATATTGTATTACTTGTTCTTGATGTCTTTCAACCATATCATGAGGATGTCTTGATCAATGAATTGAACAATATTGGAATTAGGCTTAACCAGAAACCACCGAATATAGTAATTGAAAAATCAACAACTGGTGGCATTGCAGTTGCACAACAAGTAAAGCTAAAAAAAATGTCAGAGAAACTTCTCAAAGATATTCTCAATGTGTATGGCTATACCAGTGCACGAGTTGTTATTCGTGAAGATATAGATTCTGACCAACTTGTAGATTTTATCACAGGAAACAAAACATATGCTAAAGCAATAACAATATTAAACAAAATTGATTTAGTTGATGAGAAATTTCTCAAAAGTGTTTCAAAGAAACTTAAAACTAAATTCATTCCAGTTTCTGCAGACGCAGACATTAATGTTTCAAAACTAAGAGATCAAATCTATGATCAATTAAAATTTATCAGAATATATCTACGTCCAAAAGGTGGTGAAACTGATTACAAAGAGCCTCTCATAGTTAGAAAAGATGATTCAGTACTTGATGTTTGTAATAAATTACACAGAAATATGAAAAAGGATTTTAGATTTGGACATGTTTGGGGTAAAAGTGTAAAATTTGGTGGACAGCGTGTAGGATTACGTCACATATTACAAGATGAAGATGTATTAACAATTATCAAAAAGAAATAATTGTCAGGAACAATGATACTAAAAAGAAAATTTTATGAAAGAGAGACAGTAACTGTTGCAAAACAATTACTTGGTAAACAGTTAACAAGAAAAATTGGAAAGACTGAGATTTCAGGTATAATTACAGAGACCGAAGCCTATAGAGGTAATGATGATCCTGCAAGTCATGCTGCAGTCAAAATGACTGATAGGAATAAACTAATGTTTAGTCAAGTTGGAATTTCATATGTTTATTTTACATATGGAATGTATTTCATGTTTAATGCTGTGGCTAAAAGTAAAAAACAAAATGCTGGTGCAGTACTTATTCGCGGAATATACCCACAAAAAGGAATCAATATCATGAAAAAAAATAGACATGTTGAAAACATGGAAAAACTTACAGATGGTCCTGGTAAACTAACACAGGCACTAAACATAACCATGAGTCAATGTGGTGAAGATCTTACAAAAAAATCAAAATTGTATATCGGTGATGGAATAAAAATTAAAAAAATTATTCAAAAAACTAGAATTGGGATTTCAAAAGGATTGGATAAGCAATGGAATTTTAGCTTTCCAATTAAGGATTATTTGTGATCATCTTCATCTTCTTCTAAAGTCCATGGAACAAATCGGCCTAACACACGACTCCAATCCAAACGAAGCATAATCAGAACTATAGCAGTCATTGCAGCACCAAATCCAATGATGCCAATCAAGATAGGAGTTGGATCATCAAGGTCATCAGTTGATGTTATTCCAAACATATCAAATATTGGATCTATCATTGGACCACTCATGTAATGTGATAAAATTACAATAACGTAACACAGAACTAACTTTCCGGTCAATGTGGCAACAAAGAATTTTCTAGGATTGTATTTAGCCAAACCTAGTGGTACATATACCAAATCGTCAGGAATTGGTGTAGCTGCTGCAAAAAATGCGGCTCCTGCACCATAACGTTTTACTAATTTTTGAAAAGGAAGCATTCTTTGTTTGGTCTTTTCTGAGATAATTTTTCTACCTCCATAGCTAGCATAGAAAATAATTTGTTTGGCAAGTGTGGATGTAACTGCTGCTAAAATTGCTAATACGTGAATATTAAACTGATCACCCACTGACATTGTTATAAGTAAAATAAATGACGGGATTGGCACAAATGGAATTAATGAACCAAAAAAACTCACCAATGTAAGACCGATATATCCAACTTCAGACGAAAAAAAAGGAAAAAAATCCCAAATATCCAATAGAATAAGATTTCACTGTAACTATGAAAAGATATCTAATAATCACTAAAATAATCCAGAACGTAAATTGATGGTAGATGACCGAAAATGAAAATTATGAAATTGTTGATTTAATTTCTAAAATTAGTCCTTACATAAGATTTACAGGCGTGATTAGTAAAACTGGTCAACTCTTAGCAAATCGTAGAAGAGAGGATTTAGAACCATTACTTGACCAAAAAGGAACTCAGTATCAATTTGCGCAAATTGCTATCAAAACCGAATTAGAGGAGCAATTTGATGCACAGTTGGGTGAAACTGAATTTGTATGGGAAGAGAGAACCAAAGTTCAAACACTTGCGTTTTCGGTAAGAGAAAATAGGATATGGATTACAATAGATAAAAATGTAATACGAAGTGAAGTTTTGCGTATAATTGATTCTTGCTTACCTGTTGTAAAACGTTATTCATAAAGCCAACATAAAACATACCCAGATTCTGTAGATATTTTTGGAGGTGTCTGTTTACATTTTTCCATTGCTTCTGGGCAACGGTCGATAAATCTACAACCCTCTTCCGGATTAAGTAAGTTAGGTGGCATACCAGTAATGAATTTTGGTTTTTTATCTCCATGTAATCTAGGAATTGATTCAAGCAATCCAATTGTGTATGGGTGTTTTGGGTTTTCAAAAATCTCAGATGAACTTCCGAACTCGACCATTTTTCCACCATACATTATTCCTATCTTTTCTGCCACTTCAGATAAAACCGATAAATCATGTGAGATTAACATAAGTGTCATACCATCTTTTTTGAGTTTCTTAAACAGGTTGATAATCTGTGCTTGTGTCAGGACATCTAATGCAGTAGTTGGCTCATCAGCTATCACAAATTGTGGTTTGAGTAGTAACGCCATCGCAATAATTACACGTTGTTTCATACCACCACTTAATTCATGTGGATATTTTTGCAGGATGTTTTTTTCCAAATTCACAGATGATAACGAATCAAGAATTATTTTTTCAAGGTTTTCTTTATGTCCGTGTTCTTTTAAAATTTCAATGAATTGTTCTTTTATGGTAAAAACAGGATCTAATGAATTCATAGCACCTTGGAAAACCATACTGATATCCTTCCACCTATGTTTTTTGTCAAATTCTGAATCTGAAATATCTAAAAATGATCTTCCATCAAAAATTATCTTACCAGAAACAATCTTTCCATTAGGAATCATCCTAATTAACGACAATCCAAGCGTGCTTTTCCCACAGGCACTTTCTCCTGCAATTCCTACTGATTCTCCTTTTTCTAATGAAAAATTTACGTCTTCTAGTGCATGAATACTACCATTTGTTGTATTGTAGTGAGTAGTTAGATTCTCAATGGAAATGAATGTCATAGATCAATTATGTTTGAAAATTGGAGTAACTAAGTTTTTACGTAAAACAATCTTCAAAAAACTATGGACATAGCAAGAACACATCTAATTGAAGATCTAAATTCTTCCATGGTGGGACAAAATGTGTTATTTGGTGGATGGGTTGTGGATCTACGTAAACTAGGAAAAATGGCATTTTTGACGATTCGTGATGTGACTGGAATGTGTCAAGTTATAGTGAAAGGCGAGTCGGTGGACTTACTTGAAGGATTAAACAGACAAAGTGTGGTTAGAGTTTCTGGTAAGATTCAATCAAGCAAGGCAAAAGACTTTGATTTTGAGGTTGCCGCTATAACAATAGACATACTTGCAAAGGCAGAATATCCATTACCAATAGATCCAATTGGAAGACTTGAAAGTGATATTGACAATAGACTAAATTCTAGAGCGCTTGACATGAGAAATCAAAAAACTGCATCAATTTTCAAATTAAGACATCATGTATTGGAATCAATAAGAGACACACTAACGACAAAAAAATTCATAGAGATTACAACACCAAAAATCATTGGTAGTGCAAGTGAAGGTGGAGCGAATCTATTTGGATTAGAATATTTTGGAAGGCAAGCGTACCTTGCACAAAGCCCACAATTATACAAGGAACAAATGACAATAGGACTAGAAAGAGTGTTCGAGATTTCGTCATTTTATAGAGCAGAGAAATCACACACTGGACGACACCTAAGTGAATTCACAAGTGTGGACATTGAAGCGGCGATGATGGACTATACAGATGTCATGGATATTTTAGAATCAATCATAGTTGATGTGTTCAAAAATACATCAGAAAAATGTAAGAATGAGCAACAAGAAATTGGAACTGAAATTCAAGTTCCAAAGTCACCATTTGAAAGAATTACCTACAAACAGGCTCTGGATGAGCTAAACTCAGCAGATATCAAACTAGAATTTGGGGATGACCTGCTAGATTCACATCTAAGGAAGATTGGAGAGAAACATCCTGGATTTTTCTTTCTGACTGATTGGCCCATGAAATTAAAGCCATTCTACATTCATGAAAAAGATGATGATGACACTCTTTCACGTTCTTTTGACTTACAATATGGATATCTAGAATTATCTTCTGGTGGAAGACGTCTTCATGATCCTGAACAACTAAAATCTAGACTTAAAGAACAGGGTTTAGATCCTACAAGCTTTGAAGAACACCTTAAAACGTTTGGATGGGGAATGCCACCACACTCTGGTTGGGGAATGGGGTTAGATAGATTGATGACAGTTTTGATTGGAATTGATAACGTACGAGAAGTTGTATTATACCCAAGAGATCCTGACAGACTAAAACCCTAGAAACTAGATTGAGATTATTTCAAGTTTTGAGTTAGTATCAATATCAAATTTATCAACGAAGCCTGATGTAACTTCAAGCACATATTTTGCATTATTAGCCGATATGCCATCCGAAGTACAACTCATAACTTCTAGTGGAGTTTTACATGGTAACACATCTTTAAGAATTTCAACAACATTTCCATTCTGATCAAACCAGATAATATCAAGATTAAATTGCATGTTAAGCATCCACATGGATCTTTCTCCAGGCTCATCAAAGACAAATAACATTCCTTGATCATATGGTAAAGTCTCTTGGAACATTAAACCACGGACTTTACGTGGCTCAGTATCTGCAATCTGAACTTCAAGAAATTTTTCATCTAGTTTTATTGTTCCGACTGGAAAATTTACTTGTTCTAATTTCACTTCAGATGGCATTGAGACAACTCCTGCAATACCAACAATCACTGCAGCAATTCCAATTGGGATTAAAACCTGAAGTCGTGTTGGCATGAATTTTTATAATTTAAACATGATAAAAACTAAGACGGTTATGCATGATTTTTGAAATTATTGATTGAGGTTATAGTTGCTTTTGTATGTTCTCCAATATCTTTGAGTGTGGATCCGTTATACTTCTTGTCTAGATAGCGTCCAGCTAATATCATTGGTGCGCCAACTGCACATGTAACTCCTGTTGGTTCAGGAATCCATAACATGATAAATCCAAGCTTTTGCATCTTCTTTCCTGGTGCGGAAGCTCGATTTAATGCACCTAATGACTCGGCTGTTTTTTTATCATCAAGGCTTGACATTCCAGAATAAATGCTTGAACGACGCTTTGCTGATTCAGCCATTAGTCTAAGATGTCTTATTCTTTCTTGTAATGGATCAGTCATTTTATGATTATAGTAAGAAAAATAGTTAAAATTCAGTGATTAAAATGAATCACACTCAAGTCAAGATTTGATAACAAAAATTTGAAATTTATATCAAAGATTGTTCTGAGCAAACAAGTTGGTAAAAAAATCATCAAAACGACTAGAATCAATAAAGGCGGCGCATAAATCAGAAAAACCTGATTTCACTAGAATGGAGGACTATCTAGAGGTAATCTCTGAACTGGTTGATATGAAAGGTTATGCCACAACACTTGACATTTCTAGATACATGAATGTAAGTGCACCAAGTGTCACAAAAATGCTAAAACGTTTAGATGAAAATGGGTATCTTGAATATGAAAAATATCATGGAATTAATCTAACTAAGAAGGGCACTCAGTTGGCTGCAGCAATACGCCAAAAACATAGCATACTACTAGAATTTTTTGAAATTCTAGGAATCGGAAAAGATATCGCAAATCAAGATGCTGAAGGAATTGAACATCACCTAAATCCAAAGACAATCAGACAACTAAGAAAATTTGTAACGTTTCTAAAGTCTAATCCAAAATTTAGAAATGATTTTAACGAGTTTTAAGGAAAATCTCAATATCGTTTTTTGAATTTACCACTTTTGAGAAAAGTTTACCGTCAGATGATCGCTTTAGTATCTTTATGTTACCCTTTCTGTTTATTTTTGACGAAATTAAAAATTCATTATTGACAAAGATTTCTCCCATGGCACCGGAATATTCTCTACCAACATCTAATAGTAGTGCAGTCCTAGATTCTGAAAAATCAAATGGCAATGCATAGTTATTAACTTCATGATTATTGCTTGCCTCCTCAACATCAATGTGTAAACTTAATTCATTTTCAAGTTCTTTGATAGTATTTCCATTTCTTCCAATTATCGATGGAATTGATTCTTTTGAGACAAATACTCTGATGCTAGACTCACTTAGAAACTCTACACTTGGATTTGGATCAAACCTTCTTATGGTATCAATAATTTTTTTTTCAGCTAATAGTTCAATTCCATGTTTTTGGTTTTTTTTAGATACCGGCATAATAACATTTTCTTCACCAAATGTGTAAATTTCATATTCTAATTCACCACTCTCAAAATCACAAATTTCAATTACTGGTCTTGCCAAGTCCTGTTCCACCATACCTGATGGAACTTTTACCTTGAATTCTAACTCATAAACTTTGGTAATCTCACCATCTTTTACAAATACAACAGTATCCAATATACTTGGAATTATTCCAAGTTCGATTTTTCCAATGAATCTTTGAATAGCATCTAACGGTGTATTAGCATGAACCACGCCAACCATACCAACACCAGTTAATCTAAGATCACTGAAAATTCTAAAGTCTTCTCTCCTTCGTACTTCATCAAATATTGTATAATCTGGTCTGACCAAAAGTAAGACATCTGCAGAATTTTCAAAGCTTCCATCTAGTTTAGTATACTGAGTTACTCCAGGATCAACTTGTAGATCACGAGGAGATTCGAATGTTTTTACAATCTTTCCAGTTTTATTATAAAAATTTGCAATTCCTGATGCTAGTGTACTTTTTCCGGACCCTGGTGCACCTGATACCAAAATTCCCTCAGCATGTTTTGATAAACGAGACATTAATTTTTCAGATATGTTATAGTCTTCCAATGCCATCTGTTTGATAGGATGAACGATTGTAATCTCTAGAAGTTCAGAGAATGGTGGTCTTGTAATTGCAATACGATAATCTCTGTATTGTATTACTAGTGCACCAGGTTTTGATATTTCTGTATTTCCAAGTGTTTCATCATCAATAGATGAAATAATTTGTGATATAATAATTTCAAGATAATCTCTATCTAGTGTCTTATTTCCAATCTCAACTAACTCAAAGTTTCCAGGTTTGCCCTTTTTACCAAGTGGTTTGAGATTTTCTTTAAGATGTATACTCATTGTTGTAGGATCAAAGAATTTCAAGAACTCCAGATCACTTGAAGGTTCTTTGTCTATGACTAGCTCTGATTCAAAATTTTGTATTTCAGTCATAATGATAGTTTATCGATGGTTCTATTATGTGATTCTTTTAATAATTTACTAACTAACAGATACAATATTGCATCAATTAGAAAAAATTGCAAAGAAAGTTCAAGGTTGTAAGAATTGTAAATTGTGCGAAACTAGGACTAATGCAGTTCCAGGAAAAGGCAATTTTGATGCAGATGTGATTTTTGTAGGTGAAGCTCCTGGCAGAAATGAAGATCAGTGTGGAGAACCATTTGTTGGTGCAGCAGGGAAAAAACTTGATGCAATTTTAGAATATGCTGGAATCAATAGAAATGATGTTTATATTACAAATATTGTAAAATGTAGACCGCCTAACAATAGAGTTCCTACAAAAGAAGAAGAGATAAGTTGTATTGATTATATTAAAAAAGAAATTGAGATAATCAATCCGAAGATTATCTGCGTTATGGGAAATACTGCATATGGTACGCTTCTTGGAGGAAAAGAAATCACAAAGAATCATGGTCAAGTTATTGAAAAAGAGGGGAAGAAATTTTTTGCCACATTTCATCCCGCTGCAACAATTTACAATCAGAAACTTGTCGATGAATTACAGAAAGATTTCAAAAAATTAGCCGGTTTTTTAGAAGATGAAAACCGGATAAAACAATTTGAAGATAGGCGATGTGACTTCTGTATGGCTAAAACAAAACATGAAGTTTTAGTTATGCCGAAAATAGTTACGAGAAAGCGAAGATGGTTATTCAAATGTATAGAATGTAACCATGAAAGATGGCTTCAACCATACAGAACTGTTGCAGAAAGTCTGTACTAGTATAAATGACTCTGTAGTTCTATCTGTTCTTCGGAAGAAATTATTCCTTTTTTTGCAAGAAGGTCTAGCATATCTTTGAATAACTGTTTTTGCTCTTCTGACATACCACCGGTTGGTCCTTTTTCACCAGGTGGACCTGGTGGACCTCGTGGACCTGCAGAACCAACTGGACCTTGTGGACCTCGTGGCCCTACTTCACCAATTGGACCTGGAGAACCTTGTGAACCCTGTTCACCTTGCGGTCCTTGAATTCCTTGTGGACCTCGTGGACCTTTGTCACCAGTTAATCCCTGTGGTCCCTGATCACCTTGTGGACC
>ENA-UPTF01001549-UPTF01001549.1-marine-metagenome-genome-assembly--contig:-NODE-1549-length-14306-cov-4.787195_pt1 | contig 14306 bp, 13 predicted proteins | sample MGYA00238166_ERZ767019 | MGnify/ENA primary metagenome ERZ767019 (study PRJEB28930, sample SAMN06266391) | marine metagenome | isolation source: Sea water from 250 m depth | place: Atlantic Ocean...
GCTATAACTGTCGGTGAGACGAATTTTACAGAATAGCTGAATGCTGTGTGCCCTATGAGAGTTGGAATTAGCCCCAGCATGAATAACCAAAAATAATTGTTTATAGTATATCCTATAAGTGGGTTATCCAAAATAAGGGAACTGACCAGCAGCACGATTGCTGATACGGCATATACCGTTCTTGTGTAGGTTATAACCGAAGTGGTTTTTCTTACTTTGGCCCCAATGAGGAAAACAGATCCCAAAAAAACAGCTGATAGTATTGCCATAATATTCCCTAAACCTGTACCATCCATACTCCCCAAATCGTCACCTTGCACAATAATACCTCCAACCAAAATGATCAAAAGCGCTGTGATGGTGATCCAACCAAGCTTACGGTTGTACCACAACCGTTCGAATAGTAACGTAAAGGCCGGCGCCACGATACCTAGAACAGTAGTATTGGCGATCGAAGTTAGTTTCAAAGCGCCGAACCAGAAAACAAAGTGCATTGCCAATAGAAAACCAGCGGCAAGAACAAGTCGGATATTTTTTGTTGATAGCGATTCTTGCGGACGAATGGAACTATAACTCCATAACATAGCGCTGGCGGCTGCCATACGCCAAAATGCAATAACAGCTGCAGGAACCAGCGGTAAAAGCCTAGCGATTACTGGAGATGTGGATATGGCCAATAATCCAACAAGCAGGATCGTATAGATCCATTTATTCATTTAACAATAATGATCTAATCTGTAAATGCTATGTAGCTCAACAATCATCGTTATTTCGTTACTTTCTTATAATTACCGGGTACAAGAAAATGTATTCTATCAAACGTTTCGCTGATTAGCTTAGTAATTTCTAATTTCATGCTGAAATTAGTGTCATCATCATCATAATTTTTTATAACCGCTTTAATAATTTCCTCTGGAATTGGCTCTAATTCATGAGGGATATTTTCTATTGTTAGCATCATGTTTGAAAATCCTCTTCCGAAAGGTATAATAACACTATCAGGTTTTCCCAATTCCAACTCTAGTACTCTGTTCAGTGAATCTGCAAGTCGTAATTGTGGCAGTTCCGGAACAGACCATTCTTCCAATACCAGGCGACTTCCGTTGGCTCTGGTAAATGTGGTAACCCATTTTTTACTTTGTTTACCTAATAGAATGACATCATAATTCTCAATGCGGGAAACGTCTTCAACTGGATTGTCATCGTCTCCAAAGTTCATTGCCCAGGAAGATCGTTTTTTACCAGAATTATCTTTTTTTGTTTCGGTAGTATCTTGCTTATACAGCGCATTTTTAAAAGGCACTACCCAGTATTCCTCATCTTCAACATCGTACTTCCAAAAATTGTGGCTATTGATATCGATAATTTTTCCTTTAGACTCATTTACAAATAAGCGTGCGTAAAAACGTTCAGCGGTAGAGTTTTCAATTGAGTGCCGCATATTGTGACCAAAGGTAATTTTTTCTACTCGATTAATTGGACCTACGTAAGGAATTTCGAACACCATGGTAAGTTCCATGGTTACCTGCTGTGACTGGGCCACAGTCACGTTATATGCACAAATAATTATTAATACTATTTTAGTCATTGTGTGCATAATTGGCTCTAGTTACAATGCTGGGTTTTTGGTATATAAGAATACGCAGTTACTTTACACTAAGATACAATGTATTCTGACACAGTGTTTCACTTTCTACAATATAAACAGCCTGGTTTGCAGGTATATTTTAGATGTTGTCTGTCCCTGGATATAGGAAGATATTTTGACATTATACACTATAGATTCTCTAGTTATATTTATAGGTTAGCTCATCCCTAACTTTTTCCAATAGTATTTTGGTGGCCGCTATACCATCCATTTCACTGAGGTCAGAACCTTCATATTCGATTCCCACATAACCGCGGTAGCCAGCATCCAAGACTATCCTCATCATTTTACTATAGTCTGTATCTTTTTCGTCACCATCTTCGTTAAAATTGTGACTCTTAGCGCTCACAGCTTTTGCATACGGCATCAATTCTTCTACACCAACATAACGATCGTACCAGCCGTTTTCTTTATCTTCCCAGGTACCAAGATAGAAGTTACCGAAATCTGGCAATGTGCCACAGCGAGGGTGATTAACCATATCTATGACACCGGAAAGCCATTTTCCATTGCTGGAAAGACCACCGTGGTTTTCCACAATTACATTGATATCGTATTTAGCGCCATATTCTGTCAACTTGCTTAGGCCATCAGTAGCCAATTTAATCTGCTCATCATATTCACCTTCACTTTGGGCGTTCACGCGGATGGAATGACAGCCCAGATAATTGGCAGCGTCTATCCATTTATAGTGATTTTCCACAGCAGTCATCCGCGCTGCATCATCTGGATCACCTAAAGCGCCTTCTCGGTCACACATGATCAAAAGACTTTTAACGCCCTCACCATTGGCAATTGTCTTCATTTCCTTTAAATAGTTTTTATTTGTCGCCTTATTAAAGAAAAATGTATTTACATACTCTACTGCATCTATGCCAAAATCTTGGCGTGCAACTTTGGCAAAATCTAGGTGCTTGACATCGCCCTGTAAAACCGCATCTGGATCATCAGTTAGTAGCTTAGCAAACTCTTCCCAACCCAGGTGGCGTGATTTTCCAAAAATGGATTTATTCAGCGACCATTCTGCCAAGGATATTTTGAATAATGGATCTTTCCTACTGCTATAATCAGAAATGGCAGCACTGCTAAGCCCCACTACACTGACCCCGCCAGTGATGGCTGCTGAATTTTTAAGAAATTTCCTTCTTGTTAACATAAATTACCCTCACTAATTATTAAAATCCGATCAATTATTGTCATTCATTTACATGCTATTACATACCAATTTAAAATGAGATTGAAAACCTCTATTATCTTAGTTTTTAGATACATTAACTTAATCCATTCAGGCGAGTGGATTTTTTAACCATTACTTGTTAATAGCTTAAACCAAAACCATATTCAAACAGCGGATCGTAATTACTATCTCCAAAATTGATGGGGATTTGTTCCATGTTTCGTGGCCAGGTAACCGATAATCTCCCGGTAGGATTGTAATCACCAAAAATAACGTCTGTAACGCCTTTTCCTTCAGAGCCTGGTAGCCAGGCAGCAATGACTCCACCCCACCCATCCAACTCATCTGTGATTATAAGTGGACGTCCTGACACGATGATCACTACGACGGGTACGCCTGCTTTTTTGATCCGGTCTATCGCTGCAATGTCTTTCTTATCTAATGCTAGAGATTCCCGATCTCCTTCCATTTCTGCATAAGGGGTCTCCCCGATGACAACAATGCCAACATCGGCTCCTTTAGCACCCGAACCATTCTTAGAAAATGTGACGTTTGTAACTGAACTCACTGCCACCTGAATAGCTTCATAAATTGTTGTACCTTTTGTAATTGGTCCACTCTCACCTTGCCAGGATATTGTCCAGCCACCGCATTGATTGCCCAGGTCATCTGCGTTTTTACCGGCCACATGAATATGGCCAAGATCTTTAGAAAGCGGCAAAACACCATCGTTTTTTAATACAACTAAAGATTGCTTCACGGCCTCTCTTGCGATAATTCTGTGTTCTTTCGAGCCAACATTTCTCAACAACGATTTATCGCTATATGGTCTCTCAAAAAGTCCCATTTCGAATTTGATCTTGAGAATTCGTGCAACTGCGTCATTAATTCTATTTTCACTTATGGATCCTTCATTGACAGACTCAATTAATAGATTTATGAAGTTTGTATATTTTTGCCCGCCATTTTTTACGTCACCAGGGACCATAACCATATCCATTCCAGCATTAATACTGGTAATAATATTAGACTTATAATCCTCACCCATTTTTTCAAGTCCTTGCCAATCCGATACAAGAAAACCTTTAAACCCCAATTCCTTTTTTAATAAATCTGTTAATAAATATTTACTTACATGGCAGTATTCACCATTTACTTGATTATATGATGCCATAATTGTACCCACATCAGCGTCTAGTGCAGACAAATAACCTGGTAAATGTATTTCACGTAATTCTTGTTCAGTTATTTGTGTATCGCCCTGATCAAGTTTTTCTTTTAATCCAGTTCCCCATTTGGTGCCGCCGTCACCTATAAAATGTTTTGCACAGGCCAATATGCTAGTCGGACTATCAAGCCGATCAGTTTGAAGGCCCCTTACCGCCGCTGCCGCCATTGATTTAACAATGTTAGGGGTTTCACCAAAACCCTCATAGGTCCGCCCCCAACGTTCATCTCTTGGCACCGCAAGACAGGGAGCAAAATCCCAATCAATTCCTGTCGCTGCTACTTCTTTAGCAGTTGCACGATATACATCTTCAATTAATTGTGGATTATTTGTACACCCTAACCCGATTTGGTGCGGGAATATTGTAGCGCCGACTACATTATTGTGACCATGTACAGCGTCAACACCATAAATTATAGGGATACCAAGCCTGGTGGATAACGCAATTTTCTGGAAACCATCATACATTTCTGCCCAGGCTTTGGGAAAGTTTTTGGATGGCGTAGATCCCCCACCGCTTAATAGTGATCCTAAAAAATAGGTACCGATATCATTATCGTTTTCTAAAAAGCGTCTATCTACTTGAGTCATTTGCCCAATCTTTTCCTCTACAGTCATATAGCTCAGCAGATCCCGGACGCGGTCCATTACTGGCAAACCAGGATTTTTATACAAAGAACTATCTGTGGGTACCTGTGTTGATCTATCCACTAGTTGTTCCTTAATTATTACTGATTCTAGATCTTGTTTATTTTTGTCTGTTGCTTGATAGGACTTTTTTGACTGACAACCAGCAAATAATAATATGACTATTAATAACGAAACTTTATCTTTTGGTAAAAACATAGGTGTATTTATTTCTCCAGTTTATTAAAAAGTATTGATAGAACCCTATATAAGTGTTTTTAAATAGGTATTCTATATTACTAAATAACTATAAATAAATTCAGGTTTATTAAGGCTGGTTATTTGCTTTTGTCGAGAATCGTCGCTATTATCTACATCAATTTTACTGGTAGCAATTAAACACACTTCTGAGGGAAAAATATAATGAATGACAGACTGAACCCGCTTGCCCCTGATTATAGCCATTATCAGCTGGTAAGCGTATCATTATTAAGGGTATTAATTGGCTGGCACCTATTATATGAGGGGATGGCCAAATTGGCCCATTCAAACTGGACATCAGCCGCTTATCTGCTGGATTCAAAATGGATATTTTCTGGTGTAGCAAAATGGATAGTTACAAATCCTGGATTATTAAGTTTTGTTGATACATTGAACATGTGGGGCCTGACCTTGATCGGCTTAAGTCTAATGTTTGGCTTAATGTCACGCTGGGGCAGCATAGCTGGCGCCTGCTTATTAGTTGTATACTATATATTTCATCCACCACTAGTTGGATTGGAGTATTCCAAGCCACCTGAAGGAAGCTATCTTTTGGTTGATAAAAACTTAGTTGAAGCATGTGCTTTGTTTGTTTTAGTAATGTTTCCTACTAGCCACATTACCGGTTTAGATAGATTTCTAAATAAAGATTAATAAATTTAAAGGATCGTTTTTATGTCAGACACGAAAACAAATAAAGCAGAAGAACAACAGTCAAGTCAAAATTCCGGATTGCAATTCGAAAGACGAGATATTATAAAAGGGTTGGCAGCTGTTCCAGCTATGCTGCTATTTTTATGGAATTATTTTAAGAAACAAGCGCTGGATAAAATGCGTAGCGGCGAAATCATGGAAGAGCTTTCCTTGAAAAAGAAAGCACCAGCCGTATTAAAAAATAAAAAACCAGGTGATCTTATTCGATTGGGTGTGATTGGTTACGGTTGGCGTGGAGCGCAGGACGTGAAAGCGGCTGGTTTTGGTAATCCAGAATGGGCAGCGAAAGCGAAAGCTGCGGCTGATAGGAATAAACTGGATAAACGTTTCGAGACTTATTTGCAGCAAGATGATCTCAATCTGGCCCTTACTGGCGTATGTGATGTATTTGATACTCGCAGAGAACAAGGTATCGCCTCATCCAAAGCTACTATTCGACCAAACGGAGTAGCACAGCAAACCGCACCAGCGAAAGGATACCTGGATTACCAGGATCTGTTAGCGAGTGATGATATTGATGCGGTTATTATTACCACACCTGACCACTGGCATTCAAAAATTGCTATTGATGCTGAGCGGGCTGGTAAACATGTTTATGTAGAAAAATGTATGACGCGCACGATGGAAGAAGCACACGCGATGTATGCCGCTTTCGATGGTAGTAAAATGAAATTACAATTGGGTCATCATAGTCGAGCGGTTGCCAGTCATGAAAAAGCGAAAGAAATAATTGATAATGATATACTTGGCCCGATTACCCTTGTTGAAGTAACTACAAATCGTAATTCACCTGGCGGTGCCTGGGTGTATCCGATCCAATGGAATTCAATAGAAGATGTTTACCAAAAATATGAATCGAAGGATCGTTATGCGACTCCAAAGACACTGGATTGGGATCGCTGGCAAGGCCCAGCTCCAAACAAGGTACCATTTAATTTGGAAAGATATTTTAGGTGGCGCTGCTGGTATGATTATGGAACGGGACTTTCCGGAGATTTATTATCTCATGATTTTGATGCTGTAAACCAGATTATGGATTTGGGAATTCCAAAAACGGCTTCTTCATCAGGAGGAATTTATCGTTATACAAAAGCAAATTTCCCTGATATGATTGAACATGAACGGGATGTTCCGGATAATTTTCAAACTGTCTTTGAATACCCAGAAAGGAATCTTACCGTAATGTACAGCGCTACATTGACTAATAGTAATCATCGCGGTAAGGTATTCATGGGTCATGATGCTACCATGGAAGTCGGCAGCGGGTTAACCGTAACCCCTGACAACAGTTCTACGCGGTATAAACAAAAGATTGCCGATGGAATAATTAACACGTCTTTGCCAATGTTTGCCTATTCCCCCGGTTCAAAGGATATCGACGGCGTAACTTCTGCCACAGCGAAATACTTTGCGCAGAAAGGCCTCATGTATACTTACAAGGAGGGCAAAAGGGCAGACCCGACACACCTTCATGTTGCTGACTGGCTGGATTGTATTCGTAATGGTGGTGAGCCGCGGTGCAATATTGAAGAAGGGTTCGAGGAAGCAGTAGCCTGTCATATGGCTACCCAATCGTATTTGGAGGGCCGTAGAGTGGAATGGGATCCAGTCAAAAGGAAAATCGTTTAGAGTAAATTATTTAGTACTTCACATTAAATAATTTAGGAGGGAATTATAAAAATGGGTGATTTAAAAACACGTTTTGGCATCATGATGTTCTTGCAGTATGCCATTTGGGGCTCATGGACTACTGCTCTAGGTGCACATCTGGATAAACTAGGTTTTGCTGGTAGTGAAATTTCAGCTATATATGGTTGTTTATGGTTGGGGTGTATAATCGCTCCTTTTGTAGGCGGACAGATAGCCGATAGATTATTTCCTACACAATTATTTCTAGCCATAGCTCATCTCCTTGGTGGTATTCTTCTTTATTTTACTGCTATCCAGAATGAATTTGGTCCTATGTGGACTTGGATGTTTGTTTATTGTCTTTTTTATGCACCGACATTGGCATTGACGAATTCTATTTGTTTTCGAAATCTTGAAAACGCTCAAGTTGAATTTGGCAAGATTCGTATGTGGGGCACAATTGGGTGGATTGCTGTAGGCTGGATGGTCACTTTCATGCGTAGTCAGTGGCACACCGAGGATTGGACTGGGGGAAGCGACTTATTAATGTTTGCTGCAGTTATGTCAATTATCATGGGAGTGTATTGTTTAACCTTACCGAAAACACCTCCTGTTGCAAGCCAGAAAAATCCACTTGCATTTCTAGAAGCACTTTCATTACTCAAAGATAGAAATTTTTTGATCTTTATGTTGGCATCTTTTGTTGTAACTACAGAGTTACAATTTTACTATATACCAACAGCCCCGTTCCTACTAGACATGGGGGCAGAAGAAGCTTGGTTAACAGCTATAAAAACGGTTGCCCAGATCGCTGAAGTTGTGGTGCTGCTTTTCTTGCTCCATGTTTCCATTCAGAAATTGGGAGTCAGGCTTACAATGGTGATTGGGATTTTGGCCTGGCCAATCAGATACTTCTTGTTTATGGTACCAAATTTATCGGTCATAGTCGGATCATTGACCTTACATGGATTTGGCTACGCATTTTTCTTTGTTACTTCCCAGATATATGTAAATATGAAAGCCAGCGATGATATGCGTGCTTCCGCACAGGCCATGCTTACTTTTTTTACATTAGGTGTTGGTAATTATTTAGGAACATTGTTTACTGGCTATATATGGGACACATTTAAACTGGCAGATGGTTCAACAGTATGGTGGAAGTTTTTCTTAGTTCCAGCAGTGTTATGTACCGTAATGGCTTTTGTATTTCTTTTCTTTTTCAAAGATGATCACCAAGCGACTGAAGCAGAGCTAGAATCAGTATAGCCTTAATGGGAAAAAAAAGATTAGGAATTGGTTTTCTAGGAGGTGGTTTTATTTCCCGCTTTCATATTCAATCTCTGCTCGGTGTACGCGATGTTGATGTAGCCGGCGTTTTTTCTAAAACTAAGCAGTCCGCGGAAGATACGGCTGCATTGGCTAATGATCTCGGGGTCGGACCAGCAAAAACGTTCGAAAATATAACTGAGATGGTTGTAGATCCTGGCGTTGATGCAATATGGGTCTGCTCTCCAAATTACGCTCGTATCGAAACTTTTGAGGAGATAGCGAATGCGGTTAATAGTGATAAAGGTAAGTTGATTGGAGTCGCGTGCGAAAAACCACTCGGCCGTAATGTTGCTGAGGCCAAGAAAGTCTTGGAGCTAACCCGAAATGCAGGTCTTTTGGATGGATATTTGGAAAATCAGGTATTCTCACCATCAATCACTAGAGGGAAAGAGATTATTTGGGCCCGCGGTGCGGCCACTACCGGCCGCCCTTTTTTAGCACGGGCAGCTGAAGAGCATAGTGGCCCACACATGCCTTGGTTTTGGGAAGGAGAATTGCAGGGCGGTGGTGTTTTAAATGATATGATGTGCCATTCCGTAGAAGAAGCGCGGTTTATGTTGACGGAGCCAGGGAAACCTAGAGATTCAATAAAACCCATAAGCGTCAGCGCACATACAGATTGCTTGAAATGGCAGCGTCCAAGATATGCTGATATTTTATCGAAAAACAGTGGTGGAAAAACAGATTATTCAAAGAAACCATCTGAAGATTTTGCAAGATCACTAATTGAATATTTAGATGAAGATGGGGAAAAGCTGATTGTAGAAACTACAACATCATGGTGTTTTGTTGGGGAGGGGCTGCGATTAAGTATGGAATTGTTTGGCCCAGAGTATTCTATGTTTGTCAACACGCTTGACCCTGACCTCAAGGTGTTTTTTAGTCGAGAAGTTGCTGGTTCTGCTGGTGAAGACTTAGTTGAAAAACAAAATGCTGAATCTGGAGGAATGCCGGTAGTTAGCAATGAAGCTGAAGTCTATGGTTATACGGCTGAAAACAGACATATGGTTGAATCTTTTTTGGCTGGTAAAAGACCCGATGAAAATTTTGATGATGGATTAAATGTAACTGAATTATTAATGACCGCATACATGAGCGCTGAACAAGGAAAGACAATTTCTTTCCCCCCTTCAGATCTAGATACTTACGTGCCATCTGTTGCCAAGGGAGAGTGGAATCCAAAAAATAAATGAATAAGTTATATATAACCTTAATACTCTTTGCTTTTGCTTGCGCACAGCATGATACAAAAGGATATACTAACTTATTAAAAACATCAAATGGTGACTATTCCAAAAATGGATGGAATCACTATGGTCCAGGTTATTTTACTCTTGATAAAGATACTGGAGTTTTGGAAACGATCGGCGGAATGGGTCTTTTTTGGTATAGTGCAAAAAAATATAAAAACTTCATCCTTGAGTTAGATTACAAAACGTCTGAACAAAAAGCAAACTCAGGAATATTTTTACGTATTCCTGAAGTACCAGTAAACGATGATTATATTTATCATTCATTTGAAATTCAAATAAATGACAAAGGCAAGGGTGCTCACAAAACAGCAGCAGTGTATGATGCTAATGCAGCCTCAAAAGATGTTTCAAACCCGCCCGGAGAATGGAATCATTATAAAATCACTTTTATAGATGATAGAATTACCGTTGAATTAAATGGGGCATTAGTAAACGACTGGAAAGCGTTTCCAAAAGGAAAGGTGAAAGATTTTTCAGATGAAGGATACATTGGTATACAAAACCATGACTGGGATACTAAGGTGTCCTTTAAAAATATTTTAATTAAAGAACTATAACCCTGAAGGGCGGATAACACATGATTAGATATAAAATAAAGATTATTGGTGTTATAACAGGTATTACCTATTAGTTCCTTTGTTGGCCGAGGTTATTCCTGTATCATAAAACATTGTTCCCGAAATGATTCAGGGTCCAAATAAATACTACTATTAAGGAGAACTATGAAAAAAATTATACTTTGTCTTTTGTTTTTATTTATGAATTGTTCTAACCAGCAAAATAATTGGACTACTTTATTCGATGGAAAAGATGTCTCACGTTGGCGAGGTTTCAAGCAGAATGATTTCCCTTTTGATGGATGGTCCGTAGAAAATAGCACTTTGAAGACAATTGTTGGCGGGAACAAGGTTGATATTATAACAAAAGAGGCATACAAAGACTTTGAATTAGTATTGGAATGGAAAGTTTCTCCGATCGGCAATAGCGGTGTATTTTACTTTGCTACAGAAGAAGGAGACTATATTTGGCAAACCGCGCCAGAGATGCAGGTTTTAGATAATACAGCTCATCATGATGGAAAAAGAAATGTTACTTCTGCCGGAGCATTATATGATCTTATCGCTCCAATACAAGACGTATCAAAAAAAGTAGGAGAGTATAATGAAGCAAGGATTATTGTAAAAAACAACCTAGTTGAACATTGGTTAAATGGAACAAAAATTCTTAATTATGAGTATGGCAGTGATGAGGTGAAGGGTTTAATAGCAAATAGTAAATTTGCAAGTATGCCATTGTTTGCTAAAGAAAATACAGGCCATATAGGACTTCAACACCATGGGGAAGAGGTTTGGTATCGTAATATTAAAATTCGAAAACTATAATATTTTATAGTTCTTTTATTTTCATTCCACTACTTCTAATCGTTTCGTAGACGTCTTTATCTTTTCGAATAATTAAAAAGGCTTCTGTATTGCTTGTGTCTTCTATGAGTTGTATAGCTTTATCTATGCCTAATATAATTAACGCTGTTGCTAGAGCATCAGCATCAATGCATTGTGAAGTTACAACGGTTGCAGAGGCAATGTCAGTCTGAGCTGGATAACCAGATCTAGGATCTATTTCGTGTGAGTATCTTTCGTTATCAATTTCGTAATAATTTCTATAATCACCTGACGTAGCCATTGACATATTATTTAGAGGCACTGCCCAGTTTATTTCATTATCACTTTCCGGGTTTTCAACAGCAATCATCCAAAATTCTTTTTTTCGGTTATATCCTGAACAACGTACTTCTCCACCAATTTCAACCATATAATTATTCATTCCTTTTGAATTGAGAAAGCTACAAATAGCATCCACCCCAAAACCTTTTGCTATAGCATTTAAATCAATTTTTATGAAAGGATCTGTTTTTTGAAGATAGCTTTTATTAATAAATAGTTTATCGTAGCCCATATGAATTTTTCTATTTTCAATAGTCTTGCCATCAGGGAACACATCTTTTAATCCTCCTTTTTGGCCAGGACCAAAACCCCAGAGATATAATAAAGGAACCAATGTGATATCAAAAGCCCCCTCTGTTTCTTTTGCCCAATGTAAAGAACGTTCAATCACATATGAGAATTCATCCGAAATTTGAAATGGTAGGGTGGATTCTTTATTGTTAAATGTTGATATTTCGCTATTAAATAAATAGGTAGACATCTGATTGTTTATACTGATTAAAATTGAATCAATTTGTTCTTTTAGCTCAACTTTATATTCCCCATCTTTATTATTCGAAATAATTTTAATATTATAGGTGGTTCCCATTGTATACCCAGATATCTCTATCTGGGAATGAGTAGATTCACATGAATTGCAAAAGATAAATACAATAATGGTTATAAGAATATGTTTCATGATATAATTGTTTTATATGAATAAGTACTAAAAGCCTGAGGAATTTAGTAATTTTATTTTATGATTAATAAAATAGAGCCACTAATAATTCTTTCAATGGTATTTATTCTATTTATGGGTTGTGCATCAATCCTAAAAATCAAACCATTATCATTCTATTATAATGAAGTAAGTAAGAAAACTACTTATACAACCAGAGATCTTTATCTAGTAGAGAGAAATATTCCACCTTATACATTAAAATTATCCATATCAAAAACATGTGATGGTAATTTGCTAGATTGTGATCCTGATTATTATGATTTGACATTCTTTTCTTCATCATACCCAGGGTTTACTAATCATTTAAGTTTTGTTGCTGATAATGACACTATTTTTTTAGGTACAACTAAACGTATTGGATCTGATTTTAATATGTCAGAGGTTAATATGGCAACTTCAATGCTTAGTGAGGGAGAATTATTAGATCTTATTTCAATTAGATCAGACGCTTTTAGAAAAATTGCTACAGCAAATAGGCTTCGAGGATATCTTGGATCACAACATTTTGAAATAACTCATAAAATGCGTAGCCCATGGCGATTATTATTTCAATACAACATGCTGGAAACAATCAAAGCAAATTAATTATTTAACGATTAAATTTGTATATAGGGAGGATTATAATTGTCTTTTATTAAAAGAGAATGGACACCAGAAAACGCTGATGAAATGCATAAGGAAGATTGGTTTGCGATCTTTTTTTCTGTTATTTCTTATATAGCTCTAATGGTAGGAGCAGCTATGTCTGCTTTATTGATTCCCGCGGGCTTTGTTATTTTATTTATAGGAATTTTATCAGCATTACTCATGTACTGGATAATTGATCCTAAATTAAGATCCATTTCAACAGAGTATGAAAAAAAGGAAAAAGATTACTTACTACAATTAGAAGAAATTCAAAAATGGAAAAAAAATAAATGACACGAGCCTTTGCTGTAGTAATTGGAATGACAATTGCATACGTAGCCTCCTTTGCTGGTATGATATTTGCATATATTTATTATAAAAAAAGAAAAAAATTAGAAAGCGGGGATAGTTAACGTGTATTTTCTTGTCATATTAACAACACCTATAGGCCCACCAATATTAGGTATAATTTTACCTGCGTCTATTTTAGGATTGTCTTTTTACCTTACATATTTACTAATTCAGTATTTTGAAAAAAAGAATAAAGATAAATAATGTTAATCATTATAGATAATAATCTATGATAACATTTCAGTTTCTTGATTGGCTTTGGCTGGCTCTCTTTGTTTTGTTGATGGTCTTTTTTGGTTTTTATTTCTATAGATTTGGTAAAAGATCGCAGTCCGATTATTTTTTAGCAGACAGAGGGTTGCCCTGGTGGTTACCAGCTTCGTCAGTGTATGCAACACATACGGCAACAGATACCCCGATATGGGTAGCTGGAGTAGTATACAAATATGGTTTTGCTGGATTATGGTATTCATTTTATTCTGCATGGTGTGCGATAAGCGCATACGTTTCCACAAGAATATTTCGACGCTCGCTTGCATATAGCCAGGCTGAATGGCAAACTTTACGTTTTGGTGAGCTAGGGGCAGAATTGCTCCGGGGTTGGCTCGCTGGATGGCAAGTATTTTTAAATATGTTTATACTTGGTTGGGTTGGAATTGCAATGGGCAAGTTATGTGCGATGCTATTTGGATGGGATCTGTATGTTGGATTATTAATCTTTACTGCTATTGGCGCCGTATATGTATATACCTCTGGGTATTGGGGTGTAGTAATGGCAGATTTCCAACAAGGAGTCATTGCCTTATTAGTGATTATTATTGTTTCGGTGTATGGAGTTTTAGCTGCTGGTGGCCCAACAGCGATTATTTCAAAACTTGATAGGTATAACAGTACCTGTGAGTGGAAAATACCAAGCATTAACTCATCTGAAATTAATGCAATTGTACGAATTATAAACTCTGAAACAAGTCAAGAAATCTCTAGGAGCGAATCTTTCCTAATTAAGGATGAAGCAGA
>ENA-UPTF01001550-UPTF01001550.1-marine-metagenome-genome-assembly--contig:-NODE-1550-length-14304-cov-2.326562_pt1 | contig 14304 bp, 14 predicted proteins | sample MGYA00238166_ERZ767019 | MGnify/ENA primary metagenome ERZ767019 (study PRJEB28930, sample SAMN06266391) | marine metagenome | isolation source: Sea water from 250 m depth | place: Atlantic Ocean...
GAGTCTTGACCTTAAGAATCCTTCCAAATAGATGAGAGCTACTATGAACGCGCGAGTAAAATGGGTTGAAAATGTAATGTTTGTTGCCGAATCTGCCACGGGCCATGGCATTGTTATTGATGGTGCCCCAGACAGTGGCGGTAATAATATGGGCATGAGGCCAATGGAATTAGTAGCACTTGGTGTCGGAGCATGTTCTTCATATGATGTAGTTACCATATTGAAGAAAGCACGTCAGGAAATAACCAGCTGTGAAGCGGAAGTAATATCTAGGCGTGTTGACGCAATTCCAGCAGTGTTCGAATCGATTCATCTGCACTTTAACGTTGCTGGAAATGATCTCAGCGAAAAACAGGTTGAGAGAGCAATTGCGTTATCGGCGGATAAATATTGTTCGGCATCGATCATGCTGAAAAAAGCCGGAGTAAAAGTTTCTTACGATTTCGAAATAGTCTAATAACGAGAATTGATGGGCTGGGAATACGACGCTATCGCTAAACAGTAAGCGAAGGCGAGCCTTCTTACAAATACTGCGCGAAAAAACCAATTGAAATAGCTATATATGATAAGTAGTTTTTTTCATGACCTGAGCCATGGATGCCATGGCTTGTTTGACAGGCAATGGCAGATCGGCACCGCCCGCTTCTTTAGCGGTTTCGCCATGCTGCCTTTCATCTTTGATCATCTGTTCGAGAATTGCCTTACTCTTGCCATCTTGCTCAGGTAATTTAGTTAAATGATCTTCAAGGTGTTTGCATACTTGGTCTTCAGTTTCAGCTACAAATCCGAGACTCCATTTATCTCCAGCTAATCCGGCGATAGCTCCCATTCCAAAAGACAATCCATACCAGAATGGATTTAGCAAGCTCGGATGGCTATCAAGCTCTTTCAATCTTTCATCACACCAAGCAAGATGATCGGCTTCTTCTTGAGCTGCATGATCCATAGAGTCTCTAACTTCATCCAGTCTTGCGGTTGCCGCCTGACCAGCATAGAGCGCCTGTGCACAAACTTCGCCAGTGTGATTAATTCGCATTAAGCCAATGATGTGCTTTTTTTCTGCTGCGGAAAGCTCTTCTTCGGCAACTGGATCGGCAGGTGAAGGCCGAGTTGCAAGACTGGAGCCAGGCACGCAAGTGCGCAGTGCCTGGTCGAATTGAAGCAAGCAATGATCGAGAAAAGAATGGTTCTTAGAAACTGCCATTCAGGTATTTTCTCGCGCTATAGCGCGATAGGCAATATCTGTTCGGAAATAGACATTTTTCCAGTTGATGCTGTTTACCAGCTCATAAGCGGCTGCCCGGGCTTCGCTGACACTAATGCCCAATGCAGTTGCGCAGAGAACGCGCCCACCGCTGGTGACAATGTTGCCTTCTTGTTCGGTGGTACCTGCATGAAAGACTTTTTGATGTTTAGTCGACGTAGGAATTCCACTAATAATATCTCCTTTGGCATATAAGTCTGGATATCCTCCCGATGCTAGTACAACTCCAACGGCGCAACGGGAATCCCATTCAGCAGATTTTGAATCTAATGCTTGCTCGAGGGCGGCCAAACAGAGTTCGGGCAAGTCAGATTGCAGGCGCATCATGACTGGCTGTGCTTCCGGATCTCCAAAGCGGCAGTTAAATTCCACAACATTTACTTCACCGTCAGGAGAAACCATTAATCCAGCATAGAGAAAACCAGTATAGTCATTTCCGTCTTCTGCCATACCGGCAACAGTAGGTAGTATGACCTTATCCATAATGCGTTGATAAACCTCATCAGTAACTACAGAGGCGGGGGAATATGCTCCCATGCCGCCGGTGTTTGGCCCCTTATCACCATTATCTCGCGCTTTGTGATCCTGGGAGGTGGCCATGGGTAAAATATTCTTGCCATCTACCATGGCAATGAAACTGGCTTCTTCTCCTGGTAGAAACTGCTCAATGACAACACAATGGCCAGCCTCACCAAAAGCGTTACCAGAGAGCATATCTTTCACGGCGGCAAAGGCATCTTCTTTATTCATGGCGACGATGACACCTTTACCGGCTGCAAGACCATCAGCTTTGATGACAATAGGCGCACCATTGGACTGAATAAAGGCCACGGCTGGATCGACTTCGGTGAAGGTCTGATAAGCAGCGGTGGGCACACCATGCTTACGGCAAAAATCTTTGGTAAAGGCTTTGGAGCCTTCTAACTGAGCTGCTTGTTTCGATGGACCGAAACAGGCAAGATCGCGCTCCTGAAAATAGTCAACTATTCCGTCAACTAAAGGTGCTTCAGGTCCCACTATAGATAATCCTATTGATTCTTGCTCTGCAAAATCCGCAAGTGCAGAAAAATCCATTACGTCAATGACAACATTTTCAATTTTATCTTCAAGTGCAGTTCCGGCATTGCCCGGAGCCACGAAAACTTTTTCCACTGACTGTGATTGAGCACATTTCCAAGCTAGGGAATGTTCTCTGCCGCCGGATCCAATAATAAGTACTTTCATAATTAGTGCCTAAAATGGCGAAACCCGGTAAAAACCATGGCTAATCCGAGTTCATCGGCTGCGGCAATAACATCCTCGTCTCGCATTGAACCACCGGGCTGAATTACCGCCGTAATTCCAGCTTCAGCTGCGGCATCTATGCCGTCTCGGAATGGGAAAAAGGCATCTGAGGCCATAACTGATCCCTGGACTTCAAGATTTTCATCCGCGGCTTTGATACCAGCGATCTTGGCACTGTAGACGCGGCTCATCTGTCCGGCACCAATGCCTATTGTTTGATTGTTCTTACAATAAACAATGGCATTGGATTTCACATATTGGGCAACACACCAGGCGAAGAGGAGGTCACGTACTTCATTGTCGTTGGGAACACGCTTGGTAACTACTTTTAAATCGTTAGCAGTAATTGCATGGATGTCTCTATCCTGGACCAATAAACCTCCATTGACTCGCTTGTAATCCAATTCCGCAGCGCGTTCAGTTTTCCATTGGCCACAGGCGAGTACCCTAACGTTTTTCTTTGCTGCAGTGATAGCCAATGCAGTTTGAGAAACCGACGGAGCAATAATTACTTCTGTAAACTGTTGTTCGGTTATTTTTTTTGCGGTTTCTTCGTCGAATTCGCGATTGAATGCAATTATTCCGCCAAATGCGGAAGTGGGATCTGTTTGAAATGCTAATTCGTATGCTTTTAATGGAGAATCCGCGATTGCGACTCCACAAGGGTTAGCATGTTTAACAATGACACAGGCAGGTTCAGTGAAACACTTTACACACTCAAGAGCAGCATCAGTGTCTGCAATGTTGTTGTAAGAGAGTTCTTTGCCTTGTAATTGAGTTGCTGTGCTAACGCTCGCTTCTTCTGGATTTTTTTCCACGTAAAACGCGGCTTGCTGATGGGGGTTCTCTCCATAGCGGATTTCTTGAGTCTTAAAGAGCTGAATATTAAAAGTTCTTGGAAATGAAGATGCACTATTACCTTCTTCCAGTTTAGTCCCAAGATAGTTTGCTATTGCGCCATCATAAGCTGCGGTATGTTCGTAAGTTTTTACAGCGAGATTAAATCGAGTTTCTTGATTTAAACAAACATCATTCTTTCGAAGTGTTTCAATAATGCTGTCATAGTCAGAAGGATTGACAACTACCGCGACGTACTTGTTGTTTTTAGCCGCCGCCCGCAACATAGTTGGGCCGCCAATATCGATATTTTCAATTGCTGTGGGCAGATCGCAGTCAGGATTGGCTACGGTGGCTTCAAAGGGGTAGAGATTAACCACTACCAGGTCGATAGGGGGAATGTCATGCTCCTCCATGACCGCCTTATCCTGGTCGCGACGTGCCAGGATACCGCCGTGAACTCTGGGGTGTAGAGTTTTCACCCGGCCATCCATCATTTCCGGAAAGCCAGTGTAGTCAGAGATCTCTATAGCAGGAATACCTTCCGAAGTGAGGAGTTTGTAGGTACCCCCAGTGGATAAAATTTCGATATTTAAGTCGGAAAGTGCTTTAGCGAAGGGAACGATGCCAGTCTTGTCTGAAACACTAATCAATGCTCGACTGATGGCGCCAGAATTATCCGATGTCATAAATTTTGTAACGCGTTTGTGTTATTGCTAGGGGCGACTTACAACGAAAGCCTTAGTGTTAGGATTCTCTAAAACTAAAGTAAGCCATAATTTTTAAGTTTAGTGCGTAGAGTACCACGGTTTAAACCTAGCATTATAGAAGCCTTGCTCTGATTGTTACCAGTGTAACGCATAACAGCTTCTATTAATGGAGCTTCCACTTCCGACATTACCATCTGATGTAAATCTGTTACTGGCTCATCTTCGATATGTTGAAAGTAACGACGGAGTGCTTTCTCTACTTCAGATCTGAGCGTGCTTTCTTGTTGTGCAAAAGGCTCTATGTTTTCTGCAAGTTGAAAATTTGAGACAGTCGAGGACTCTTCCAGTTTATTCATGCAGCGATGGCTCCATCATCAATAGCCAGGTTCTCAAAATAAGACTTCAGAATGTCTAATTGAGCCGGCCCTTCTTGTAATTTATTAAAATGTGATAAGAATTGCTTCGAATTTGGCAAATTTCTCACATAACCAGCAACATGTTTACGAGCGTACCACACACCTTTAGTTTCTCCATAGAAACTCTGTAATTTTTTTAGGTGAGATTCGATAATTCGAAGTTTTTTGAAGACATTAGGTTCGGATTTGTGTATTCCGGTAACGAGATAGTGATTTATCTCTTCGAAAATCCACGGCCGTCCCATTGCGGCTCGCCCGATCATTAGTCCGTCGGCTTTGGTGTATTCCAAAACTTTTTTCGCCTTAACAGGAGAGTCGATATCGCCATTGGCGACTATGGGAATTGAGACGTTTTGTTTGATTTCAGCAATCATGTCATATTCAGCTTCACCCCTGAAGCGGCATTCTCTAGTACGACCGTGAATCGTTAGTAACTGCACGCCACACTCTTCGGCAATCTTTGCTACTTCAACGCCATTACGATTCTCCTGATTCCAACCGGTGCGAATCTTTAGTGTTACTGGCACTTCTACACTGGCCGTGACTGTTTTTAATATGTTTTTAACTAGTTCGACGTCTTTTAGTAAGGCAGATCCTGCTGCTTTTTTTAATACCTTCTTGGCAGGACAGCCCATGTTGATATCTATGGCACTTGCACCCAGCTGAACGTTTAGTTGTGCAGCTTCCCTTAACATAGCTGGATCAGCACCGGCGATTTGCACAACGTGAGGCCCGGTGATTTTAGGCTTAACTTGTTTAAGTCTATTGCGTTCGTTACTCCAGAGCTCTACATTGCAAGTTAGCATTTCTGCAATGGTTAAACCGGCTCCACTTTCACTACATATCTCACGAAATGGCGTATCACTCACGCCTACCATCGGTGCCAGAAACAGAGAATTGTTTAGCTTATAAGGACCGATGGATTGCATTCGAATTTTTCTGACAAATAAAAAGGTCGCACATTTTAGCGGGGACCGAATCGCAACGAAAGAGATTTGAATGAAATATCAGGGAAATATACACATGTTAGTTGTGATTTAGCAGAGACACTCTAGTTTTTTTAAGGCAGTCGAAATGCCAGGGTGTAGTTTAAAGCCCCTGGACCGGGATCAATTATTTCTAAGCTAACTTGGACTGGTGATACAGAGGGCATCATTGAGATATCTCTTAGAACTGGATTCAAATATTCGTCTGGAGCAAATTCTCGCAATGCAACTATTTCATTACTTACAGAATTGAAACTTAACACCATCACCGGGAAAGCCTGAGGAAAGGAAGCAGTATTTCGAAACTCAATGTTTACTGTGAGTCCGTTTTCCAACTCAGGATGGCTCCTCACAGTCAAACTATCACTGTGAATTGCGCTGATATCTGAATAGTCAGGTAAATCACATGCAGTAAATGTACAGACGAACACATATAGAGGCCGTACTCGGTCATTCTGGCTAAGTGCACTCATAGTTTGCCATAAATATTGTGATCCTAAGACTGTGCCCAGCAGCAATATTGTTATTCCAAGAAAGATTTGTCGACCATACCTGCGTTGCTCTCCTGCGATTAATTCAACTGGAGTGGATGAGATGTCCAAAGCGGCAATGTTTTCTTCGGGAATCGATTCCAGGGTTTCGCCGTCATCAAGCTGCGCCTGCAGTGCCCGCGCACGAATTTTTTCTGTGTCATCTTCTTCTCCAGCGGAATCTTTCTGTGGAGGAATGAATTCCGTAATTGACTGGGCGACAAAATCATCCCGAGAAGCTAGGCCATCCCCAGATTCCTCTGGAATTGATTCTGAAAACATATCTTGAGGTGGGCTTTGAGTTTCAATAATGGTGTGGGCCGAAAAATCTTCGGGTAGTTCTCTAAATTGTTCGTTGGAATCTGGCTTCAGGCCAGTATCTTTATCAGGATAGTCCGATTCAGGATCTCTAACTTCCGCTGATTCTTCAGGTTTTGCTGTTTCGTGGGATTCATTTTGCTCAGGAGCTTGCTTAAAAGGGTCGACTAATTCATCGCTGGAATCTGGGAAAGGTTCCGGATCTATAGGTTCCGATTCAGAAATCAAAGGAGGTAGAAAATCTTCAAAAAAGGAAACTTCTCTCTCCTGAAGCTGTTCGAGTAAAACATTTTTTTCAGTTTCAGTTTCTTTTAGAGACTCTACTATTGATTGCTCAACGGATTCAAAAAATTCATTTGTATATTCTTCTGAAAGTTCGAGATATTCTTTTTCGATGGGATCATTTTCTAAACTAGCTTCCACTGGTTCTTCAAATTCCTCCTCTATTTCTTTTTTTGTTACTTGGCTAATTCCTTCTATCTCTTCATCTCCTTGTTGAAGGGCGCTGCGGGTTAGAAATTTGGTTGGATCGAAATAATCCTGAGGATTGTTGCCCACAAAAACGGAATCTTCTTCGTGTGGGTACTCAGAATCAAGCGGTCCAATAAAATTATCGATAGCCTGAAAAATTGTGAGGCAAGCGCCGCAGCGAACCTTTCCCTCTGCTAACCCCAGCATTGCTGCGCTGGTGTTAAAGGTTGATTCGCAGCCAGGGCACTTCGTGACGTGAAGGGCCATTAACACCGTATCCGAATAGATTTAATTGCTACAGAAGCAGATTGTAGGTTAAGGCGGGCTGGATATCACGCTTTGCGCGTACCAGTGATTAGTACCCATTCGTTTTCGATTATCGGAGCTTCCAGGACAAACCAGCGCTTATAGCAACTAAGCAGAGAAGGGATCTGTGCTTCGAGAATGCCCGAAAGAGCTATTTGTCCACCTGGCTTTACTAGATCGGCGAACTTTACCGAGAGATCAATCAGAGGCTCTGCCAGTATATTTGCGATTAGAATGTCCGGGCTGAGCTTTGGTAAGGCTCCAGGCAGATAGGCCGTGATGATGTCTTCGGCAATATTATTGCGATAGCTGTTGTCTATGGTGGCTGCAATGGCCTGTGGGTCGTTATCGACGGCATGCACTTTCTCCGCCCCCAATAAAGCAGCGGCAATGGCGAGAACACCAGAACCGCAGCCATAATCGATAACTTCTTTGGTTTCGACTGCAGATTTCTCTAGCCAACGCAGACAGAGCGAAGTTGTTATATGGGTACCGCTGCCGAAGGCAAGCCCTGGGTCCAACAGTAAGTTAATAGCATTTAGGTCTGGAGGAGTCTGCCAGCTTGGATATATCCAGAGTTTTTCACCGAATTGCATGGGTTTAAAATCCGCCATCCAGCTTCTTTCCCAATCCTTGTCTTCGATAACTTCTACAGTTAGATTTTCCCTATTTAATACTTGTGTGTTGCGTTGCAAGTCCGCCAAGAGTGAATCTAATTCGACATTTCCATCGAACAGACACAATAGAAAGATGTTATCCCACAAAGGTGTGCTATCTGGCTCCTTTTGGAATATAGGTTGATCTTCGGCATCAAGATAACTTATAGAAAGCGCACCGGACTCGATAAGGGTTTGCTCCAATTCCAAAGCATCATCAGACTTAAGTTGAATTTTCAGTTGTTGCCACATGTAAATTTTACGAACTTAGTTTTTCTTCCAGATAGTGGATGTTGATTCCTCCTTTCTGGAATTCTGAGTCCCGCACTAGATCCCTTTGTAGTGGGATATTGCTCTTTATACCGTCGATTAGGAGTTCGTCGAGCGCAATCTGCATGCGAGTTAGCGCCTGATCTCTGTTGGCACCATGGCTGATTAGTTTGGCTATGAGTGAATCGTAGTAGGGAGGCACGTTATAGCCACTGTACAGGTGGGAGTCTATGCGAACACCTGGCCCTCCTGGTGCGTGAAATAACTTAACTTTACCCGGGCTTGGAATAAATTTCTCTGGATCCTCTGCGTTGATCCGGCATTCAAAGGCATGGCCTTGAATTTTAATGTTTTCTTGTTTGATTGAGAGTGGTTCACCGGAGGCGATGCGCAATTGTTCTTTTACGATATCGAATCCCGTAACCATTTCGGTTACTGGATGCTCAACCTGAACTCGCGTATTCATCTCAATAAAATAAAAGCGTTCATCCTGATAGAGAAATTCCAATGTGCCGGCGCCACGATACTTCATGTTTTTGCAGGCTTGAATACAAGTAGCTGTCACATCATTCCTTATCTCATCAGGAATGTTAGGCGCGGGCGCTTCTTCTAACACTTTTTGATGACGTCGTTGTAAAGAGCAATCTCGGTCTCCCAGGTGAATTGCATTGCCTTCGCCGTCACCAATCACCTGGATTTCAACATGACGTGGATTTTCCAGAAACTTTTCTAAATAGACTATGCCACTGCCAAAGAATGATTGCGCTTCAGTGGATGTTACTTTGATAGTATTGAGCAGCTCTGTTTCGTCATAGACAACTCGCATGCCGCGACCTCCGCCACCAGCTGCTGCTTTAATGATTATTGGAAATCCAATTTCTAGTGCTAACTCAAGGGCACGCTCATCGTTATCATCCAGCGGACCGTTGGAACCGGGAACCGTCGGCACACCAGCGTCCCGCATAACCTCAATGGCAGAAATTTTGTCTCCCATCATGCGAATAGTCTCAGCAGTAGGACCAATAAAACTAAATCCGCTATTTTTTACCTGTTCCGCGAAATCTGCATTCTCAGAAAGAAAGCCATAGCCTGGATGAACAGCATCGGAGTCTGTCACTTCCATGGCGCTAATAATCGAAGGAATGTTCAAATAGCTATCAGTCGGGCTGGGTGCGCCAATGCATACCGATTCATCGGAGAGTCGCACATGCATTAAATCTTTGTCGGCAACGGAATGAACAGCTACGGTTTTAATTCCGAGCTCTTTACAAGCACGAAGAATGCGAAGTGCAATTTCTCCACGATTCGCTATAAGAACTTTTTCAAGCATACAGGCAGACCCCTGAAAGGGTATACAATGTTAAACGATGGTCATTAAAGGTTGATCAAATTCAACGGGCTCGCCGTCTTCAACCAAGATAGCTTCAACTACTCCGGCATGATCTACTTCGATCTGATTCATCATCTTCATTGCTTCAACGATACAAACCACATCACCTACTTTTACGTGAGTGCCAACTTCAACAAACGGTGGTGAAGATGGAGAAGGTGCGCGATAAAACGTTCCTACCATGGGTGATTGAATTGGAGTGCCTTTAGTGACACTGGACGGAGCATCAGATTCTGCTTCTTTAGCTGCTGGTGCTGAGGCAGGTGCGGCCGGGGCAGGTGCGTAGGCTGGAGTGGGACCGGCTTGATATTGCATCGTAGTAGGTACAACGGCAGACGCACGACTAATACGAACAGCTTCCTCGCCTTCTTTAATTTCTATTTCCGCAATGTCTGAAGCTTCTAACAATTCAATGAGCTTTTTTACTTTTCGAATATCCATATTTCATTCCAATATCGGTAGAGTTAATACGACTCTTCCCGCATGTTTCTGCTTTTAAAAATAGATGGTTTAATTTTCTAGTCTTCTGAAAGCGGCCTGCAATGCTAACTCATATCCTTGTGCGCCTAAGCCGACAATGCAGCCAATAGCAATGTCTGCGAAAAAGGAATGTTGACGATACTCTTCTCTGGTAAACAAATTTGACAGATGAACTTCAATAAAAGGAATTTCAGCTGCCAATATCGCGTCGCGAATTGCGATGCTGGTATGGGTGAAACCACCGAAATTTACCACCATAAATTCGGTTTCATCGGTTCTTGCTAAATGCAGGCGATTTATAAAATCTTCTTCTGCATTACTTTGAAGTGCAGTGAATTCATGACCAACATCGGCGCACAAAGTTTGGCAGCGCTGATTAATGTCATCGAGCGTGTCCGAACCATAAATATCTGGTTCACGGTGTCCCAATAAATTGAGATTGGGACCGTGTAGGGCCAATATTTTCGCCATTTTGTGCTTGTCCTAGGTGAGTTTTACGGATTAAGAAAAAATCCGTTTTGTTCCTGCCCGAAAGATTCGCGGCATTTTCTCAGAAATTTAAAGGTAATTCACCCAATTTATTGGAAGATAACAGAAATTAACGACAACCTTGCCTGCAGTTGTAGGGGTAAGAGGTGGTTAGTGCAATAACTTAAATATAGAGCGCTGGGGTGGGTAACAGAAACCCCAATCGGCACAACCTTGATATTGAATCATAAGTTCTGCATTCGGGCCGGGAACTGTGGGTAACTCCAGATCCACACTAACCTGGTTGTAATAAGCCACGATCTGACCGAAGAATTGATCGGTTTTCTGAATTCCGTCCGGCAACTCAAAATCTACCAAGAGGCTCGCACTATCAGCAGTTTGGCGTAAGTTGAATTGGAACGCATGCCGGTACAGATAGTGGCCTGGAGCCAGATTCCAAGTTACGCGATATTTGCCAGGGCTAAGTTCACTTACAAAATAAGGAAAGGCTTGTTCCACGGGAAGTGGCGCCGGCTGGGCTTGGTTTTGCTGAGTAAAACTAGTGATTGCTGGGCGATCAAGTTGCGCCAGGGAAATCTGGGGTAAACCCAGTAAGAGCAACATGCAGCCGATTGTCAGTATTTTACCCATGGCTATTCGACCAATATTAAAGTGGTTTTGTTCCTGAAAGTTCAAAAAATGCTTTGAGCTAGGATTGGTATCGATCGAATACTAAACAAGCATTAGTGCCGCCGAAACCAAAGCTGTTCGACATAATTCGATTCAGTTTCAAGTTGTCCTTGCGCTCCCGTGCAATTGGAAATCCTTCAGCTCCTTCGTCCAGGTTTTCGATGTTGGCGGAAGCAGCTATAAAATCATTTTCCATCATTAATAAACTGTATGTGGCTTCATGCACTCCTGCCGCTCCTAGGGAGTGTCCACTTAACGATTTAGTAGAATTAATTGTAGGAATATTGTCAGCAAACACGCTGCGAATTGCATTTAACTCGGTAATGTCTCCTGCTGGAGTGCTAGTTCCATGAGCATTAATGTAGTCCACCGGTCCTCCAAGATTTGCAACGGCGATCTGCATTGCACGGGCACCGCCTTCACCAGACGGGGCGACCATGTCATGGCCATCAGAGGTTGCACCATAGCCTGTCACTTCAGCATAAATTTTTGCACCACGTTGCAATGCGTGATCTAGGGCTTCGACAACTAACATGCCACCACCTCCCGCAGCAACGAATCCATCACGATCTGCATCATAAGCTCGGGATGCTTTTCCTGGTGTGTCATTGTATTTGGATGAGAGTGCGCCCATGGCATCAAACTGATGGGATAGGGTCCAGTGCTCAGACTCGCTACCACCAGCAAAAATTAAGTCTTGTTTTTCCATTTGGATAAGTTCAGCTGCGTTACCGATGCAGTGAGCACTGGTAGCACACGCTGAAGAGATGGAGTAATTGATACCCTTGATCTTGAACGCCGTTGCAAGGCATGCAGAAATGGAACTGGCCATGGTTCTAGGAACACGATAAGGCCCTACCCGTTTCACCCCTTTTTCTCTTGCAATGTCGTTAGATTCAAGTTGATCTTGCGGAGAACCCCCACCTGCGCCAGCGACGATGCCAGTTCTATGATTAGAAATATGCTTTTCTGTTAATCCCGCATCTTCAATTGCTTCCTGCATTGCAATATAGGCAAAGGCGGCAGAATCTCCCATGAAGCGTGCTAGCTTTCGATCTATAAGTTCAGCAGTATCTAGCTGTACTGATCCGCTGACATGACTGCGCATACCAATCTCTGCATACTCTTCGTTAAAGCGTATCCCACTTCGTCCACTCTTTAATGAGTCTAAAACTTCGGCCTTGTTGTTCCCCAGACAAGACACGATACCGATACCGGTAATTACAACTCGTCGCATAGAAGCCTCAATTCTTGATTTGCCTAAAATGATTGGTCGGGAGTGAAGAGACCAACTTTAAGTGCTTTTGTTGTGTAGATAACTTTGCCATCAACCGCCACTGAGCCGTCCGCGATGCCGACTACAAGTTTACGTTCGATAACTCTACTAATTGAAAGTTCGTAAACTACTTCCGTTGCATCCGGCAATATTTCACCTGTGAATTTTACTTCCTTAGCACCAAGTGCTCTTCCTTTACCAGAAAAACCTCTCCAAGCAAGGAAGAAGCCGACTAATTGCCAGAGAGCGTCTAGGCCTAAACAACCTGGCATAACAGGATCGCCCGGAAAGTGGCAATCGAAAAACCATAAGTCGGGCTTTATGTCGAGTTCAGCAATAATCTGTCCGCGACCGAACTCGCCACCATCAGCATTGATTTCGGCAATTCGATCAAGCATGAGCATATTATTGACAGGAAGTTTTGCGTTACCTGGCCCGAACAATTTCCCATACCCACAATCTACTAGTTCAGTTAGTTCGTAGGAGTTTTGGGGAATGAAGCCGTCATTCCGTTCTTTCATTGAGATCACGCCCCTCCAGGGCCGTATTCACAAGGCATTGGATATTATCGTGCCGAGCCTAAATAATCGATACAAATTTGTGCACAAGCTGGTTACTAATAATTGAATTCTTGCCGCTTTATTAAAAGCAACAATTATTTGATACTATTGTTGCTTGAATGTTCAGGTGAATACTATGTTTCTTCCCGTAGTAATAGCAGGGGGCATCGGGTCCAGACTGTGGCCAGTGTCGAGAGCACTTTTACCTAAGCAGTTTATTCACTTTCCCCAATACCAAGGATCCCTTTTTCAAAATACATTGCGGCGAGTCGAGGGCATTGCAGATATTAGCGAACCTTTAGTTGTGTGTAATGCAGATCATCGATTCTTAGTAGCAGAACAACTTAGAGAGCTTGGTAGAAGTGACAGAAGTATTCTATTGGAGCCAATAGGCCGCAACACTGCGCCCGCTGTTGCCATGGCAGCGTTTCTAGCATTGCAGAAAAATCCAGAAGCAATTTTACTTGTACTACCCTCTGATCATTTAATCAAAAACAATGAAAATTTTTATGCTGCTGTTAATGATGCAGTGAAGTTAGCTAGAAAAAACTTCTTAATTACATTTGGAATAGTGCCAGGTACCCCAGAAACGGGATACGGATATATAAATAAAGGTGAAGTAATAGAGGGAAGTAATGGATATTTGGTTTCTGAGTTTGTTGAGAAGCCTGATAAGCAAGCTGCGGAATCTTATCTTGCAACCGGTGACTATTTTTGGAATAGCGGAATGTTCGTCTTTTCTGCCTCGGGTTACCTTCGGCAGCTTGGGGTCCAGGCGCCGGGTGTACGTGACGCAGTGGAAGGTGCATTCCGGAAGGCGGTGTTAGATCGGGACTTCCTGTGGCTAGAGCCAGGGTTGTTCACCTCATCGCCCGCACTCTCGGTGGATCACGCGGTCATGGAGCATGCTCCCGGCGTTGCGATGGTGCCGCTTGCAACTGACTGGGCGGATGTCGGTTCTTGGGCGGCGCTGGCCGATCTCAGCGAGAGAGATGCTGCCGGCAATGTGGTCCGTGGGAGTGCCGTCCTGGAAGGGGTCCGCGACACGTATGTTCAAGCCGGGGATCGAGTGGTAGCGGTGGCCGGGGTGTCTAATTTGGTCATCGTTGACACCGCGGATGCGGTTTTGGTGGCAGATCGGGGGGCGACTCAGACCGTAGGAAACCTAGTGGCGAAACTTAGGTCGACGGGTCGAGATGAATTCCTTTTCCATCGGAAGGTTCATCGCCCTTGGGGAACTTTTAATGACTTGCACCGTGGAGATGGGTTCAAAGTGAAGCACATTGTCGTCCAGCCCGGCCATGCCCTGTCGTTGCAGTCGCATCAATTTCGCAAGGAGTACTGGCTCATCGTTCGTGGCACAGCACGGGTCACCCGGGGGGATGACACGTT
>ENA-UPTF01001551-UPTF01001551.1-marine-metagenome-genome-assembly--contig:-NODE-1551-length-14298-cov-2.279797_pt1 | contig 14298 bp, 13 predicted proteins | sample MGYA00238166_ERZ767019 | MGnify/ENA primary metagenome ERZ767019 (study PRJEB28930, sample SAMN06266391) | marine metagenome | isolation source: Sea water from 250 m depth | place: Atlantic Ocean...
AAATATTTTAATAAATCAGAACAAGATAAAAAAATTGATGTAGTTGCCGAATAGGGATGATTCATGTTATAGAATTTAGCCAGCCTCGGTATCGAGGAGTTAACAAGTGAAGGATTAGTATGTCCCAAAAAACAAGATTTGATAACGTTGAAATAATTTTAGAAGGTCGCCTGCGGGGTAACCAATTGATGCTGAGCGGCAAAGATCTCACGGCCGAAGAAGCAAAGTTGCTTTGGGAGTCACCTAAAATGAAAGAAGTCAGTTGGCTTGATCTTGCTGACAATAACTTGGGTGATGAGGGAATTCGGGGCTTGGTCGATTGCCCGGCACTTGAAAATATTCAATATTTGAATTTAAACAAAAATGGTATCAGTGATAGGGGCTTAGAGATTCTTGCGAAAGCAAAATTTCTTGGTAAATTGAAACGGCTCCACCTAAAAGATAACTCAATAGAAGGTAAAGGTGTGGTTGCCCTGTTTAATTCTGAAAACTTAGATAGCCTATCAACATTTCAGATCAACGATGGCTGGACATGCAAGAAAAGGGAAGGATGGCGGTACAAACCGCAGACTTAAACTATGGCTCAATCCTCCCTACATATCCAAATTTCAGCACACGATCGGCCGGGTATCCTGGCTGAAACCTTAGGCTTTATTGTTGATGCTGGCTGGAATGTCGTAGATATTAAGCAATTTGTTTTTAACGGCATGCTCAACCTTTCTATCCTGCTTGATGGCGATGATACTTTAATTTCACCTTTAAAAGCCGCTCTGATTAGTTATGCCGACCAGAGAAACTTTAAGGTTGCCATCTATCCTTTGAAGGAGGAAATTCAGGCTGAGGTTCCTTATTCTCATCGATCTGTTGTTACTTTGTTGTGTGAAACTTTTCCTTCCAAAGCCTTTTTGGAAATTACGAAAACCTTTGCTGACCTTGATATTAATATTATGAGGATTGAGCAACTGGACTCTGGGGATATTCAAGTTTTAGAATTCGTAATTGGAACCCAAAAAGCTCATTCAACGGAAGATGTTTTAAATGCCTTGGTGCGTTTTAAAGAAAACTATCGGGTTGATATCGCTGTACAGGAGGAAACCTATTTTCGACGCAATAAAAGGTTAATTGTTTTTGATGCAGATATGACTTTCTTACAATGTGAGGTGATAGATGAGCTAGGCAAGCTTGCCTCCCAAGGAGAAAGAATGATGAAAATTACCCGCCAAGCGATGAGTGGTGAATTGGATTTTAAAACTGCTCTGCGTGAACGTGTTAGTTTATTAAAAGGCTTGCCTGAAAAAACACTTGAAGAACTAGCCGATAATCTGCCCCTTACTTCCGGGGCAGAAAATTTAGTAAAGATTTTAAAGTATCTGGGTTACAAAATAGCAATGGTCAGCGGGGGGTTCGATTATTTTATCAAGAAACTGTGTGACCGTTATGAGTTAGATTATGGAATTGCCAATCGGCTAAAAATTGAAAATGGTGTAGTTACTGGAGAGTTGGAAGGGGAAATAATTGATGCTGAAGGTAAGGAAAATGCACTCGTTTCTTTGGCAAAAAAAGAAGGGTTTTCCCTTCGACAGGTAGTCGCAGTCGGCGATGGTGCTAATGATATTAAGATGCTTGCAAGAGCAGGCCTGGGAATTGCTTTTAACGCAAAACCAATAGTTCAGCGTCAGGCACAGGCTAGTATCAATCTACACGATTTAAAATTGATTTTATATTTTTTAGGAATTAACGGATTGGATCTTCAGGAGCTAAGTAAAGTGGTGGGTAAGAGTACAACACAGTCTTGGCCCAAAAAAAGGTAAAAAGGCTCTCCAAATAGTCCATTTTTGTGCGAAGTTTTTAAAGCTAGTACTAGCTATTTTTCTATCGATTTAATTGACTCTCCCCAGTATTTATTTTAGCGAAGTGGTAGATGGGTTTAATACTTCTCCTCCTACTTTTTAGATTAGCCCTATATTAATTATATTGTGTTTATTAGCGAAGAAGAACCATCCCAACAGGGTGAGAATCAGAGCAGGGTGTGTGTTCGATAACGTCTGCCCAGCCATTATTATTTACTGTGGCTTTCACATCAATGCCACAGGCTTGCAGAGTAGGTCGAGCTTTTTCTGGATACTGACAAAAAGTAGAGATTGTACAAGGGTCGCATAATTTACATGGTTGGGCACCCAAAGCGAAGGCTTTTTGATATCCTTTTTGTTTAAACCTGGTTTCCAAATGAATAACAATTTCCTGCACGTTAGTATCCTGGTCTGCATAAATAAGAAGAGCTTGATCGTATTCTTCTAAAATTTCAGCCATTTCTTCAGATTCAGGTGTGAAAGGAGGGCATGTAAAAAGTTTTGAATGATTGGAGCAACCGAATTGGCATTGAAGTTTTACCCAATGTGCTAGGGAAATCGCTTCAGTTGAAATCACCTTTGCTTTCGCGCAACCAAAGTCTAGAGCCTCTTGAATTAGCTCCCGGTTGGAACGAATGCTTTCCGGCATCATTTTTATATTTTTAGGGATCATCAGCTTTAAAAGATATCCTTGGGTTTCAGCTTATTTGCTGATTATGTTAATATTATTGTGTCAGCAAGAGTATGGGTCAAGGAATGATTCGTTATTCTTGTATCTGTTTTTGTTATGACGGAAACTAGTCCACGGGTTGACTGCTTGTTAGTGTGCTACCGAATTGACTTATAGATGTTTATAACCCTTTATGACATTTCATGCTCCTCCCAAAACCTACCATTATTTTGACAGCAACAGCAGATAAGAAATGAGTTTCCCTTTTAAAGGTATTGGTTTTGATTGGGCTTATACTCTGGTCGATCTTGGTAAGGAAGATGATCGTTCACCATTGAAAAAAGTATTTAGATATCTAAGTAGTAAAAATCTCTCTTTACCTGATTTTGAGGAGTTCCTCGATCAATCGAGAAAGATTTTCCACCCTATGATTGAAAATTCGCGTATTACAAACCAGGAAGCTCACTTTGAAATTGCTCTGGAAAAATTAATATCCCAATTTGATATCTCTTTAAATGAAGACTTTAGCTTGAAAAAGCTTCTTGAGATTTATTATATGGAGGTTTATTCGGAAAGAAAATTGTATCCTGAGGTGATATCTGTACTGAATTCTTTAAAATCTATAGGTGTTCGAATGGGAGTTGTATCTAACACCACGAACCCGAGATTTATGAAAGAAAATGAGATGAAAGCAACGGGCTTGGAACCTTTCTTTGATTTCGCAATATATTCCTCCGACACTCCCTATCGAAAACCACATCCTTCAATTTTTCAACTGGCAATAGAAAACTTAAAATTGAAACCTGAAGAAATTCTTTTTGTCGGAGATAATATACGCTTAGATATAGTTGGGGCACAAAATGTGGGGATGAAAAGTGCGTGGATAAATAGGGAACGTAAAACTAACTCTATAGATGGTGAACCTGACTATGAGTTGCATTCGTTGATAGATCTGTTGCGAATAGACTCGCCTGCGCTATAAATGCATCGTTTTTTTGCGCATAAAAGTAATTTTTTAAATAACCTTGTAGTCCTTCAAGGTTCAGATGTTAGCCATATTCGTACAGTCCTTCGGCTAACGGTGGGAGATGAAATTGAAGTGCTTGATGGTGAGGGCACTCTCTATTTAGTTAGACTTTCAGAATTTAAAAACAAATTAATTAAATGTGAAATTTTATCGTCAAAAAAATTTGATACCGAGTCTCCTTTAAAGATCCACCTTGGGCAATCTTTAATCAAAGGGAGTGGGTTTGATATAATTTTGAGAAAAGCTGTGGAGTTGGGAGCGCATTCCATAAGCCCTCTTTTAACAGAACGAACGGTGACAAAAGTTGATAGTGATAAAAAGATCATTCGTTGGAAAAAAATTGCGGAAGAAAGTTCTAAGCAGTGCGGTCGTAGTGCAATCCCTAAAATTTCAAATAGTATAGTCAAGCTCGAAACATTTTGCCAACAGGCAAGTGATTCCGATTTGAAATTGATATTTTGGGAGATGGAAAATAAAAAAAGATTGAGAGATATTAACCCTGAAACAGCGCCTCGCTCTGTAAGTGTATTGATTGGACCAGAAGGTGGTTTCACTCAAGAAGAGGTCAAAACAGCTCGCAGCTATGGCTTTCATTCTTTGAGTTTGGGTCCGAGAATATTTCGGGCAGAAACTGCGCCGCTGGTGGTTTTGTCAATACTACAAGCTGAATGGGGAGACATTAGGTGAATAAAAAGGTGAATAAAATTCAAATATAATGTGTCACTAAATTTGGGTGTTTTAATAAAACAATCCATCCTATAATGCAACGAATCATAAAAATCTTCGGCTAAATAAATGGTTTATAAATGCAAACTTAAGATTTTTGAAGGCCCTTTGGACCTGCTGCTCCATCTTTTAAAAGAACAAAAGATGGATATTTGCGATATTCCCATTGCAGAAATAACTAAGCAGTATATGCAATATCTTGAGATGATGCAGGAATTGAACTTGGAACTAGTGGGAGAGTATTTGGTCATGGCTGCTGAATTAACTCGGATCAAATCCAAAACATTATTGCCATCTCCTGAAATTAGTGAAGAAGGTGATTTTGGGGGAGGGGAAGATCCTCGTTCCGAGCTGATGCGTCGGCTACGGGAATATCAACGTTATCGCGATGCGGCATTTGAGTTGCGAATGAAAGAACACGATCGACAGCAGATTTTTTCAAGAGGTGGGGAAATTGAGATTGAAGAGAACTCGGAAACTCCCGAATTAATGGATGCTACCGTGTTTGATCTTTTCACAGCCTATCAGAAAATCCTAGATTCGAAATCCTTTGAGAAAGATTATGAAATTGAAATCACAGAAATGTCAGTCACTGATCGAATGCAGTATATTCTGGATATATTGAACTCTTCGGATAGTGTTACTTTCGAATCATTGTTTACGGTTTTAAATAGTAAGCAGGAAATTATAGTGACCTTCTTGGGTATTCTTGAACTGATGCGCCTTAAGTTAATGCGAGTGCAGCAGGGCCAACATTTTGAAACCATCCGGATTTATAAATCAGCAGATCAAAAAACTCAGGATAACATTTTACAAGAGTATCACCGTACTTTAGATGAGGATTCTTTAGAATCTACTTGAGGGTAAGGTTTTTCTGCAGTCCGGTTAGTTTATAAGAGAATCAAATATTAGGAATCTACCAAGATTCTAAACGTTAGATCTATTTAAGAGGGTTTATTTGAGACTCTGAGGTTACAGCGAGCGTCTAATTAGTTTCCAAGATATAAATATATTTCCCCCATTTAAGCTTTAATGGTCTTTCCCTGAAATTGAACTCTTATATATTTATGTGTTCTTGGCATTGCATCTAGGATGTTCTGAGCTATAATATATAATTAAACAATAAGTTAATTGTTATTCACTATGATGCTTCGACAAATAAATGAAGATATCGCGGTTGCTCTAGAGAAGGATCCAGCAGCCAGAAATGCTTTAGAAGTTCTTTTTCTTTATCCAGGTGTTCATGCTTTGATAGCATATCGGGTGACACACTTGCTTTGGGGAATGGGGCTTAAGTTTATTGCCAGAGGCCTGTCACAATTAGCCCGCTTGATTACCGGCATTGAAGTCCACCCAGCAGCTATTATTGGTAAGCGATTGTTTATCGACCATGGTATGGGAGTGGTGATTGGAGAAACATCGGAAATAGGTAACAATGTTTTTATTTACCAAGGTGTGACTTTAGGGGGATTAGCTACCAAAACAGGCAAACGCCACCCCACGGTCTTTGATAATGTTGTCATCGGAGCCGGAGCGAAGATTCTAGGGCCTATCAAAATTGGTTGTAATACAAAAATAGGTTCTGGTTCTGTAGTTTTGCAGGATGTGCCGGAATATTCTACTGTGATCGGCGTACCCGGCCGAGTTGTGTTTTCTGGTATATCTTCTGAAATGGAAGATGATGAGGGGCCCGAGTCTTTTCCTGATCCGGTTGCCCGGGCAATAGAATGTATGTTGGATCGTCTACCCGAAATGGAAAAGGAAATCCGCCAACTGAAGGAGACTTTAAATAAAAATGGCATAGTCTTGCCGGATTCATCCCCCATTGATGAAGTACCCAGAAAAAAGATTAACGGTTAGAATTAGCTATCTTAGTTTTATCTGCATATTTCCCCTCTATTATTTTGTATTGAAGTAATATTTTTATCCCATCTTACGAATGAAAAAAATTTATTTAGATAATAATGCTACCACTCCATTGCACCCTGAAGTTTTGGAAGCAATGTTGCCTGGGCTTCGGGAAAATTATGGAAACCCTTCTAGCATCCATTCTTTTGGTCGTTCTGCAAGAGTCCAACTGGATGAAGCGCGTGAGAAAGTTGCGTGCCTTATAAATGCCCATTCCTCTGAAATTATTTTTACAAGTGGTGGAACAGAGGCTAATAATCTTGCGCTATTAGGGGTGGCATTTAAAGATAAGGAAAAGAAAATAATAACAAGTAAAATTGAGCATCCGTCAGTTCTTAATCCCTGTCGACAGTTGGAAGAACAGGGAGTGGAGGTGCACTATCTTGATGTAGATGGGTTGGGGCGTATTGATATGGATGATCTGGAAGCTCAAATAACCGAATCCACAGCCTTAATATCCTTGCAACATGCGAATAGCGAAACAGGGGTTTTACAGAATATTAAACTTGCCAGTGAAATAGCCCGAAATAAAGGAATTCTCTTCCACACCGATGCCGTTCAAAGTGTTGCCAAAATTCCCTTCGATTTAAAGAATTACCCGGTCGACTTGCTATCTATTTCAGCTCATAAATTTTATGGTCCAAAAGGGGTAGGTGCGTTGTATCTTAGAAAAGGGACGCCTGCACTTTTTTCACCACTATGTGGTGGAAATCAGGAAAAAAAAAGAAGAGGTGGAACAGAAAATGTTGCTGGAATTATGGGCTTTGGAAAAGCTTGCGAACTAGCCAACGAGAATATAAGTGAAACATCCAAATTGGCAGATTTGAGAGATTATTTTCAAAATAGAGTCTGCGAACTGATTCCAAGAACCGAGTTGTGGGGTGACAAGGCGAATCGACTCCCTAATACTTTAAACTTGGGTTTTGATGGTGTGGCAGGGGATACTTTGTTGATAGCTTTGGATATGGAAGGTGTAGCAGTCTCAACTGGATCTGCATGCAGTTCTGGAACAGGTTTGCCATCTCCTGTGCTTCGGGCAATGGGGATACCAAATGATAAAATAAACAGCTCTATTCGTTTTAGTTTGGGTTGTAGTATATCCAAATCAGACTTGGATTTAGTTGTGGGAGCTTTAGTTAAGGCTGTTAATCTGAATAAAATAGCAATTTAATAATAAAAACTAATGAAACCGGGCCATTAATACGATAAATAATGGTAATTGTTGAGTATTGGGCTTGGATTATATTATTGACAAAAACTTGACAACCTCTTAGAATCCATTGATTATTAAGGGGTAGTACCTTCAAAACCGAATTTATTTGGAGAAAAACATGCCACAGGCCATTTTATTTACACGCCTCGCACTGGTAATTTTTTTATCATTTCCTCTATTTTTAAGTAGTTGTAGTTACTTGCCTTGGGCAGGAGATGATGAAGACGATCTTGCGTTTGAAGAAGATTTTCCATTTGAAGATGAGGAGTTTGTAGATGAAGGCCGAAAGCGAGGAAAAAAAGCCAGTCGCGAAAGCAGTAACGATGATGATTTTTTTGCTGAAGATAAATCGTTTTCTGATTCAGGTGGAATGGAAGGCGATGGTGGGTTTGTAGATGATGACCCAGATGGTTTTACCAGTGTTAATCAGCAAACGGAACAAGTTGAGATTAAAGGAGATGTAGAAAACCTCCAAACCCAGCAAGAAACTCTTATCAGTAAAGTTAGAGAATTGGAGGAAGTTCTGAATACCTTAGAGCCAAAGATAGATGCTGCGACCGAGCAAATAGAAGTAGGTGCTTCCTCTTCTGATATGGACTCAGTAAATTTTCTTGAGCCAGAGGTGGAAGATCTTAAAGCACAAATGGCCCAATTGAATGAAGAGATTTCGCTCCTTAAGATGCAAAAATTGCACTCGCCAAAAATGAATCAATCAAAAATGCGTAGTGCTAGAATGAAAACCCCACCTGAATATGATCAAGCACTATCTGCTTATCGCAACAAAGATCCCGATGGATCAATTTTGTTGTTTCAAAATCTTGCTCTTAGCAATCCCCCAAACCATCTGAAAGATAACATTGAATTTTGGATAGGATGCAATTACGTGGCACTTGAAATGTATGATGATGCTATCCTGCAATTTGAGACAGTTTTAAATAAATACCCGCGTGGTAACAAGGTGCATGATTCTCGCTATATGATTGGAGTGAGCTATTCCAAAATGGGGGAAACCAGTAGGGCTATTGAAGTACTGGAAGATGCCTTAAAAAGAAATCCCCCAAATGAGGTGCGGGCTAAGATAGCTGCTCAATTGAAACATATTCAATAGGTATTTTTATATATTCCTTCCCATCTTAGCGGTTGAAGCAAACCGCAAATTAGGTTATCCTCCACCCATTAAAGTTATGGCAGGAAGACTGATTGGTCTCTGTTAATTTTACTTACCCCGTTGCTTCAATATCCCGTTTCTTCTATAGAAGGCTCCAGCAGTTTCAGAGTAACTCAGTCTTAGTCATTTTCCCATAGCTATTAATGCTCTTTAATTTCAAATAAAAATATAGTAATGGCATTGATAAGAAAACATAGTCAGGTTTATTCAACGGTTGTAATTGTCTTCAACAGTGTTGCCGTTACCTTGGCCTGGCTATTTGCTTATTTAACCAGATTTGAATTAGAACTTTTTTCGCCGGCCATCAGGACCCCTGGTGAAATTATGTATCTTTATTCGCTTCTGCCTATTTGGTTGGTATTTTATGCTAGTAGTAGGATTTTGGGTCATAGCCAGCTTTTAAAAAGGCATACACCTACGAGTGAATATTTTTCCATCCTGCAGTTGACTTCTCTTTCTGTTCTAATATTAACCGCTGGGACTTTCTTTTACCGCGACTTTTCTTATTCACGGATTATGACTGTTTATTTTTGGATCTTTTGCAATATATTTTTATTATTTTCCCACCAGTTGGTGCGGTTATTTATAAAAGAGGCTCATAGTCGTGGTTTGGGCTTGCGCAAAGTTCTCGTGATTGGATCAGGGGAGTTAGGCCAGAGAGTTGTGCAAAGGCTCAATATGTATCCCGAAATAGGGTTTACAGTGGTTGGTTATTTAACTCGTAATCGGGAAAATGTAGGTTCGGATATAGAGGGAGGTAAGGTGCTTGGTTTGTATGAAGATTTGAATCGAACTATAAAAGAATATGATGTGAGCCAGATTTTTATTGCGCTTCCGTTAAACGCACATGACCGTTTGCAGGGAATTTTGGCAAGTTTAGAAGAAGAAACAGTCGATATAAAACTTGTTCCTGATTTGTTAAGTTATTTGGATTTGCATTCGGGAATTGAAGACCTGGACGGAATGCCATTGATCAACCTAACTGAATCACCGTTGTATGGTTGGAATACCTTAGTGAAACGCGCCTCTGATATTTTTCTTTCTGGAATCGCAATTTTAATAACCCTTCCAATAATGTTTTTAATAGCTATAGTTGTCAAACTGGGGTCCCGAGGACCATTATTGTATAAACAGGAAAGAATGGGATTGGATAGAGATATTTTTATAATGTACAAATTTCGGTCGATGAAAATTGGAGCAGAAAATCAAACGGGACCTGTTTGGGCTAAAGAAGATGATGATCGAAGGACTTCTGTTGGATCTTTTTTGCGAAGCACTAGCCTGGATGAACTACCCCAATTATTTAATGTGTTAATGGGACAGATGAGTTTGGTTGGGCCTAGGCCTGAGAGGCCCGTCTTTGTGGAGCAATTTAAAAAATCCATTCCGTTTTACATGCATCGTTTGAAAATGAAGGCAGGCTTAACAGGGTGGGCGCAGGTAAATGGCTGGCGTGGAAATACATCTTTGGAAAAGAGGATAGAATTTGATCTTTACTATATTAAAAACTGGTCTTTGTTATTCGATATTAAGATTCTATTTTTAACGATTTGGAAGGGATTGATAAATCGGCATGCGTACTGAGCCTAAGGTATTAGTTATTATTCCTGCACGTTGGGCTTCATCACGATTTCCTGGTAAGCCACTCGCAAATATTGCTGGAATACCTATGATTCAAAGAGTTGCTGCGCAGGCTAATAAAGCAAACTGTGCTTCAGAAGTAATTGTGGCTACAGATGATCACCGTATTTCAGACTTTGTTCAAAAAAACGGTGGTACGGCAATCATGACTTCTGTTGAACATGAATCTGGCACGGATAGAGTCGCTGAAGTCGCTAGAGATAGAGATTGTGATATTGTGGTAAATGTTCAGGGCGATGAACCTTTAATTCCACCTCAGAATATTGATCAAGTGGTTAGGCCGTTAGTAGATGATTCGTCAATATCAGTAACAAGTTTGAGAGTATTAATCCGTGATAAAAGTGATTTATTGAATAAAAATATTACCAAAGTAGTGGTTGATAAGTTTGATTCTGCATTATATTTTTCAAAAGCTCCCATTCCATGGGACCGTGATTTATGGGTAGACAGTGTAGATGGTATTCCAAAAATATCTTCACCTCAATGGTTTAAACATATTGGGCTATATGCCTACCGAAAAAGATTTCTGATGGAATATTCCAAAATGCCTAAATCTCCACTTGAACAAATCGAAAAACTGGAGCAACTAAGAATTCTGGAAAATGGAATACCGATTAAAGTTTTAGAAACCAATTTTGATTCAATAGGAGTAGACTCACAAGCAGATATTGAAATAGTAGAAAAACAGTTAGCCCTTTCTCCTGAAATTTGAGCCCTCGAGGAACCTAAGTGAATAAAAATAAAAATAGTAAAAAAATCAAATATATATTTGTAACTGGTGGTGTGCTTTCCTCTCTCGGAAAAGGAATAGCTGCCTCCTCGATAGGAAGCCTTCTAGAGTGCTCAGGGCTCAAAATAACTATTTTAAAACTTGATCCATATATTAATGTTGATCCGGGAACTATGAATCCCTTTCAACATGGTGAAGTTTATGTGACTGATGATGGAGCCGAAACAGACCTTGACCTTGGACATTACGAGAGATTTACTCAAGCAAAAATGCGTCGTGCTAATAATGTTACAGCAGGTAAAATTTATCACAATGTTATTCAAAAGGAGCGAAAAGGGGAGTATTTAGGAGCAACCGTTCAGGTTATCCCGCACATAACAGATGAAATAAAACAGCATATAAAAAATGTGGGGGATGGGGTTGATGTGGTTATTTGTGAAATTGGTGGAACTGTAGGTGATATTGAAAGTCTTCCATTTTTGGAGGCGATACGCCAATTCAGATTCGATGTTAAACCAAAGGACGTCTTATATGTCCATTTGACCTTGGTTCCCTATATAAAAACGTCCGATGAACTAAAAACCAAACCTACACAGCATAGTGTTCAAAAATTAAGAGAGATTGGAATTCAACCTGATGTGCTTCTTTGTCGAACAGAAAGAAAACTATCTAAAGCAATGAAAGACAAAATTGCGTTGTTTTGTAGTGTCGATACTAATTCTGTTATCACAGCAATGGACGTTAGTTCTATTTATGAGGTTCCGCTGAGCCTTGAAAAGGAAGGATTGCGAAAAATAATTCTTGATAAACTGGGAATAAAAGCAAAGCAACCCGATTTAGAGCGATGGGAAAAAATAAATAGTATTTTGAAGAAACCGACTGGCGAAGTAAAAATTGGTATTGTTGGGAAATATGTAGACCTAAAAGAATCTTATAAAAGTCTAACCGAAGCATTGATTCACGGTGGAATAGGAAATAATGTCAATATTAAATTCAATTGGGTCGATGCTGAAGAGCTGGAAAATGAAAATGGGCTAAAACAGTTGGGAAATTGTGATGGGATTCTTGTTCCAGGTGGATTTGGAGATCGAGGGATAGAGGGAAAGATAAGTGCAGTTCGCTTTGCTCGTGAAAATAAGGTCCCTTATTTCGGAATTTGTCTGGGCATGCATTGCGCTGCTATTGAGTTTGCGCGCCATGTTGCCAAATTGAAAAATGCTAATAGTTCTGAGTTCTCAACAACATCCCCTTATTTGGTTATTGATCTTTTACCAAATCAAAATATAGAGGGAGACAAGGGTGGCACAATGCGACTGGGGGAATATCCTTGTCAATTGAGAAAAAATTCTAATGCCTACGCAGCTTATGGAAAAAGAGAAATAGAAGAACGACACCGACACCGCTATGAGTTTAACAATATGTACCGCATCCAGATGGAGGAAGCAGGACTAAAAATAAGCGGTTTGTCCCCAACCGGAAATCTTGTGGAAATAATTGAATTGGAAGATCATCCCTGGTTTTTGGCAGGCCAATTTCATCCAGAATTTAAATCTTCTCCTATGAGACCTCATCCTTTGTTTCAAGACTTTATTTCATCATCTATTAAATTTCAAAAGAGTAATCATAAGAGTTAATCGACAGCAATTTTGGTTTGATATTGCTAAAGGGAAATTACGACTTAGTATTCTTTGCAAAAAAGCTTTTACAATTTTCATATGAAGTAATCAATAGATTATTAACGTTTTCCAATACCTGAATGGGTTCTTCTTTATAAATTTTATAATTGGAATAAATTACTATAATCAAAAGGAAGAAATTTGGAATCCATACAGATGTGTAAGAATGTATTTCGCCGATACTTCCCAGGTTTTGTGTCATTATAAATGCGATGTAATAGAGTAGGATTACCAGTACGGCAATTCCAAAGCTTCCTGTTTTGCCAGATCTACTGGATTTAATACCTAAAGGCGCACCAAAAAAAGCAAACAACAGACATGCAAAGGGTAGGGAGAATTTTTTACTGATTTCAACCTCTTGTCCTGCAGTAGGGAGGCCTTTTTTTCTCCTATCGAGTATTTTTTCTTTTAATTTTTCTAGTGAAAGTTCCCGATGGCCAACTAATGCTTTTTGCTCTAATCTTTCAGATTCTGGCAAACTTAATAAGATGTTATATCTATCAAAATTCAAGGTCTTATAATTGCCACGTTCCTTGCTTAGTTCATGGATGGTCCCCTTACGTAGTTTTAATTGAATTTTTAGTATTTCCGGATTGGAAGAGATAATACCTTCATCGGAGGTGATAATCTGGGGGGGGTCTATGCCATTATTCTTGGCTATGAATACACTTTTTAATAAAGAATTCTGATCACGATCTTTGACAAGAAGAATTAGATTTTTGAAATCTCTGTTAAAAATATTTGGTTTTATATCAATATTTGCCCGGTTTTTAATGATATCGTATATTAATACTTTGTAGGATTGGTTTCCCCAAGGTAGGGCCCAAAACATTACGCTATTCGCCAAAATATAAGTCAAGATTGCAAAACACGCGACCGGTTTCATCAATTCTAAAAAACTCCATTTACAGGCTTTCATGGCGACCCATTCATTATTTGCTGAAAACTGGTTGAAAGTAATTACGGATGCGAGTAGCACACCCATGGGAATAGTCAAGGCAAGGAAAGCAGGTGACATATAGGCCATCATTAGTATCATTTCGATAACTGAGACCCCGCGATTCACGATCATTTGTGCCATGAATAAAAATTTGTCCAAATAGAGAATAGTTGTCAATGCACCCGTGCTAATGATGAAAAGTTTAAATAGTTCTTTAAAGATATATCTATCTATAATTTTAAAAAACATGGGGTAAGACCTTTTATAAATAAAATCTTTTGGTAAGCTAATGGGAGAAAAGAGGGCCTTTCTTAGGCCTGATGCTTAAATTATACTACAATTCTTATATATTTAGTTTTATCCAATTCCCTTAAAAATCATGACTAATAATTTGCAAAAGTTAAAACGTAAGCGTTTGCCAGGGTGGTTGAAAACGCCACTTCCTAAGACAAATAAATTTTTTCAGTTAAAATCACTGGTTCAAAAATATAATTTGAATACGGTTTGTGAGTCGGCATCCTGCCCAAATATTGGTACATGCTGGGATGCTGGAACCTTAACGTTCATGATTCTTGGTGATAGCTGTAGTCGGGCTTGTAAATTTTGTGATGTTGCTACAGGAAATCTGATTGCCCCAAATCCATATGAACCTAAAAGAATCGCTGAAACTCTATCCAAACTAAACCTTCGCTATGCTGTTATTACCTCTGTTGACCGTGATGACCTAATAGACGGGGGGGCAGAGCATT
>ENA-UPTF01001552-UPTF01001552.1-marine-metagenome-genome-assembly--contig:-NODE-1552-length-14292-cov-2.892086_pt1 | contig 14292 bp, 11 predicted proteins | sample MGYA00238166_ERZ767019 | MGnify/ENA primary metagenome ERZ767019 (study PRJEB28930, sample SAMN06266391) | marine metagenome | isolation source: Sea water from 250 m depth | place: Atlantic Ocean...
GATCAGTCTCGTGTCTTCAGCACTTATTGAGGGTCGCTGCGTCGATTGTTGAATCAACTCGCAGCTCGATAAGACAAGCACCATGGCAACCGTCAAACCAATGAACGTTCCTCTTGCTGAGCTCAATTGAGTACCATTTGGTAGGAGAAGCGGTTGGTACTTTAACACTAATGGCCATGACAGCTGTATACCTATACAGCGGACAAGGACACCTCTTCGAATTCTCGATACTTCCTAAAAGTAAGTGGCGCGCCCGCAGGGACTCGAACCCCGAACCCCCAGGTTCGAAGCCTGGTGCTCTATCCAATTGAGCTACGGGCGCAGCAATTCGAATTATAGCTGGACGGAGATGGAGTTTTGGTATGGTGGTTGTTGATCTTGATTACGCAAGGAATGAGAAGTGACTGACCTACCGTTGAAGGATGTCGTGGTTCTCGACATGGGCCAAATATACAACGGGCCATACTGTGGCTATTTGTTAGCCATGTCGGGTGCGAGAGTCATTAAGATCGAGGCACCGGGGGGTGAAGGGATGCGGGGTCGCTCAAGTGACGTGAGCTCGAGCTACCCTTTCTGCATGTTGAACGGCAACAAAGAGACCATCACATTGAATCTGAAGTCGGATCGAGGGCGTAACTTGTTAAAAGAACTAGTCACGCATGCGGACGTGTTAATCGAGAATTTTGCGCCGGGAACAATGGAACGCAATCAGGTTGGCAGTGAAACCCTGACGGCGTTGAATCCCCGTCTAATTTATGCGGCGGCAACGGGTTATGGGCAAGGCGGACCCCACCGAGATTATCTGGCGATGGATGTGACGGTCCAGGCGATGACCGGGGTGGTCGCGATCACGGGTAACGAAGGCGAACCACCGCTCAAGTCGGGCCCCGCGCTTTGCGACATCCTTGGTGGGGTGCATCTGTACGGCGCGATCACCACGGCGTTATTTCGACGCGAACGGTCCGGTCACGGTGCGGTTCTCGACGTCGCGATGCAGGATGCGGTATTTCCGACGCTATGTTCAGCGCTTGGAGCGTATTACCTCGCGGGAGGTAATCCACCTAGGACAGGCAATCACCACCAAGCGCTTGCCGTCGCTCCGTACAACGTCTATGCGACAAACGATGGGCACGTGGCCATTATCTGCATTCGCGAAAATCATTGGCAGCGGTTGCTTGATGCGATGGGGCGTAAGGATCTAGAAGACGATCCAAGATTCATGGATATGGCGACTCGCTCCGCCAACATGGAGGCCACCGACGCGGTAGTGGAAGAATGGACCCAGAAGCGGACAAAGGAAGACGTATTCCGTATTTGTCAGGCGCACGATGTCATCTGCGCGCCGGTCCAATCGTTAGACGATGTTGTTAACGATCCTCATCTTTTGGAACGTCGAGCGTTATCCAAAGTTCCGCATCCGAAATACGGCAACGTGGCGCTACCCAGTACGGCGCTTCGGTTTAGTGACGTGGAACCTCCAGAGGTCAAGTTGCCGAGGGAGGTGGGCGCTGACAACGAGACCGTGTACGGCGACTTATTAAATCTTGGATCTGAACAGATCGATGAATTGCGGAAAACAGAAGCGATTTAAGTGCGGGTTTAGGTCATTTCAAACGTCGTCGCGATCAGTCCAAGCGGCGGGATTTCGGTTGTCGCTTCGTTGTTTATTGCCCAACCTTCGTGGGTGGTTGAAATGACGGCTTCGGGTTCGTCAAAGTCGTTGGACGCTTCTGGTGACTTGGCATGCAGAATGTCGGAAGAAACCACTCGTCCTATCGCTCGATCGGCGACTGACACTTTCAATTGCATGGGGTTTTCAGGGTCGCGATTGAGGGTAAATACTTTCAGAAGGTTGCCGTCGATAATCGAGGCACTGTCCAGATCTTTGACGTATCCGTAGGTGCTGCTCTCGTATCCATCGCACGTAATGGAATGTCGAAGGGCAACGCCCCCTTTGCGTATCGAAATCATCCGAAAAGCGTAAAAAATGGATTGCTTGAGCAGCTGGTCGCCGCGGGTTAGGACGGGGGCGATAACGTTCACCAATTGCGCCAGGTTGGCGATTTTGACCGAGTCGGCATGGCGGATGAAGCTCATTAGAAACGTGGCGACTACAAGGGCATCCTCAAAGTTGTAACGTTCCTCGATCAGGTGCGGTGCAAATTGGCCTTGGCCGTCGCTATGGTTACCTCCTCGAGCGCGGTACCAAACGTTCCATTCGTCGAAGCAGAGGTAGGAACGTCGGCTCGATCGGCGTTTGCCCTGCACGTAACGAGCGCATGCATCGATGGTCTCAATCTGTTGATCGATGGCGTTAGAAATGGCCAAGTAGTCGGTCAAATTCCCGTCGGGATTCCCCACGTACCGATGCAAACTTATGTAGTCAGCAAGCCCTGCCCCCATTTTTTCTAGGATCGTCCGGTCCCATTCGCCAAATGTCGGCATTTGCGGTCCCGAGGAGCCACAAGCGACGGTCTGAATCGAGTTATCGCAGCCTTTCATCATCTTGGCGGCTTGTTGTGCCGAAATGGCATATTCGTCGGCCGGCACATGGCCAAGTTGCCACGGGCCGTCCATTTCGTTTCCGAGGCACCAGATCGGAACGGCATGCGGGACCGAATTACCGTTTTCAACACGCATGTCGGCAAATTTTGTGCCGGCCTGGGCGTTGCAATACTCGACCCAATTTCGAGCCTCTTCTGGGGTGCCGGTACCGAGATTGACCGCGAGCATCGGCGTCCAATCCAGTTTGCGGCAAAGCCGGATAAATTCGTCGGTGCCAAATTGATTGGGTTCAATGCTCTGCCATGCCAGCTCTCGAACGACGGGCCTGGACGTTTTGTTGCCCACGCCGTCGAGCCAGTGGTAGCCGGAGGCAAAATTTCCGCCGGGATAACGAACGACCGGCATTTCGAGTTGGCGTAACGCGTCAAGGACGTCGGTTCGCATGCCGTCTTCGTCGGCGTGTTCGGAGTCTGGATCGTAGACCCCCTCGTATATCGAGCGACCCATATGTTCGAGAAAACCACCGAAGATTCGGTCGTCGACGGTATCGATGATGAAATCGGTGTGTAGCCCTAGTTCTGCGGATTTCACTGTCATCTGGGGCCCCATGATACTCTTGCAAGCGCGCAAACTTAGCAGTCAAGGTAGTGCATGGCTACGACATTTGACCCGGTAGAAGACGCTATATCTGCGATCGCAGCAGGTGAGCTGGTGGTCGTCGTAGACGACGACGACAGAGAAAACGAAGGCGATTTGATCATGGCTGGATCGAAGGCTGTAGCGGACAAAGTCGCCTTTATGATTCGCCACACTAGCGGCATATTATGTACGCCGATTAACGAAGAACATGCCAAGCGACTTCATTTGGAGCCCATGGTTGCACGCAACGACGCGCCCCTCTCGACTGCATTCACGGTGAGCGTTGACTACCGCAAAGGCCTAACGACCGGTATTTCTGCAGAAGAACGTGCGAATACCGTAGCGGCACTTTCAAGCAACAACATACAAGCGGAGGACTTCGTTCGTCCTGGCCACATTTTCCCCCTCGTTGGAAGAACCGGAGGGGTGATGGTTAGATCGGGCCACACGGAAGCGGCGATCGATTTATCGGAAGCGGCAGGTTGTGGGTCTGTGGGATTACTTGCGGAGATCGTGAACGACGACGGCTCCGTCAAAAGGCTAGACGATCTCGTTGCATTTGCGACAGAACATGCCCTCAAGATGATTTCCATTGCGGACCTTATTGCATATCGACAACGACGTGAGCAACTGGTCGTGAGAAGCAGAGAATTTCACGTCAATACACGGATCGGTAGGGCACGTGCCTACGCATATCGGACTAAGTTTGAGGATGCGGAACATCTTGCCTTGGTCTTCGGTAGCGTTGTGGCAAGTGAGGGGGTGGTGGTTAGAATTCACCGAGAGAAGCTGATCGAAGACGTATTTGGCCCCCAGAGTGAGCACGAAAAAAACTTGCTTGATGTCTCCTTGCAACGCATTGATGAATTGGGAGGGGGCATTCTGATTTATCTGCGTAGTGGCTTTGTTGGTGTTCCCCTAGATCATCTGGATTCGAAGGATTCGAACGAACTCACGAGCCGTGAGACTGAGCGTAAACACGAATGGTTGGAGATCGGTGTTGGTGCCCAAATATTGCGCGATCTAGGTGCTCAACACATTCGCGTACTTACAGGACGGGAGATGGATTTTGTTGGGCTTGATGGATTCGGGCTCCAAGTAGACGCAACTGAGCTCCTGACAGGTTGAGTAAATTAGGTCCGATAGTGGAATCCTCGAGCCACGCCGCACCGACCCACATAGACTATTCGTATGTCACGAGTACGCTTGCCACATTGATCGCATTTCACCCGGTTACGGATTTTGGTGATTGGGTAGTCGGGACCAAAGCGATCTTGCAGCATATCGAGATCGAGTAGTTCGGTACGATGACACGCAGTGCAGACACCAAAAAGCTCAAACGCGTGGTGCAGATCGTCAATCGTGTTAGGCATAATACTGTATATATATACAGTATTATGCTCAGCCCATGAAGGAAAACTCAGTGATCGGTGTGACGCTTGGCGATCCTGCCGGCATTGGTCCAGAAGTCTTCGCTAGGGTTCTAGATGATGCTTCTAGGAAGTGTGAAATCGTGGTGTACGGGACTGAATGGGCGCTGGAGCTGGGAGCGAAGATTGCCGGTGTGTCACCGAATGGACGGTACAAATTAGTCGACGTTGGTATCGATAAGCCTGTGGATTTCGAGTTCGGGGTGGTTTCTTCGGTATGCGGACGAATAGCTGTTGAATCCGTCGAAGCGGCAGCAGCCGATGCGCTTTCCGGCCAAATCGACGGGATGATGACTTGCCCACTCAATAAAGAAGCCATTCACGCGGCCGGATATAGCGACATCGGACATCAAGAGATTCTGGCTCGACTAGCCGATGTCGATGTAACCGCAACCATGCTCATGACGCCTGGTTTACGCGTGGTCCATTTATCGACGCATAAATCGTTGATCGAAGCCGGTCATTACGTGACGCGAGACAATGTGTTGGAGAAGATTGATCTATGTCATCGCACGTTGACCCGCTGGGGCCTTGACCGCATCAAGATTGCCGTAGCGGCACTCAACCCGCACGGGGGTGAAGGGGGGTTGCTCGGTCGAGAGGAAATCGAAGCGATTGGGCCCGCGGTCGAGGCTGCGAAGAAGCGTGGTATTAATGTTCGCGGACCGTTACCTGCCGATTCCGTGTTCAATCGGGCGATCGAAGGCGAATTCGACGTCGTCCTTGCGATGTACCACGACCAAGGGCACATCGCGATCAAAGTGCACAATTTTCACGAAAGCGTGACGGCCACACTGGGAATACCTTTTGTCCGTACCTCGGTTGACCACGGCACTGCTTTTGACATTGCAGGACGTGGTGTCGCGGATAGTCGCGGTACAAACGCTGCGCTCAATACGGCGGTGATGCTGGCGCAAGGGGCCCTAACGAGCACTGCTTGACCGCGTGCATGCAAATAAGACCACTTTCCGAGAGGTTTTTCGCGCATCTGGTAGGTGGTTCTAGGGTCTGGCACACTCCTTTGAAGAATTCGAAGGGGTGATGACATGAAAGCTGCGGTATTCAGAGAAGTAAACAAAGCAATGGAAGTGGAGGAGATCGAGGTATCGAAGCCTGGTCCTCGTGAGATCCTGATCCGTACCGCGGCGGCGGGCGTTTGCCATTCGGACATGCACTTCTTTAATGGGACCTACCCAGGGCAGTTACCAATCGTACTCGGTCACGAATCCGCAGGGATCGTCGATCAGGTTGGAAGTGATGTTAGTTACGTGAAGCCAGGTGATCACGTCATTACCTGTTTGTCAGTCTTTTGTGGGCACTGCGAGTACTGCCTTTCCGGCCATATGTCACTTTGTCAGGAACCAGAAGTTCGGCGTGGACCGGCTGAGGACCCACGGTTGAGTCACGGCGGCGACCGGATGCATCAGTTTGCGAATTTGGGATCGTTTGCGGAGATGATGCTCGTCCACGAGCATTCCGTGGTAAAGATCCGAGAGGATATGCCGCTTGATCGGGCTGCGCTGATCGGTTGTGGCGTGACGACGGGCGTAGGCGCCGTCATTCACACGGCCGCCGTCGAACCTGGGGCCACGGTTGCAGTTATTGGTTGTGGAGGCGTCGGGTTGTCGTGCATTAATGGCGCGGCGCTCGCCGGTGCCAGTCGCGTTATCGCGGTGGACATGGTGGCCTCCAAACTCGAACTTGCGCGAAAGTTCGGGGCCACGGACGTCGTCGATGCAAGTGGCGGTGATGCGGTATCGCAAGTTCAGGCGCTCACGGGGGGTGGCGTGCATTATTCGTTCGAGGCCATTGGTTTAAAGGCCACCGCGGAACAGGCTTTTCAAATGTTGCGGCGGGGTGGAACGGCGACGGTCATAGGCATGATTCCGCCCGGCGATATGGTGACGCTCCACGGTGTTGAGTTCCTTCAAGAGAAGACCATTCAGGGGTCGATGATGGGTTCCAACCGGTTCCGTGTCGATATGCCGCGGTTTGTAGACTTTTATCTGCAAGGCCGGTTACATCTTGACGACATGGTGTCTAGTCGCATCAAACTGGAAGACGTCACCGATGCGCTGCTCGCTCTCGAGACGGGTGAAGTTGCCCGCAGCGTCATCATTTTTGATAACTAGGAGTCCGTGGTGAAGTGGCTGTCGTACGCGGCGGACGGCCGCGTAACCCGCCTGTTTTTATGGACGAAGGCGCCGTGATTGAGATTGAGGTAAGACCCGTTGGCGTTCTCAGGAATCAAGTGATTGTTGGGTGAAGTTTGGTGTAGGCCAGAGCGTTCGTCGTACTGAAGACCCGCGCCTTGTGACGGGCGCCGGTGCTTTTACGGATGACGTAAACCTCGAAGGTCAACTGTATGTGGCGTTCTACCGTTCCCCGCATGCACATGCACGATTGAGGGCGATTCATCTCGACGAAGCGCGGGCATTGGCCGATGTCGTTGTGGTCTATACGGCCCCCGACCTCGCGTCCCTCGGCGCTCTGCCTTGTCGAGCGCAGTTGACTGATGCTCGTGGAGATCCTTGTTTCATTCCGCACCGGCCAGCGTTGGCTGAAGATAAAGTTTATTTTGTGGGGCAGGCAATCGCAGCGGTGGTTGCCGAATCTCGGCAAGCGGCCCGTGACGCGGTTGAGTTAATCGATGTCGATTTCGAACCATTGCAACCGGTGGTTTCGCTGGATTCTGCGGTTTCCGATGTTGCTCCGTTAGTGCATGAAGAACGCGGTCACAACGTTTGCATTCATTTTGAGCGCGGAGATGCTGAAGCAACAACAAAAGCCATGCGCGGAGCAGCCCATATCGTACAAATCAGTGTCGTCAATAACCGTGTTGTTCCCACACCATTGGAGCCGCGCGTTTCAGTTGCGTCGTATAACGACGGGAAGTTCACACTGTACAACCCAAGCCAAGGCGCAGTTGCGCAACAGGGGGTTTTGGCCCGATCGATCTTTCGTGTTGATCCTGCGGACGTGCGGGTTATCTCTGGCGATACGGGTGGTGGATTCGGCGTAAGGGGCGAAGTACACCCAGAGACTGTCGTATGCCTTTATGCGGCAAGAGAACTTCAACGTCCGGTGAAGTGGTGTGGCGACCGATCGGAAATGTTTTTGGCCGACTCTCACGGACGAGACAACGTTAGTAAAGCGACAGTCGCACTTGATACCAAGGGCGTCATGCTCGGGCTTAAGATCGAGACGCTCGCGAATCTGGGCGCTTTTTGCTCGGCCGTTGGTCCTTTCGTTCCCACCATGGGAGGTGGACGAGTGGTCGGAACCGTTTATCGATCGCCTCATATCTACCACAGCGTTCGCTGTGTTTTTACCAATACCATGCCGGTAGCCGCATACCGGGGGGCAGGTCGACCGGAAGCCGCTTATTTAATGGAACGTTTGATGGAAAAGGCGGCGGAAGCGACGGGTATCGAAAGCCCGGAATTACGTCGCCGCAACTTTATTCGTGAAGGAGATCTCCCGTACACGAATTTGGCGGGAATACCCATTCGGAGCGGTGCGTTTGCGGAAACCATGGATTTAGCACTGGCACGCGCCGACTGGGAAACGTTTGACGAACGACGTGAAGCATCGAACGTAAGCCGCAAACTCCGTGGAATTGGATTTGGTTGTTACGTTGAATCGTCTGGGGGAGGTCCCGAGGAAGAGGCTCGCGTGTCAGTGTCCGGAGACGGTAGCGTCGAGATCACGGTGGGTACCTACTCGCATGGCCAGGGCCATGAGACCGCGTTTGCACAAATCGCACATGAAAGGCTTGGTGTTAATTTCGACCGTATTCGTTTGATTCAGGGGGATACACGCGAAGTCGTTTTTGGTGGCGGTACGGGTGGATCGCGATCCTCGCAAATGGGTGGCATCGCCGTGTTACGTGCCTCCGATGGCGTTATCGAACGTGGTAAGCGGATTGCGGCTGAGTTACTCCAAGGGGGAAAAGAAACTGTCTCTTTTGAAGGCGGCCTTTATCGCGTCGATGATCGGACCGTCACGTTGCAAGAAGTCGCACAGGCCGCGGTGCGGCCTGAGTTTGGAGGCGATCTATCCGATACGCACCGCTATCATAGGGGCGAGGGCTACACGTTTCCGAACGGTTGTCACGTCGCCGAAATTGAAATCGACCCAGATACTGGCGTGATCGAAGTTGTTCGGTATACCGCGGTCGATGATTGTGGCCGTGTAATCAACCCGCTACTAGCCGAAGGTCAAGTGCACGGAGGTGTTGCTCAAGGCATCGGGCAAGCGATGTTCGAACGCGTTGTGTATGACGACGGTGGGCAGCTCATTACTGGTACCTTCATGGATTATGCGATGCCTCGGGCGGCGCACCTACCGTGGATCGATGTCAGTTTTAACGAAGTCCTTGAACCGTCCAACGAATTGGGGGTGAAAGGAATTGGAGAGGGAGGCGCTTGTGGCGCTCCGCCCGCTATCGTGCATGCCGTCCTCAACGCACTAGCTCGTATCGGTGTTGCCGATATCGATATGCCGTTAACCTCAGAGGCTATATGGCGAGCGCTTAATCGCAGACCGTAGAGGAATCGCCGTTTATTGTTGAATGGACTTGGATTGCGGGCGACCTGCTACGCCAGAAATCATGTCCTTCGCATCGCGCGTTGAGGGTTGGCTCGGCTTCAAACGCGCCGCGAAATTGAAGGGGTCAGTATCGATGTCCTCAAGCTCAATGTCGCCCGCGAGGACTGCCCGTTTCCACTCTTCTTGTGCGCCATGTCTTTCTTTAAATTCCGGCATGACCTCGCGCGCAAACAGCTCCAGGCTCGAACAGATGTCCGCGTGCGTGTTCTTGCCCGCTTGGTTGAGGAGAATCACTTGATCCACGTGCGAATTTTCGAGTTCGAGTAGACGTTCGCGGATAGTATCCGGTGAACCGATTAGTTCGCTGCCGGTTCGTTTCTGACCCTCGGGTGTTTTTTTCCATTCTTGATAGCGCTCCCAGAAATTCATGGTCCCGGGTTCAAACGGACCCTCTTTGTTGTATAGCTGTAACGCGAACTGAAAAAACGTCCACCCGTCCGCTTTTTCCCATGCCTCTTCATCGGTCTCGGCGCACATGAAGCCTGCGACGACCGCGATGTTTGGGTTGGTCTGGTAGTCAGCGAGTTTTTCGAGGTTATGGATAAACGTGTTGTAGTAGGCGTGGACCCACGCCTTTGCCGCGTCGAGGCTCACGAACTTGAAACAAAGCGATCCCATACCCCGGTGCGCGGAATACTTAATGGTGTCGAGTTGGGAGCAAGCGACCCACAGCGGGGGATGGGGTTTTTGAAGAGGTTTTGGAACGACGGCACGCAAGGGGAATTTAAAGAATTCACCTTCGTACTCCCAGCCGTGGTTCCAGAACATGGGCAGCGTGCAACGGACGGCATCCTCCCATACGTCGCGTTTGTCACGAAAACGCAGGTTAAAAGGATGGAGTTCAGTGACAGAAGCGCCTTCACCTAGGCCCAACTCGACGCGACCATCGGAAACGAGATCGAGCGTCGCCACCTTCTCTGCGACCCGAGCTGGATGATTGGTGGTCATTTGCACAATGCCGTGTCCCAGTCGAATATTCTTCGTGCGTTGACTGGCGGCCGCGAGAAAAACTTCTGGCGCCGACGAGTGCGAATATTCTTCTAGAAAATGGTGTTCAACTTCCCACGCGTAATCGAAACCTAGTTGGTCGGCGAGCTCTATTTGGGAAAGAGACTGTTTCAAGAGCTGATGCTCGCTTTCGATGTCCCAGTCACGTGGTAGTTGGTGTTCGTAGAAAATCCCAAATTTCATCGGTATGGTCCCTCCTAGGCCGCCATTTATGTTGGCAGCGCGATTACTAAACTGCAAACCGGAGTTCGCATTTGCGCCCATTAGTTTTTTTGCTTGTCCTGGCTTTCGTATCCAGTGCTGGAGATCCGTTTGTCGACACCGCACCGGAGCGATTGGGGGCGTATATACGAGTGGATACGACCAATCCACCTGGGAACGAAACAAGGGGTGTCGAATTTCTTGCGACGATATTGCGAGAGGCAGGCGTCGCATACGACACGGCAGAATCGGCGCCGGGCCGCGGAAACCTGTGGGCACGATTGCAAGGCAACGGTAAACCCGGCTTGGTCCTCCTACATCACATTGACGTGGTTCCTGCCGATGCTTCGTATTGGAGCGTTGATCCATATGCCGGTGTGACGAAAGACGGGTATCTCTATGGTCGAGGTGCGATCGACATGAAGGCCCTTGGGATCATGCAGCTACAGGCATTTTTAGCCTTGCATGCGTCGGGCAAACGATTAAATCGAGACGTTCTGTACGTCGCAACGGCAGATGAAGAAGCCGGGGGATTTATGGGTGCCGGTTGGTTGCTGGAAAATCGTCCGGAGATCTTCAAAGACGTTGGCTATCTGCTTAATGAAGGCGGTGGCGGGCGGCGATTTGGCACCGATACCGTGTTTTTTGTGGAAGTCACGCAGAAAGTGCCGGTTTGGTTACGACTCAAGGCAAAAGGTCGGTCCGGACATGGTTCCGTGCCTTTGGCACAAACGGCGGTGACTCGTATTCTGCGCGCGGGACAGCGTCTTGCAGACACTCGCTTCGAGGCCCGGGTCATTGAGCCAGTTGCCAACCTATTTCAGGGGGTAGCCCGGTTTCAACGACCCGAGCTTAAAGGTGCCTTCGAAGACATCGGTGCCCACGTGACTGATGCGGCGTTTTTGCAGAGCTTACAAATGACGGCGCCTGGATATCACGCGTTGCTACGAAATACGTGCTCGCTGACTACGTTGCAAGGTAGTAAAAAAATCAACGTGGTCCCGCCCGAAGCGGTGCTAGAACTCGATTGTCGTTTGGTGCCAGATCAAGACGTGGACGAATTTATAGCGCAAGTGACGACCGTGGTGAATGACCGAGATGTGAGTATCGAACGAATTATGAGTTTCACTCCTGCGAGCAGTTCGATGGATACGTCGCTGTATCGATTAATTCAGCGCAAGACCGGCGAGTGGTTTCCTGGGTCAACGGCGATCCCAGGGGTGTCGACGGGATTCACCGACAGCCACTTCTTTCGTGATGTAGGGATACAGAGTTATGGTTTTTCGCCGACCGTATTGGCGGAAAACGAGGGCGCAGGCGTCCATGGGAATGACGAACGCATTTCGGTGGAGACACTGACGAAAGGGACGGCAGTCATGGTTGACCTAGTTCAGTCTTTCGCTACTGACTGAGTTTCCGGACCCGACGTTTCGGCGTTGCCTTTCGCGACCGTTTACTTGGGTTAGAATCGTCGAGCTTGGATTATCAGGAGTGCCCGCATGCCGAAGCTTCTATTTTCACGTGATGAACTGATGACGGACCATGACTTTGCCTCGGAGCACGTTGTCCAAGGCCAAGTGTTGCATGGCGGTTTTAATTCGGCGGGTAATTACGTGCCCCCACGCTCCGAAATAAGGAGTGTTGCGATTGCGAATTGGACAGATGCTCTACGTGCCCGTGGTGGTGATCTTTTAGACGCGGATGCGTCGCTTTTGAGCGGGCCGCGGGTACCTAACCCAGAGCAACAGAGCTTGTTGATTCGCGAAGGTCTCGGCCGAACCTTTTGGAATGGCTTGACGATTACCGGCAAGATCGAGGGACGTGGCCGAATGATTGCCGAGATGCCGTTCCCGGACATGCAAGAGTTAGTGGTCGAGGACATTGGTGAAATGGCGATTGGTCATTTAAAGAAAGGCCTCCTAGAAGCCCATGGAATTGATGAGGGTGGTCAGCCAGAAAAAGGCATTGGTGGTCACGACGTGATGTGGTTTGTTGCGCGCGATCTGGTCTTTGGATCCGAAGCATTCCCTGACCTCGAGCCGCCCGGAGGCATAAGTCGTCCCGAAGCGGGTCGCAGATGGATGCCCCAAATTTCGCAACCCTATGAGTTGGCCCTTAGCTTTTTGATGAATTTGTTGTTGATTGAATTCCGCGCTGAAATTGGGTTCGCCAATACACAAGCAACCTTACGCACGGATGATTTATTTATTGATAAGCGTTCGGAAGCTGAGTTGGCTGCGGAAATTGTGGAGCGAATTCGGACGGACGAACGGATCCATGTCGAGTCCCTGCGTCTATATATTGGCGAATTACGATCGTTGCACTTCAAAACAGAAGATGGCGGAACTGTGTTGGGGAGCGACGTGCTCGATCCTTTTTGGGAGCAACTGATTGCCTGGGCGACGGGACAACAACCTCGGATTGCCGCGGAGCAACAGTACAACGTCATTAAAGAACGTATCCTGGAGCACGAAGAAGGTGAGCGTGTACTGGCGCAATTTGACGCGTTGGCGGATAGCGATTTCCTGGTCGCCGCTGGCTGAGTAACGCCTCAGCCTCAGTGAAATGATTGACGTTTTCGTCGGGGTTGGCAGCAACATCGAGCCGGTTGTGCGTATTGGCGAAGCGCTTGCGGATTTACGGGAGCGATTCGGTGCCATCGAGCTGTCCACGGCCTATCGAAACCCGGCTGTTGGATTTGAGGGTGATGAATTCGTCAACTTGGTGGTTCGGTTTCGAACGATGATGTCGTTGTCCGAGGTATTGGGGGTTCTTCATCAAATCGAAATTCGTGGGGGCAAAGATTTGGCCGCACCGCGGATGTCATCGAAAACGATTGATCTCGATTTACTTTTGTTCGGAGACCTAATTGTTGACAACGATCGCCTGATTTTGCCGCGACCCGAGTCGTTGACCGCGGCGTATTACGTCAAGCCGTTATTTGAATTGGCACCGAATCGCGTTCACCCGGTGGCGGGTAGAACGTTTACCGAGCTTTGGTCTCAGGTGGAGAGCGAAGCTGTCTCTCTTGTGCCTGAGCCTATCGTTTGCCAACCGGCTTCAACGCGCGAGGGAGTAGGACCAGAATTGCGCGTCGATGACCTTCGCGTGGCCGTCCGACTCGGCGTACCCGATAGTGAACGAGAGGATCCTCAGGAAGTGTCGATCTCCTTCAACGTGATGTTTTCCGACGTACCTGAAGCCTGCAGGACCGATGAGATCGATGGAACGCTCGATTATGGCGTGATGTGTCGACGCGTTATCGCACTCGTCGGTTCTCGTGAGTTTCGGACGATCGAACATCTTGCCCGATGTTGTCTAGATGAATTGGGCGAACTCTTGACAGAATCTGGTGCAGAGCTAACGCTCGAAGTACGTAAATGCCATCCCCCCATCTCAGGTCTTAAGGGTGGGACCGCTTTCATTACGCGGACACATCGATGAGCGTGTTGCTTGGCCTTGGGTCTAACCTTGAAGACCGAAGGGGCAACTTGGAGAAAGCGCTGGGAGCGTTGTCTGAGCTTACGGGAACGTCCCTGGTCCGATGTTCGACGGCTTACGAAAGTGAGGCGCTACTTGAGCCAGAATCGCCGTCGGCGTGGAACAGGCCCTACCTAAACGTAGCGGTTGAGCTTTCAACATCCATGCAGCCGCATGACCTTTTGGCAGCAACGCAACAAATCGAGAAGCGTCTTGGGCGGGATAAAGCGGAGCGCTGGGCTCCGAGGATTATCGACATCGATATCCTGGCGTACCACGATGAGTTGATCACCACGAACGACCTTATTATTCCTCATGTCGGCGTGTGTGAACGGTCCTTTGTGTTGTCCCCGTTGGCGGAAATCGTTCCATCCCGCCGCCTCCCAGGCAGGACGGAAACCCTGCTACAGCTCAAGCG
>ENA-UPTF01001554-UPTF01001554.1-marine-metagenome-genome-assembly--contig:-NODE-1554-length-14285-cov-2.640625_pt1 | contig 14285 bp, 13 predicted proteins | sample MGYA00238166_ERZ767019 | MGnify/ENA primary metagenome ERZ767019 (study PRJEB28930, sample SAMN06266391) | marine metagenome | isolation source: Sea water from 250 m depth | place: Atlantic Ocean...
GGTAGCCATCGGCGATCTCGCGGGGAATCGTCAGGTACTGGTTTTCTTCTTGGCGCAACCAGCCAAGACTGTAGGTATTGATTAGTCCAGAGCGAGTCGATTCGGACTTGTTAGCTCCACCGCCGTGAATCACTGACCCTAGATAAAGCAGAAGCGACCCTTTGGTCATGGTTGCCTGAACCAGCTCGGTATCGGTTACTTCAGAGATTGGGCGCAGGTCTTGACTACCGACCACGACCCGAGTCGCGCCGTTGTCTTGGGTGAAGTCGTCGAGCGCCCACATCGCACCAATTTGAAATTCGACCCGCGGAATACGGATGGGATAAATGTCGTCATCTCGATGCAGGGCTTGATCTTCTTCGCCGGGATGTATCTCGATGGCAGTGCAACTACCAATCCTGTAATTAGCGCAATGAGGTTTCAGTACGTGATCGGCGATTTCCACCACGCGAGGGTGTGCAATTAGTTGTTGCGAACTGTTGGATAACGCCAAGATCCCGCCCAGACGAGATGTTTTGTAGCCGTTAAATTCATTCTGAAATTTGGGTCCTTCGACTTCGAAGTGTGGGCTCAGCTCAACGGAAATCTGATCGATTAGGTTGTCGGAGACCTGGTCGGCGATGATGGCGCCACCGTCCAGCATTAACGCGCTAAGAACGGATTCTGAGTCCGATTTATTATCAAAGGTCTTAAGCAAAATCGTTCCGAAGGAAGGTGTAAATGGAAAGGTACACTATGGTTTTCTGCAGAGCCGAATACGTTAATCACGATTGCTTTGAGTATCGGTGTGAGCCAACCACTCGTCAAATAAGTCCCAAGAGATCGTACGATCACCTCCGTTCGCGTACTAGCTAGGCACTCAGGATCTTGCTGCCTCTTGCTGCCGAAGATTTCGTTTTGCCTAGCGGTTATTCTCTAGCAATCTCGAGCACCGCGAATACCCTGGAGGATCTTATTCTGACTTACCGGACGACATCCCTGGTCGAAGATACGAAGAAATGAACATCGAGAATTTACGCGTCGACGGTGGGCGTTTATGGTCGTCGCTCATGACGATGGCCGAGATCGGGGCCACCCCTAAGGGCGGATGCAATCGTCAAGCCTTGACTGACGATGACCAAAAGGGTCGCGATTTATTCATTGAGTGGTGTACCCAAGCTGGCTGCAACATTCGCGTTGACGCAATGGGCAATTTGTTCGCTCGCAGGCCAAGTCGCGACGAGTCGTTGCCACCCGTCGTCGCAGGGTCCCACTTGGACACCCAGCCGACGGGTGGAAAATTTGACGGCGTGTACGGCGTCCTTGCCGGGCTTGAGGTCGTGCGAGCGCTCAACGATGCAAACCAGACGACCCGTAGACCGCTCGAACTCGTCGTCTGGACTAACGAAGAGGGTTCGCGCTTCTCTCCAGCGATGGTGGGTTCGGGAGTCTGGTCAGGCGAGTTCAGTCTTGAGTACGGACATAGCAGAACCGACAAGGATGGTGTATCGATCGGCGAAGAGCTCAAGCGCCTGGGTTATCTCGACCAAGTGTCCGTTATTGAAAAAGACGTGGCTGCAGCGTTTGAGCTTCACATCGAACAAGGTCCCATTCTCGAGAACGAGGGACTAACCATCGGTGTATTGACGGGCGTACAGGGAATGCATTGGTATGACCTAACGCTTGAAGGAAACGCCTGCCATGCGGGTCCGACACCGATGGAGGATCGTCGGGATCCGATGATGGGTCTGCATTCGATTATGAAGCGCTATTACGCACTCGCGACAGAAAACGCTCCTTGGGGAAGAATAACGTTCGGCGACATTCGGCTAGATCCGGGAAGCCGTAACACGGTCCCAGAGAAGATCGTCCTTTCCATCGACATGCGTCATCCTGAACAGGGCGTTCTGGATGAAATGGACGAGCGCCTCCGGTCCATAGCGGCTGAGGAGGCCGATCGGTTTGGACTTGGGTATTCATTGCACGACGAGTGGCGATCGCCCGCGATCGAATTTGACGACGAATGTGTTGCCGCCGTGCAAAGCGCGGTCGATCTATTGGGATATTCCAACAAAAAGATGGTCTCGGGTGCTGGTCATGACTCGGTGTACGTGTCACGTGTGGCGCCGACGGGCATGATCTTCGTGCCGTGCGAAGACGGTCTTTCCCACAATGAGGAAGAAAACGCTAAACCCGAAGATCTTGAAGCGGGTTGTAATGTGTTATTGCATGCGATGTTGCAGCGAGCCAATCAGCATTAGCCATCGCGGACTTATCGATGTCTGAATTTACGCTGAAACACCGTGTAAACGGGGGTGGCACGCCCCAACTAAGTGACTGGGGCATGGACTCGGAATACGGCGTCCTGCACGACGTGTTGCTTGGCCCAATCGATAATTATCGTTGGTTGGAAACGAGTTCGGTATCTCGGCGGACCATTCGCCTAGGGCACGAGTTCGATTTTGAGATCGCCAAACAGCAGCACGGTGAGATGGAAGCTTGCTATCAAGATGCCGGTGTGACCGTACACACGCTCGAAGCGGACCCAATCCTTCCATACCAGGTATTTTCGCGGGACTCGTCGGTGATGACCCCTTGGGGGCCCGTCGTCACCCAGATGGGACAATGGTGGCGGCGAGGCGAATATGGGCCCGTTATCCGTTTCTATCATGACAACGACATTCCGATTTATGACGTGATCACCGCGGGTGCGTTTGAAGGAGGCGACTTCCAGGTCGTTAAACCGGGTTCCATTCTTTGTGGTTTCTCTGACGCCGACCGTACACAGAAGGTTGCCGTCGAGCAGCTGAAAGGCTGGATCGACGACGAAGGTTGGGAATTAAAGACTTACCAGTTTGATCCCTACTTCGTCCATTTAGATGTTTTTTTTGCCATGCTGACCGAAGGTCTAGCGGCCATGTGCGTGGATGTTGTCGAACCGGATCTTGTGAACTGGGTTAGATCTCGCGGCATTGAAATTCTCGAGGTAACGTTCGAGGAGGCCATGGGTCTCGGCTGCAACGTAGTTGCATTGGGGAATGACAGAGTTATGGTGCCTGCGGAAGCGAAGAATCTCTATGAACTTTGCGTGGCGAACGGACTCGAGGTGTATGCGCCCGACATATCGATGATTTCGAAGGGAGGTGGCAGTCTCCATTGTTTGTGTCAACCGTTACGCCGCGATCCCGTGTAGTTCGCCTTATGTTGATCAACGACTTCCTTTCCCCTTGCTTTAAACTGGCTTCATAGGGAGGCCGTTGTTATGCAATTTTGGACACTAGGGGTTTCTGCACCGCGTCGAGCTGGAGAATTTGGCAGGCGAGCAGAAGATGCTGGTTGGCACGGCATGCTGGTGGTCGATTCCCAGAATTTGTCGGGTGACTCGTACGTTGCCCTCACGGCGGCAGCGCTCGCCACGTCGAATTTAGGCCTGGGACCAGGGGTGACCAATTCGGTGACGCGTCATGCTGCCGTCACCGCGAGTGCCATCGCCAGCATCCAGAAACTATCGGCGGGTCGAGCTGTTCTGGGAATCGGTCGAGGCGACTCGGCATTGGCGCATGTCGGCAGAGCACCCGCGCGCCTTGGTGCTTTTGAGGCGTACTTGAAGAACGTGCAAACCTACTTGCGTGGTGGCGATGTTCCGTTCGTCGACTGTGGCATCGATGATGCCGTCGCACCCGACGTTGAAGAGCTCGAGCTGGCAGACACCCCTTCGACCAGTACGATTAGCTGGTTACGCCAAGACCCGAAAGTCCCTGTCGAGGTCGCTGCCACCGGCCCCAAGGTGATTGGTATTGCAGCGAGGCATGCCGAGCGGGTGATGTTTACCGTGGGTGCGGATGTTGAGCGATTGCGGTGGGGAATTGGCACGGCCGAGGCGGCGGCACGAGATGCTAATCGTGACGTAAGCGAACTGGCGTTCGGCGCATACGTCAACATTGTTTGCCATCCAAACCTTGAAACAGCGCAGAAACTCGCGCGGGGAGGAGCAACACTCTTTGCGCGATTTTCAGTGATGCACGGAGGCATCTCGGGACCCGTCGACGAGATGCAGGCCGAAGTTCTCGATTCAATCCATGAGCGCTACAACATGAAGGAGCATGGGCGCGGCGATTCTCAACAAACGTCCGCGGTGACGCCCGAATTCATCGATCGTTTCGCCATCGTCGGGGATCCGTCGCAGTGCGTTGATCGGCTGCAGGAATTAAAAGACCTCGGCTTGGATCGATTGGCCGTCAACGGGCCAACGTTTACTGCGCAATCCTCCGAAGGTAGAGAAGCATCGGAATTGTTCGAAACGAAAGTCCTGCCTAGGTTTGCCTAGAGGCTATGGCGGGGTTGCCTCTCTTGATTATGACTCCACCCCGACGATCTGATTACACCAAATCATCGCTGGGTTCTTTGAAACCTCGTGTGAATATCGATGCATAAGCTCTATAGGTTCTCCGCGTATTCGGTGGTGCTGGCCCTGATCGTCGGGGTGTTGTACCTAACGAATCTCTTTTTCATGCGACCTTTTTCTATTGACCACTATCTCGCGAAAAACCTGCTAGTCGATATGTTTGACTCGCCGGAGACGATCACCCATCTGGGGATGGTGGATGGCTTTAATTGGCTGACGCGCCACAACTCAAAACTTTCGCGCTACGACATCGAGGAGATAGAGTCAGACCTCCAGGAGGCCATCGATAGGCGGCGACTTATCGCATCGTACGATGTCGACGGTCTTTCGCCGAGCCAGCGCATTACCCGAAAAATCGCGTTATTCGATTTAGATAATGAGATAAGACAAGCTTCGGACTTCCCGTTCCACAGCTATCCACTCGAGCAATTGGGAGGCATTCATCTCGACCTGGTTGAGTTCATGACCGACATTCATCCGATTCGAAGTATTTCCGAGGCGGAGGATTACGTTAGCCGGATCGATCAGTTTGACGACGTCTTTGACGGTGCGTTCGAGATACTCGAGGCACAGCACCATAAAGGTATACATCCTCCTGCCTTCGTGTTCGAACACGTAATGCGTCAGCTCAATGAATTTCTCGAGTACGGGCACGAGGACAATCCGCTGTATTCGGTATTCATGAACAAGGTGAGCATCCTTGGGTTGTCCAACGATGTGGTGGCGGAGCTCGGCGAGCGCCTCAAGGACTCGATCGATAACGGCGCAAATCGCGGTTTTTCGCAATTACTGGACTACGTCCATGCGCATATTGAACACGCTAATCCCCACGATGGCGTGTGGTCGCTTCCCGACGGCGAAGCGTTTTACGAGCTTCGCTTAAAGGCTTACACGACGACGGACGCCACCGCTGCATCGATCCACCAACTGGGCCTGGCCGAGGTCGATCGGATTACCCGTCGAATGCGCGAAATTTTTGACGAGCTTGGTTACTCGAATACAGACAGTGTGGGCTCGCTGATGAATAGTCTGAACGAAGAACCACGATTTCTTTATGAGGATAAGCCCGCTCGAAAAGATCTTGTTGTTGCCGATTATTCGGCGATGGTTGCGGCGACCAAGAAAGCGATGGGAAGCGCATTTCGACGACTGCCTCGAGCCGAAGTCGTTGTCCGTGCGGTACCCGAATATTCTGAGAAAACCGCGGCGGGGGGGTACTACATGTCGCCGGCCCTCGACGGCAGTCGCCCCGGGGTGTTTTACGCGAACTTGTACGACATTAAGCAGACGCCCAAATACGGCATGCGTGCGCTCGTGTTCCACGAAGCGATTCCAGGTCATCATCTTCAGAACGCGATAAATCTAGAAAACGAAGACCTCACCCTTTATCGAAAATACGGGTACGGAACGTCCGCGTTCAGCGAGGGTTGGGCTCTCTATGCGGAAAGGTTGGCTGTTGAACTTGGGTTGGCTCGCAATCCCTACGACGAATTGGGCGTTCTACAGAGCGAATTATTTCGGGCCGTTCGCCTCGTCGTTGATACGGGGATTCATTCCAAACGCTGGACACGAGAAGAGGCCATCGATTACATGAAAGACACGACCGGCATGAGTAATACGGAAGTGGTTGTAGAAATCGAACGGTATATCGTGTGGCCAGGCCAAGCCTGCAGCTACAAGATGGGTATGTTGAAAATAGTGAACCTACGGGAGTGGGCTAAGAAAGAGCTTGGCGACCAGTTTGATCTCAAGACATTTCACTCGGCCGTACTCGATCACGGTGAGCCGCCGCTTTTCATCGTGGAAGATCTTGTCAGTCAATTGATTGAAAGTCGCGGCTAGGTTCCACCACTGGAGGGCGGCTTCAAACGAACCATGCGATACCAACTCACCGGCAACGCGATCGAGAAGTCGCTTAAAACGATTGCGGCTCGTGATCGTAACGTCCGCCGCGCGCTGGAAATCGTGGGGTATCCTGAAGCCAGAAGACGGCCAGAAGGATTTGAGACGTTACTTCGGATCATTGTTGGGCAGCAGGTCTCCGTTTCGGCTGCTAATGCGATATTTGGACGTGTACTCGATTCGATAGGGCCCGATGTTTCGGCATCACGGCTTCTTCGTCTACGTGAGTCGACTCTGCGAAAGGCGGGACTTTCCAGGGCGAAATGCAGGTATGCGAGAGAACTAGCGCGGACGATTCGTGAAGGTGAACTCGACTTAGCTGCGCTTCGTGAACTGCCGGATGCCGAGGCCCTAGAGAAGATTCAGGTGGTCCCCGGTCTCGGACGTTGGAGTGCTGAAATTTACCTTATGTTCAGTCTTGGCCGTCCGGATTTATGGCCTCGGGGAGATGTTGGAGCGATGCGTGGCTTGCAGAAAATATTGAATCTGGAACTCCGCCCGACGGCGGCCGAAGCTGATGTGCTCGCGCAAAGATATTCGCCGCATCGCACGTCGATGGCGCTGCTCGCATGGAGGTGCGCTAACGCGACCGCTCTTTGAACGGATAAAAGGCTCCGACCGGCTTACACGTTTTCTTCAAGTATCTTTCGGGATGCATTTTGGTCAGGTTGATAATTCTTGGCATTGTGGTGATGATCAAAAAGCGATCTCAACGCCTAAGAGGACGCGCGTCGCCTTGGTAGTCTGATCTCCTCGGAAACTGCAAAGACGAGCGGTTGACGAAAGAACAGACGATCGACGTAACAACGAGGTCGGTTCAAGAGCCTGATCGGGAGCCTTATGACCACTTCCATCAAGAGATTCTCTCCGGACAAATCCGTTGCGAACGTTGTCGAGGAGATCAAGCAGTCTGGTGTCGCCATCATCGAGAACCTGTTCACGTCGGATGCGATCGACAGCCTGTCCGCCAAGTTGAAGCCGCGGCTTGATGCACAAGAACCTGGAGGTGGCGAATTTTTTGGGAACCGTAAGCGTTCGGTTGGCGGGTTATTCGGGCTAGGCCCTGAGTTCAGCGAACATTTACTTGGAAACGAACGCGTTCTTGAGCTAGCCGATGCGATCTTACTGCCCGAATGCCCGATGGCCGCGACAAGTACCCCTCCCGAGCCCTTGGGGTTTTTTGAGGTTCCCGACCCAACCGTCGGCCCCAACTGTCATCACTACCGCATTAACGCCACCGTGGCGATGCAGGTATGTCGAGGTGGGCAAAATCAAACGTTACACCGCGATGAGTGGCGGTATCTTCCGTACATGCGACCGGATCCAGACGGACCCGAAGTGACGCTCGCTATCATGGTGGCTTGTAGCGATTTCACGGAAAAAAACGGCGCGACACGGTATGTTCCGGGTAGCCATCGTTGGGCTCGGGATCGGCGACCTGAAGAAATGGAAGTGGTGCAAGCCGTAATGCCCCGTGGTTCGGCGGCTTTTTGGCTGGGCACTATTTTTCACGGCCTGGGTGCGAGCGTCGACGACCAGCCGAGGACGGGGTTGATCTATTCCTTTGTGGTTGATCGATTCACCCAGGAAGAAAACCAGTTCACGGCCGTCCCTGCTGCAATAGCAGCCACGCTTCCCAAGCGCGCTCAACAGCTGATTGGTTACCGTTCAAGCAGCGCTCTGAACTTTATCGAGGGTCTGGATGACAACCATGTTCTATCGCTTTGATCCGGAGTGTCGAGGCCGAGACATACTCATGCTCGAAGGAAAAAACCGTCGTGACCTGTTGTTGTACGAGGTTCGAAAAAAGTATGGCGCTGCTGTTTGCGACGATTTTAGCGACGATGGTTTAGAGGCTTTTCAACGGTTTTCGCTAGTTCCATCAGCAGCGATGCGGTCTCTTCCCAGCCAATACATGCGTCGGTAATGGAGACGCCGTAGTCCATCCTATCCGGCGTATCGAGAGTCTGATTTCCCGCGTGAAGGTTGCTTTCCAACATGAGACCGATGATTGATCGGTTGCCGTTCGCGATTTGACTGGCGACGGACCGTGCCACGATGCCCTGCCGGGCGTGATCTTTGTTCGAGTTGGCATGCGAACAATCGACCATAACGTTTGCTGTCAGCTGATTTTCAGCTAACGCTCGTTCGCACATTTGAATGGCCTCGGGCATGTAATTGGGTCCACTGTTTCCGCCTCGTAGCACGATGTGGGCGTTAGGGTTTCCACGCGTACGGACGATCGAGACCTGGCCCGATTGATTGATCCCTAGAAACCGATGCGGTGATGTCACAGACTTGAGGGCGTTGGTGGCGACGCTCAAGTCTCCGTCGGTACCGTTCTTGAAACCGACTGCGCAGGAGAGACCCGATGCCAGCTCGCGATGAGTTTGCGATTCCGTTGTCCGTGCGCCAATCGCGGACCAAGAAATCAGATCCTGTATGTATTGTGGCGTAACCGGATCGAGTGCTTCGGTCGCAAGCGGTAGCCCGATGGAAGCGATGTCGAGAAGTAGCTGACGCGCGATTCGTATTCCTTCCTCGATATGAAACGAGTCGTCCAAATGGGGATCATTAATCAATCCTTTCCAACCGACGGTGGTCCTTGGTTTTTCGAAGTAGGCGCGCATGACGACGTAAAGCGTATCCGAGGTGTCATCGGCGACTTCTTTCAGACGTCTCGCATAATCAACCGCCGCATCGACATCGTGAATTGAGCAGGGACCGACGACGACCAACAATCGATGGTCCTGCCTGTCGAGGATGTTGGAGACCACTTCTCGCGATAGTCGAACGAGTTCCTGGACCGCCGTCGAAACGGATAGTTTGTCTTTAACGGCGCTAGGTGTGGGGAGAAGTTCTTGACTAATTACGTTTAGATTTTCAATCGGTTGAGTCACGGTCTGTTCCCTTCGATAGTCATGAACGAGTCCTACCAATCTTTGCGGACTTATTGGCGCGCCCTACAAGAGGATCCCTCCGTTATGCCGACCTAGTCGGCAGGACGACAAAATTTCGGCGAGAGGAAGTCTTGCACCGCTCTCTGCGGACAAACTGTCCGCCACGATGCGTGCACCTATGATTGGTTCGGGCGCGATTCTCCACTCGGCACTCCGGATAAGTCAAACGCGCGGATCAGCAATCGACGCAGTCGTTGTCGTTGTTGGAAGGTCTTTCGAGAACTTTCCAACGACGAGTCAGCGGATTCCATTTATCTAAGGATCGAACCCTAGAATCCAATTCTAGATGCGCATATCGGTCAGGCCGTCACCGAGTCAACGCATTCCAAGAGCGTCTCCGCCATGCGGTCGACGTCGGTCTCTTCAATGACGAAAGGCGGGCCCATGCAGACGATGTCACGGACAACACCGGTTCCGCCTCCGTAGAAGAAGATACCCCGCTTCAAACCTTCGCCAACGACACGTCCGCTGATGGAGTCCTCGATCGGGTACGGATCAAGCGTATCTCGGTCGCGAACGATCTCGATTGCTTGCAACAAGCCGCGACCGCGTACCTCGGCGACGTGGGGGTGATTTGAGAATGCGCTGGTTAGTCGTTCGTGCAGTCGCTCGCCAAGCTTCCTTGATCTTTCGACCAGTTTTTCGCGGCGCAGAATGGTGAGTACCGATGTGGCGGCAGCACATGCGGCCGGATGCGCACCAAAGGTGTGGAACATCACGTTGTAGCCTTGATCCGCTATCGGTTGTGCAACCTGGTCGGTGGCAAAGACGCCGACCAGGGGCGCATATCCTCCGGCCAATCCTTTGCCTGCGATTAGGATATCGGGCTCGATGGGCCAGTGTTGGTAGCCGAAGTCGGTTCCCGTACGCCCGAACCCCGTCATCACTTCGTCCATGATCAATAAAATATCGTTTTCGTCGCAAATCCGGCGTACCGCTTCCCAATAGCCGTCTGGAGGGACGATGGCACCGCCGCTTGATCCGGTAATCGGTTCAGCGACGAGGGCCGCGATGGTCTCGGCGCCTTCGGAGGCGATGGTTTTTTCGAGTTCTTGGACGAAGTAGCGTAACGGCTCCGCGTCGGGGCAACGAAGAACGTAGGGCGTTGGGATAACGGGGTGTGAATTCAACACGTGTGCAATGCCTACTTTGCGTGCTTCATGGCCCCCAACTGCGGTGGTCGCGAGCGTGGTGCCATGGTACGAAATCGACCGACCGATAATTTGGCTTTTCTCGGGCTGGCCTCTTGAAGCGTGATGCATGATGGCCATTTTCATCGCACTCTCCACCGCCTCAGACCCGCCGCTGGTCATGTGCAAACGCGACAGCGATTCCGGGAGCCAATCCTCCCGTAACCGTTCTACCAGAGCGATGCGTTCTTCCGTTAACCATGGTGGAACGACATAGGATGACTGGGCCGTGGCTTTTCCCACGGCGGATGCGACTTCTTGTCGGCCGTGCCCTATGTTGACAACGATGGCACCGCCTGCGGCATCGAGTAATGGGCCGTCTTTGGTATAGAGATAGGCACCCTCTGCGCCCGTCACGTGAATATCGCGCGTCGACTTCAGAAAGGGCCAGTGATCACTCACAAAAACCTCCGGAACGGCCAATGCCAACGCCTTAGCATAAGCGTGCGAGGCCGTTATCTATACCCTCTATTTAACGGCGAATTCTCAAGAGGTCGGGGATTCGCTTCAATGTTGTTCGTCCGCGTTAGTTGTCTGGGTTTGGCGGGCTTTTCGTGGTTTCTTGGAGTTGCTTAACGCATGGGTCCTGGTTGATCGATCGCTGGTTTAAAGTATTTGAGCTCCTGCGTGGGGACGCCTTCATTTCCGTAGGCGGTCCACGTCGTGAAGCCAAGAAGCCGTTTTTGCTGTTCGTCTAGGCCGTCCACGACTTCCTCACGCAATGAATAGGGATAATTGACCAACGGTCTGATCATGGGAGCGACCATGTTGTTGGTGACGCCGATACGGTATTCGTCTTGGGTCCTATTTGCGCCCGTTGCGTGCCACGTCCGGCCGTCCCATAACACGATGGATCCTGCCGACATTTCAGCGGGTACCGCGTCGTCAAAATCGTGCCGGTAGTCGGGCTGCAGACCGGACAGGTGGCTGCCAGGGACGAATACGGTTGCTCCGTTGTTCGCCGTGAAATCGGTGATAGCCCAGATCAGCGTGACCATGCATGGTGGAAACAGATAGTCGCGGCTCACCGCCGAATGGCCCACCTCCGATCTGTCCAGGCCGTTAGCTCCGAGACGGCTGTATGTCAGCGGTTCTTGATGAATGGCCGGCGTCCAAAATTGGTCCGTATGCATTTTCATGCGGCCCGTGGCGGGGCCAGCGATCGGGGCGTTTGAACACGAAAGAATAAAGCCCTGTCCGAGCACATAACGGCAGAGCTCAAGACTGGTCGCAGAGCAGGTCAATAACTCCAAAAACTCCGCGCCTTTGTTGAGGACATTTGCAATCCATTGGGTATTGCCGTCTTGTACGAACGCTCGGCCGGCATCGCGCTCGGCACTCGCTTGTTCAAGTATGCGCTCGCGTGTCCGCACTACCAGATCGTCCGGGGCTACTCCCTCGACGATGCAGTAGCCAACAACGTCGAGATCGTGTCTCGCTTTATCGAGATCCGTCGTTGGTGATACCCGAGTATTCACGGCCTTGGACTCCCATGGTGTTTGGTTAGGGAAATGATAGTACCTTCGGCTACGCTAAATTGGCTTGGTGTCGATCTGGAGGACCTCTGATGATTACGCTCGAAGAAAGGGTACAACGGCTTGAAGACGTTGAGGCCATCAAAGTGCTGAAGGCAGAGTATTGCGCGTATTGCGACGACCATTACGACCCCGATGGAATTGCGTCTTTGTTTGTCGAGCACGGTGTCTGGGACGGCGGGTTTATGGGCCGGTTCGAGGGCAACGAGGCCATTCGTGAACATTTTGCGGGCGTCAGTTCGATCATGGGATTTGCCATCCACCACGTGACAAACCCGCTGATCACGATCGTCGAAAATGATCCCGATGCCGCCAACGGCCAATGGTATCTATGGCAACCGTGTACCCAGACGACGAGGAAAAATACGGGTTTATGGTTGGCTGCGCGTTATCGAGAAACCTATACGCGAACAGATGTCGGGTGGCGTTTTGTCGAGATGATTATCGACCCGAGAATGTTTGCTCCCTACGACAAAGGTTGGGTTGAGGTACCGTTCCTGGCGGGAGGGCCGCGCGACGACGATTAGTTGTCGCTAAATTTGCGAACAATAGGGCAGCCTAATCATTGGCCCGAACGGATCGAAGGCGGGTCAGCGTCAGGCGAGTTCCGTTAGTGCGCGAATAGGGAACAGTTCGCCGGAGATACGAGCTGAGCCGTCCGATGCCAGAAACACGGCCAGATCCGCGACGTGTTCTGGATCCGGTGGAAACTGGAGACTGGGTACCGCCGATCCGTCTTCGCGCGTTTTCGGCGGAAGCCAATCGGCAACACCTTCAGTTGCGGTGAGACCGGGCGCGATACAATTCACGTTGATATCGTTCGGACCCCAGCAACTTGCGAGCGATTTCGTTAGGTTGATCACCCCAGCCTTTGCCGCACCATAATGGACGAATCCAGGCGACATGCGGATCCCAGCGACCGACGAAACGTTAATGATTCGTCCTCCGCCAAGGTCCATCATGATCCGGGCCGCAGCCTGACTGCAAAGGAACACGCTGGTCAGATTGAGGGCAATCGCCGCATTCCACTCCTCTGGCTTTAGATCTAGCGGTGGCTTGACGAACATCGCGCCGCCTGCATTGTTCACAAGGATGTCGAGTCTGCCGAAGGCAGCAACGGTGCTATCAACGAGATTTGTGACGTCATCCGGCACCGTCACGTCGGCGGCGATGGCAAGTGCGCCCGGTCCATTTGAGCTCAACTCGCTGGCCAGCTCGTCAAGTTTGACCTGACTTCTGCTCGCAATGACGACGTGGGCGCCCGCGCTCGTGTACGCGCGCGCAATCCTCGATCCGATCCCGCCGGCGCCTCCGGTAACGATGGCGACCCGGTCTGCTAACGTCTTGTCCATTGTCTGTTTCCTCCCGCTGCTACACGGTCATGATGGTATTTCTGCCGCGCTGTATACACGTCTGCACGAACACTCGGAGCGACGCATGGGGCTGGCTCACGACGGTAGATTGTTCACGAATTCGTCGACTTCCTTGGTTGAGCGTAATCGAACGAATCGTATATGACGATAGCGATCGTTCTCAGCTAACGCAGCGTATCGCTTCCTGTTCTTGGCGTGGGTTGTCAACGACCACAAGATAATTGAATCGCGACTCAGAAACGATTTCCTGAAGGTCTCCTTGTTTCCAGCCCAGAGTTCTTTGCCGGTTAAACTTCTTGTCATAGCGCGAACAAGGACTCTCGAGAAAACCAGGTAAAGCGGTAGGTCGAGCCACACGACAGTCTGGACCTGCCCCCATTTGATTTGGCGCGTCCTGTCATAATTTCCGTCGATAACCCACCGGTTGGCCGAGAGAGCGACTCTCAGCTTTTGGAAGAACTCTTCATCCGGTGTTTCCGTCCAGTTGGCCTTCCAGAACAACTGGTCTAACTCGATGTAGGGTAGATCTAAGTGGGTTGCAATCTGGCGCGAGAGGGACGATTTACCGCTTCCGCTCGTGCCGACTACGTTGATACGTTCGTATTGCATGTCGTCCAAAAGCGTGAATCGCCGCCCCCGAAAATGCGCTGCAAAATACGCCTGTGTCGCCAAGGCGTCAAAGTCGTTTACCCCGTTTAGTTTGTCGTCAGAGTCTTCGTAATCGGAAGGCTGAAAGAGGTGTGGAACGAAGCGATGGGCGACGGCCTATTCGGACGAGTACAACAAAGTTGTTAAGTAAAGATGATTCTCACGAGCGTTGAAGTGGCGTACCGTATGACGGGTTTGTTGCTGAGCGCGGTAGCGATGGAAGAAATCTTTGAACCCCGAGGAATGAATCGGACCCAGGACCGGACCGACGGTTGGGTGGGAGGTCGGGCCGA
>ENA-UPTF01001555-UPTF01001555.1-marine-metagenome-genome-assembly--contig:-NODE-1555-length-14283-cov-8.112840_pt1 | contig 14283 bp, 13 predicted proteins | sample MGYA00238166_ERZ767019 | MGnify/ENA primary metagenome ERZ767019 (study PRJEB28930, sample SAMN06266391) | marine metagenome | isolation source: Sea water from 250 m depth | place: Atlantic Ocean...
TTCCTGATGCTGAGGAACTTGAACCTCAAGCTGAAAAATATCCAACTTGTAACAAATGTTGGGAAGAATGGAAAGAAATGAGAATTATGGTAATGAATGAAATGCATCTAGATATGTCCTTATCAGATCATCGGAAGGTATTGCGAAAACATGAAAAGATGTTTGTTGGAATTATGACCCCAGAAGGAAATTATGTTGACTATACTAATGAGGATAATAGAAATCCTGAAGAACAGGCTTCTTAAAACCCGATAATTTTTCTAGCACTTTCAGGCGTCAACAAAATCAACTTACGCTTTGATTCTTCATCAATTTTTTCAAATACATTTTTGATTGTTGATGTCAAAATTTTTCGTTCCTGAACTTCCAGATTCAAAAATATCTCAAAAATACCATCTAAATTAAACAGAATGATTTTTTGTGGTTTTTTCACAATCTGTTTAAAGTAGTTTGAAAACATATCATACCTGTTTTCTTCACTCACCTTACAAAGTACTTCTAACCATGTCTTGAAAAGTTTTGAAAAATTTAGAAATGGAATAGACGAACCCGCTTCTAAAGCATTATTGATAATCTCTTCTTTTTCAGAATTAGTCATAGAAAAAAACTCAGTCATTCTTTTTTTGAGTATTGGGGTTCTAAGAAAATCAGGTAAACTAGCAAGATTTACTATAATATTCCCAGCAAAATTTTCTTCAGACATCAATGATTTTTTTCAGAGCTTCATATTAACGCTAACTGGGAAAATTATAACTGTAATGCCGGGGGTGGGTTTCGAACCCACGACCTCCAGATTATGAGTATTGCCTTCTATGGAAGACCCGTCAGAGTTTACCATTCGAACTGGCACTCTAACCAGGCTGAGCTACCCCGGCATAACTAGAATCGAAAATTATTGCAATTAAATGTTCTAGATTAGTAATGTTTTGAAACCTGATTCCATGGCTCATTTTCTAATTTGACCCAAAGAAACTTTTTTTGCAAAGCAGCGGTATAGAGTTTCTCCCAATCGGCTTTTACTTCATCTGTCCATGATTTGAAAATTCGTGGGTCAATGTAGTTTCGTAATGACGTACCAAGATTGTAATCTCTTGTTTTTTCAGTAAGATCAAGTTGTAATTTTAATTTCTCCATTCGTTCTCCACGCTTCATCTTTGATTTCTTGATCATCTTCTTAATCTTTGAAATGCGCTCTTTTCGTTTCTTTTCTTGGGCATTAGTTTTGGCTTTTGTGGATTCTACCTTCCTTAAGGTTTCTTCATTTTTCTTCCATGGAGTTGCTTTTTCTACCACTTTTAGTGTGTCACGCTTTTTTTGAAGAGATTGTTCAAATGTTTTTGGAATTGTTCTTTTATGATTACACATTATTGCAGCTTCAAGATTTGCAAGCTTTGCATGGTAAAGTTTTTCCATCTGGGAACTATTTTTCACATTCCCCTTGTCATTAAGATACTTTGAGACAACTGTAGATGCACTAAACGTTCTAAAAACTTTTGCAGTTAATCCATTTACTACTGTCTTATAGTAGTCGTTAACATCTCTTGACGTAAGATTTCCAAAAATTTCATCGGTTGGTTTAATCTTTGATGTTAACTCCTTAAGATTTTCATAAAATTGTTTGTCATTTTTGACTGCTGGAACTGTCTCTTTCCATCTTACGCTATCTTTTCCAAGAAAATCAAATTTTATTGCATCTGAGGTTAATGTGATATGTTCTTTTCTTAGTGTAGTTGCTCCAACCGTATCTGCTTCTTCTGGATCTTTCTCATCACCTACTCTCATTGCGGTACGATAGATTAACCAACATACTGTAGATATTCGTCTAACTCGTGGATCTTTATTTTGCATATCTTTAACAATCTTATTTTTTACAGTTTCAATTTCATTTGAAAGCATCTTTGCTTTATCATATTTTGCCTTGTCTCTATCTTGTTTTATTCCGGCCGTATCTGCTAGCCATACATACTTTCTTTTTTGTGTTAAAAAGTCAGTCCAGCTTGCCATCCACATTGATTCTTTATCATGGACAATCTTACCCCAATTTCCAGGTGGCACCCTTGCTTCTTTTCCTAGGTTAAGTATGACATCTTTTGACGTGACCTTTGGTTTCCATTTACCTCGTAATGGATGTTCCCCCCTTCCTATGAAAATTCCAGGTGGCTCCGCCATATAGTTTGCAATTTCGACTTCTTTGCCATCCATCTTACCTTTTCCAAATTTCTCTTTCATCTCCTCTCTCAATTCTTTGCGTTTTGCAGCAAGTACCTTTTTTTCTTCCTTTGTAAGAAGTTCTTTGGCATCTTTTTCTTTATCTGCTACACTAAATGCATTTTTGAAATCAATATCTGCCAATTCTAATTTTTTGTATTTACTAGCAAACGTTTTTGCAAAATCTGCGAGGAAATTTCTCTGAAAAACCTTATCTTGGACATATGGTGTGTCCTTTTTCTTTGCCCATTGGTAAACCATCTCTTCTTGTATGATGTCTAAATCTGCACTTTCACCTTTTATCTTAATCTTAATTTTCTTTGTTTGAAAATCTGGAGGAAATAGTATCCCATTATGTTGTAGTGTTTTCCATTTCATGTTTTTTTCTCATAAATTGTAGACTTTGATAAAAATCAACTAAAACGATATATCAATCTAACCACCAAACTACTGAAAAAATCACTAAGATGTCTATTTCTATACCAATTCATTCACCATAGAGTTCTTTTTTCAGATAATTCTCAAATTCCACATCAGTTTTCATTTTTCTTGCTTCCAGAAACATCATCGCATCATTTCCTACAACGTATCTTGGAAGTGGTTTTTCGTCGTTGATTGCTTTGATAATCATATCTGCAACCTCCTTAGGATGAGTGCCCATCTCTGCCATCATTTTCACACCCGAAATGACTTTTTCTGTAATCTCTTTGTATGTTGAATCTCGCTGTGCTTTCTCAGCCAATTTCATAGAATCAAAGAAGTTTGTTTTGATTACACCGGGCTCTATGATTATTACATTTACACCAAATGGCATCAATTCAAATCTCAATGATTCACTTAGACCTTCAAGAGCAAACTTTGAACTTATGTACGCAGGTGAAACAGGAAAGCCAATTCTTCCGGCAACAGAGCTAACGTTGACAATATTACCAGAGCCCTGATTTCTCATTATTGGTGCAATCTTGTGAATTAATCTAATTATTGCAAAGAAGTTAGTCTCAAACTGTTCTTTAAATTCATCAATTGATACATCTTCAACAGTGCCCCACATGCCATAACCGGCATTATTGATCAAGACATCAATCTGACCTTTTTTTTCCATAACCATATTGATTGCAGAATTAACAGATTCCTCACTATCAACATTTAATTGTAAAATTTCAATATTCAGGTTTTCATTTCCGATCATTTTTTTAATTTTTTCATCCTTGCTTACATCTCTCATAGTTGCAAACGTGTAAAACCCATCTCTAGCAAGAGCTAATGATGTTTCTAGACCAATTCCACTTGAACTCCCTGTGACTAGAGCAACTTTTTCCATGATGGTTTTCATAACATGTCATCTAATAGTTTTATGATTTTGTTATTGATTCTAGTGAATTACGTTGATAAAAATACCAGAAGTGTTAACTACCATTAATATCACAATCCCACATGGTAAGTTATACTGCACAAGTGGCAAAAAGTCATAAAAGATTCAACTCAGCACTTAGTAGGGCAAAAACCAGAAAAGCATGTTTGCAGGCTTATTACAGCCACAAAAAGGAGCACGAATCACTTCTAAAACGTCATTTGAAAGAAGAACTGACACAAGTAAATAAGAAGAAAGCAAAAATTCCTTATAGATAGAATATTAACACATTCTAACTATTTTTTATTAATATCTGAAATTATAAGTAACCAATCAATAAAAAATCAGTTGAAAAGCATCTCATTCAATAATATTTACAATTTTGATTGCATTGAAGGAATGAAATCAATTCCAAAGAATAAGATTGATCTTGTAATCACTGATCCACCATTTGCTATAGATTTCAAGGCAAAAAAAGCTAATTACAATAGAACACAATCTAATGTTATAGAAGGATACAATGAGATTTTACCTGAAAATTATTTCGAATTTACACTAAATTGGATGTCAGAAGTCTATAGGATTTTAAAGGAATCAGGCAGCATGTACGTGTTTTCAGGATGGAATAATCTAAAGGAGATACTAATGGCAATTGATCAAACAGGATTCCATGTAGTAAATCACATAATTTGGAAATATCAATTTGGTGTTGTGACAAAAAACAAGTATGTTACATCACATTATCACTGTCTTTATGTATGTAAAAATACGAAAAAAAGAAAATTTTATCCATTTAAGCGCTTTTTAAAAAATGCGAAGTCAGATGATGGGCATAGTTTACACTATAAGGATAAAGAAGACGTGTGGGAGATTAAACGTGAGTATTGGACAGGGGAGAAGAAAACTCCAACTAAACTACCGGCAGAAATAATTGAAAAAATCTTACAGTATTCAAGTAAAAGAAACGATATTGTTTTTGATCCTTTTTTAGGTTCAGGCCAAGTTGCAGTAGTAAGTAAAATGAATGGCAGACAGTTTTCTGGCTTTGAAATTGTAAAAGACTACTACAGTTTTGCAAAAAAACGCTTAGACAAAAATGTCTATCGATTAAACGCTAAGGATTAGCTTTTCCTGGTTTTAGAAGATATACATTTTCTAAAAGCCAATTGCAAAATTCAGTCACAGGCTCTGTAAACTCAAACCAAACATGAAGAGAGTGTGGTAAAATATCAATCCTATCTTCTTTTCTTCCAGCTTCATTTGCTGGAGCCAGAAATACCTTGACACCTTCCTTACCCTCATACATGTATGCATCTGCCACCTCAACGTCACCAAAAAGTTCCTTTGCTTTTTCTTTGATTTTCTGTCTCTTTATGGGAAATCTTTGTTTTTCCATATCAACAATAAAACTCAAATCCTGTTTCCCATACATATCAAAATCATCAATTTTTCCTTCATGTGGAAAATTTACCAGTAATTCAATATTGTATTTCTTACCTACCTCTTTTCCTATCTCACCAATTCTTTTGTATGCAATTGCAGGATTTTTCTTTAGTAACATCCGAATTTGCGGAAAGTGGCGCCTAAGTTCTCTTTGTAGGTCCTCTGTTATGATAGTGAATATCATTCTAAATAATGTAGATGAATACCTTATTTAGATTAGTTTTTTAGCACAAAAATTTGTTAATGCCATATGGCCATGCCGATGGATTACGACGGACTTAGGGGTGAGGATGAATCTGAGAGAACCGACAATGTCACTGATTATAAGCGGACATGTATTGATTTTATTGAAGATATATCTGGTAGTTATCTGGAATGGGTTGACTACTATAAGCTACCAAAAGATGAGGACACTAAAAGACGAAATGAGATTGCCAGTATAATAGAAAGAACAAATACATGGCTAGCTAAAATTCCACAGTCTATCAAGGCGGTAGATGTCGTAATGAATGATGGTATTCAGAAGATGGCAGAGGCCACAGCCGGAAAACCATTTCAGATTGGAGTTTTTGTAAACCAAAAATCAGATTATACCATGGCAAAACCTGGAATCATTAATGTCAACGTAAAGGCTTCAGGGAGAGAAGGAATAAAGACAAAATTGGGATTTCATCACCAGAGTGAACGATTTAGAATAGAGACAACCGGGAAGGCATTCTTTGACGAAACAAATATGCCAGAAGATGAGTTTGATCTAATGGATATTAATCTGAAATTAAATGCACAAGAATGTAAACAACGTGACGTTATATCATTTACCGTTATAGTAAGTGAGATGAAAGATGGTATTGAATTTGATCGTAGAGGCCTTTCAACAGTAATACATATTGTATAATCACTCAATAGATAGGCTAACTTCCAAGATAATTCTGGATTCTTCTTGTCGTGTTTTATCTGTGTATTTTAGTGATGAAATTTTTCTTGCTAGGACATCGTCATTAACTAGTTTAGCACTACCTGAAAATTTCTCCCCATTAAATTCAACTTTGACTATAGGATTAGCAATTGCATTTTTGAGCCAATCACTATTTGGATTCCTTCTTGAAAAATAAATCATATCGTTGTAAGTTACTGCCTTAGCCCATACGGAATGTTCCTTTCCAGTTTTTCTTCCCATAGTTGTTAGAAGTGCTTTGAATGTAAGATTATTTGTGATAGACAAAATTTCACCCGAATGCCAAAATTGCACCGAACATAGCAATAAGTGTGGAGCCACCAACTCCAATAATATACATAATTGTATTTCCCCGCATGAAATTTCTTAGATTCTTACAATATTTATAATATAATTCGCAATGGTGTTATAATCTAAATTCTGCCATTAATTATGTATGCAATTAAAGTAGACTCGCTTTCAAAACACTTTCAAAAATTCAAAGCGGTAGACGATATTTCATTTCAAATAGAACAAGGTGAGATCTTTGGATTTTTGGGACCAAATGGAGCGGGCAAAAGCACAACAATGATGATACTTACTACACTGCTAAAGCCTACTTCTGGAAATGCATCGGTTCAAGGATTTGATGTCGTTACACAAGCAAAAAAAGTTAGAGAGAATATAGGATTCGTTCAGCAGGAGATTGGTGTTGATGAGTATCTTACTGGTCGAGAAAATCTAATTTTCCAATCAAGAATTAGTCAGATGCCAAAGGAGAAAGTGCAATCTAGAATTGACGAAGTGATATCTTTAGTTGAGCTTGAAGAAAAGCAGAATGAAGCCGCAATTACTTATTCTGGCGGTATGAGAAAAAGACTCGATATTGCATGTGGTCTTATACATAGACCAAAGGTGCTTTTTCTAGATGAGCCTACAGTAGGCCTCGATATACAAACAAGAAGAAAGATCTGGGAATACATTAGAAAAATACACAAAGAATTCGATATGACACTTTTTGTTTCTACTCACTATATGGAAGAGGCTGACAAGCTTTGTGATCGTGTAGGGATAATCGATTATGGAAAAATTCAGGTTATTGATACGCCTGAAATCATGAAAAATGCGATGGGAAGTGACATGATTTCATTTTCATTGATTGATGGAATTGCAAAGCAAGATGAATTAATTAATAGAATTAAGCAAATAGAATTTGTAAATCAAGTAACTAGAAAACAGGGCGAAATTACAATAAAGTCATCTCAGTGTTCAGAAGTAATACCTAAAATTTTTCAAACTACATCTGAAATGAATATAGAGATTGATTCATTATCATTAAACAAACCAACACTCGATGATGTTTTCATATCGTATACGGGACACAATTTACGAGATGACACCACTCAAAAATTAAACAAACGGAAAGAATTCAATCTAAATAGGAGGAGGGGGTTATGATCACCGCCGATACTTATGCAATTTTCTGGCGTGAGATGAAGCGCTATAGAAAGTCAAAGAGCGGTGTCATTATTAGATTGATTCAACCTGCAATTTGGATAATTGTGATGGGAAATATTTTTGCAGGTACACAACCACTTATTCAGTCAGTAGGGTTTGATGGTGAATATATTGAATTTATGGCACCGGGTGTTATCATACTAACTGCCATATTCACAAGCATCTTTGGTGGAGTTAACACACTTTGGGATAGACGATACGGATTCATGAATAAGGCATTAACATCACCAATATCAAGATCATCAATCGCACTTGGTAAAATGCTTGCAATTTCTTTAATCGCAGCATTTCAGGCAAGTTTGATTTTAGGAATTGCACTTGCAATTGGAGTTAGTATGCCACATCTGTGGATGATTGGACCTATAATGGCAATTGTGATTTTATTCTCAATTGGATTTTCTGGAATTTCAGTAATGGTGGCAGCTGCAGCAAAGTCTCAAGAAACGTTTTGGGGAATAATTAACTTCCTTGGAATGCCATTGTTTTTACTAAGTCCAGCACTTTTTCCATTAGCTTTGATGCCAGATTGGCTTGCATCGATTGCAGCATTTAATCCTGTCAGCTATACGGTAATACTGGTACGAGAGATGATGTCTGGATATGTTGAGGGATGGTCTGCATTACTAAGTGTCACAATCTTGGTAGGTTTTAGCATCATAATGATTGGTCTTGCAAGCTATGTCTTTACTCGTGATGTCAACAAGCCATTTTGAGCATAAATATACAGTTTCTTCATTCCAAGTTTTTGGAATATACATGAATGGTCATTTTTGACCAAAACTACAAAAAAACCTCACATGGTAGATCTTGAGTATTTTCCAAGAGCATTTTTCGATGATATACAGTGTAGTATCTCTAGTTTTACTATTTTCAGTATTACTTGTTGGAGTATCATTTACCCAAAATTCGTATGCAGTAAATCATTCTTTTGAATTAGAATGGGGAAGTTCTGGACATTTAAAACCTGGAATGTTTTTGAATCCACAGCATCTAGCGGTTGACTCGGAAAATAATATCTATGTAACTGATCTTGGAAATTCACGAGTTCAGAAATTTGATGACCAAGGAAATCATATTAGATCATGGGGTTCACAAGGTTCCGGACCAGGAGAATTTTCACATCCATCTGGTATTGCTGTTGCAAATGAATATGTCTTTGTAGTAGACAACATATTAGACACAGTACAAAAGTTTGACTCGTTTGGAAATTTTGTCATGCAATGGGGAGGCTCTGGAAATGGTAATGGTGAATTTAGATCACCAAATGGAATTGCAATCAGTGATGATGAATTTATTTATGTGGTTGACACTGGTAACAGCCGCATACAGAAATTCACTTTTGATGGCGAGTATGTTTTACAGTTTGGACAAAATGGTAAGAGAGCTGGCAATTTTATTACACCAATTGATATTGCAGTAGACGAAGCAGGAAAATTATTTGTAACTGATCCAGGTAATAGCAGAATAAATGTGTATGACGAGAATGGAAAGTTCTTACGAGCTCTTGATTCAAGCATAGGAGGATTTCGTATTGGACCATCAGGAATAATCTTTGACAAATCAAATAATTTCTACATCGCTGATCAAAAAAATAGCAGAATTATTCAATTAAATGAATTTGGATTTTCATCTTCAATATTTGGAATGTTTGGAAGTGATAGAGGTCAATTCCAACTACCAATGGATGTGGCAGTTGATAATGACGGGTTTCTTTACGTAACTGATACACTAAGTCATAAAATTCAGAAGTTTTCTACACCTCTTGTAACTGAAAAATTAATTATTGAAAAAGAAGAGATAATCCAAGAACCAGAGATTAAACAGCCAGAAACTATAACTGAATCAGAGGTTATTGAGCCAGAAATTGAACTACCACCAGTCACTCCAATACCAAATGACTTTACAAAACCAGTCATTATCGTGCCTGATGATATTATTATCGAAGCTACTGGTGGATTGACATCTGTTGATATTGGTCAGGCAACAGCAGATGATGAAAGTGGGATACGTTCACTATCAAATAATGCAGCAGGATCTTTTCCGCTTGGAATAACGACAGTTATCTGGACAGCAATTGATGGATCAGGAAATATGGCTATAGAATCTCAACAAGTAGTTATTCAGGATACAACACCACCTGAAGTCGAAATGTTACCAGAGATTATACTTGAAGCAAAATCTGTTACGCAAAATCTTGTACAACTTGAAACACCATCTGTCTCAGACGCAGTAGGTGTAATTAGTATAGAAAATGATGCACCAGAGGTCTTTTCACTAGGAGAGACAATCGTCAATTGGACAGTAACAGATGTTATGAGAAATATTTCAACAATACAACAACAAGTAACATTAATTGATTCTACATCGCCAAGAGTAGATATTCCTGAAGATATTATAATTGAGGCAAGTAGTATAAACGAAAATGAAGTGCTATTGATTGAACCCGAAGTATTTGATGAGGTAAAAATTCAATCATTATCAAATGATGCACCACAAAATTTTCCACTAGGTGAAACAATAGTAACTTGGATGGTTTCTGACTCATCCGGAAACATTGCAATGTCATCACAAAAAGTTATAGTTGTTGATACCACAGCACCTTACTTTCTTCTCAACCCTATCACTTTAGAAGCAACAACGTCTAGTGGAGCTGATACAGTCTTAGAAATACCTCAAATCAATGACATTCAGGATGTATCTATAACAAATGACGCACCAGATGTGTTTCCATTTGGAGAAACAATTGTTACATGGGTTGCAACAGATCAATCTGGCAATCAATTAACTCAAACACAAAGTGTGAATGTAATTGATACGAAAAAACCAATAATATTAGTCCCAAGTGATATGGAAATTGAGGCCATAGGAATTGATACTAAAATTGATGACTTGGGTGAGTTAATCACAGAGGATATTTCAGAAATAGATTCTGTATCTAACGATGCACCAGAGTCATTCCCTCTAGGAGAGACAGTCGTAACCTGGACTGCAACTGACACTTCTGGAAATTTTGTATCTGAGACACAATTGGTTACTGTTGTAGACACAACATCACCTCAAATTATTGCATCAGCAAGTATTAATCTTGAGGGAGTTGATTCACTTGAAAATTATATTGAATTGTCAGCTCCAAGGACTTTTGATGCTGTAGGAATTAAATCAGTAGAAAATGATGCACCAGAGTCATTCCCTCTAGGAGAGACAGTCGTAACCTGGACTGCAACTGACACTTCCGGCAATACTGCATCAGATACACAATTAGTCACTGTTCTAGATACCACTGTCCCAAGTATTGATATGCCAGAGAATATTGTTATGGAGGCAACAGGATTACATGATAATATAGTTAAGCTAGATACTATTACTGCTGACGATAATGTAGGTGTGATTTTAATAACTAATGATGCACCTCCAATGTTTGATTTGGGCGTAACAATTGTCAGTTGGACAATATCAGATAATGCTGGTAATGCAGCAACTGCTCAGCAGCAAGTTTCATTGGTGGATACTACAATTCCAACAATAACATCACCTAATGATATCCAGATTGAGGCAATATCAAAAAATTCTAATATTATTGAAATAGGAATTGCTATTGCATCTGATACTATACAATTAGGAGAAATCTCTAACGATGCACCAGAGTCATTCCCTCTAGGAGAGACAGTTGTAACTTGGACAGCAACTGACACTTCCGGTAATACTGCATCAGATACACAACTAGTCACTGTTCTAGATACCACTGCCCCAAGTATATCACAACTTGAAGATATTATTGTAGATGCAACGTCACCTACAAGTAATGTAGTTGAATTAACATCACCAATTTCAGGTGATATTATTAGTGATGTTATAATTAATAACAATGCACCAAATGCATTTCCATTTGGAGAAACCGTAGTTACTTGGAGTGTAGAAGATGAATCAGGTAATATATCATATACTGATCATAAAGTCATAGTAGTTGACAATTCACCACCAGAACTAACTCCATCACCAGATATGGTAATTGATGCTGTATCATTAGAAAATTTTATTGAAATTAACCCACCCGAAATTTCAGATATAATCGATACACAACCAATCATTACTAACGATGCACCAGAGTCATTCCCTCTAGGAGAGACAGTTGTAACTTGGACTGCAACTGACACTTCCGGAAATTCTGTATCTGAGACACAACTAATCAGTGTTCAAATATGTGGTAATTCTCCATCATACTACAATTTTATAATGGGAACTGCAGAAGATGATTTTCTAACTGGTACTTCTTTACCTGATTTAATATTTGGAGAGGGTGGAGATGACATCATTATAGGCAATAATGGTAATGATTGTATCTTTGCAGGTGAGGGTAATGATATAGTATTTGGAAATTCTGGAGATGATATCATTACAGGCGGTCAAGGAAATGACGTCATTAAAGGTGATTCGGGTGAGGATATACTCAGCGGTGGGGTTGGTCTTGATATGATTGACGGTGGAGATGATATTGATACATGTTTAGTAATCGAGGAACAGAATAGTGATCTCGTGGTCAAGTGTGAAACAGTCAAGTGACTAAGAATTAGTTTAGAATTATAATACCTGTGTACAAATTACAGATATTGGTAAAATCAAGGAGGCTATTTTCATCTGCAAAGAAAGTCATTCCATCAGGCGTGAATAGCCCTGTAAGATACATAGAACCATATCCGTTCTTTGTAAAGCGTTCACAGGGAAGTTCGTTATGGGATGAAGATGGTAATAGATATTTGGATTTTTGCAATGGCTATGGCGCACTGCTTTTAGGCCATACTAGAAAAGAGATAATCAATTCTGTTTCATCACAACTAAAAAAAGGAACATTATACACTACACCAACATCACAGGAAGTTGAATTGTCCAAATTAATCATAAGAAACTTCCCATCCATTCAAAAAGTTAGGACGGTAAACACTGGTGCAGAAGCAACAATGACCGCTATCAGACTTGCCAGAGGATACACAAAAAAGAAAAAGATAATAAAATTTGAGGGGTGTTATCATGGTGCATATGATACAGTTCTAGTCAAGGCAGGTTCTGGCTCAGCACATAATGGCATCTCAATATCTGATGGTGGATTAGATGAAGTTTCAAAGAACACATTGGTTGTACCATACAATGATTCAAATGAGTTGGAGAGAATTCTAACAAAGAATAAGGATGTTGCCGGGCTCATCATAGAACCAGTTCTTGCAAATATGGGATTGGTATTACCAGAAAAAAATTTCTTGTCAGATGTTAGAAAGATGACTAAACAGCATGATGTACCACTAATTTTTGATGAAGTGGTTAATGGTTTTAGAATTTCTGAAGGTGGTGCACAAAAAATATTCAGGATAAAGCCTGATCTCACTACTTTGGGCAAAGCATTAGGAAACGGATTTACAATTGCTGCTGTTGGAGGTAAAAAAGAAATTATGGATCAATTATCACCTGGTGGAAAAGTGTACCAAGCAAGTACATTTGCTGGAAATCCAGTATCAGTTACAGCTGCAATAAGTTCCATCAAAACAATTAACAGAGTGAAAAATAAATTATATTCTAAACTTGAGCGCATGTGTAAGACAATGGTTGAGGAAATTGATGATTTAGCATCTGATTATCATATACCTCACACAATAAATTCAATTTCTTCAATGTTTCAAATATTCTTTACCAGACAACAAGTTATCGATTATAACACAGCAAAAAAGTCGAATATAAAAAAATTCCAAAAACTCTTCTCAAATCTCTTAAAAAATGGAGTTTTTATTGCACCATCTCAATATGAGACAGTTTTCCTATCAGACGCACATACAGATATTGACATTACAAAAGCATTAGGTGCATATGGAATGTCATTAAAAGCGGTGAAAAATTGAATATTACAGTTGGCGCTCGTGGAAGTAAACTGTCACAGGCGCAAACAAACTGGGTAATATCTGAATTACAAAAGATAGACACATCATTATCATTTGAATTCAAAACAATCACTACAAAAGGTGATACTGATACAAGACCATTATTTGCAATGGAGCAGAAGGGCATATTCGAGAAAGAGATTGATAGGGCAGTTTTTGAAAAGGAAATTGACTTTGCGGTTCATAGCCTAAAGGATGTCCCCTCTGAATTAGATCCAAACTTAACTATAGCTTCTATTCCAAAACGTGAAGCGGTTAACGATGTACTCATTACAAGAAATGGGTTTGACATTGATTCCATTCCATCTAATTCTGTTATTGGAAGTAGTAGTTTACGACGTGCGGTACAAGTAATACGTAAGCGACCAGATCTCACTGTAAAACCAGTTAGAGGTAACATTGAAACACGAATTAACAAAGTTATAGATGGAAAATTTGACGGAGTTGTTTTGGCTCAAGCTGGAATCACAAGATTAGGCACTGATGTAAAACTTTCAAAATTATCACTAGATGATTTTCCACCATCCCCAGGCCAAGGTGCACTTGCAATTGTATGTAGAAAGGATGATTCTACAACTTTAGAATTGTTACAAAAAATCGAGGATCCTATATCAAGAGCAGAGATAGAAGCTGAACGTGCATTATCTGGTTCAGTTGATTCTGGATGTAGATTTCCTGTCGGTGCATTTGCAGAATCAAACTCTAATTCATTGACACTAAAAGTCGCAGTTTACTCGATGGACGGAAAAAAATCAATCATACTAGAGAAAACTGGTAGTATTGATAAAGCAATAGAGTTAGGCAGATCATTAGGTGATGAATTAAGAAATAGAGGTGTTTCAGAGATTGCTTCTAATTGGAGAGAAGAATTAGAGGAATGGAATAAGCAATGACAGGTAAAGTCT
>ENA-UPTF01001556-UPTF01001556.1-marine-metagenome-genome-assembly--contig:-NODE-1556-length-14277-cov-2.622042_pt1 | contig 14277 bp, 13 predicted proteins | sample MGYA00238166_ERZ767019 | MGnify/ENA primary metagenome ERZ767019 (study PRJEB28930, sample SAMN06266391) | marine metagenome | isolation source: Sea water from 250 m depth | place: Atlantic Ocean...
TTGATCGTCTGAATTCTATTTCAAGAGATCGTCATGGCGTGGCATTCGGGGATGCGCATAATCCTGCGAGACGAGAATTGTTGGATGAGGCAAGGGGTGATGAACCCCAATTTTTGGGTGACCTGGCTCAGCAGACGGTGACTCTTTATTACCAGGACGACCGAGTAATGGAAGCAATCGGGATGGAAGTAAGGCCCCCATTCCCCGAAGGTTATGAGGTGGTCGCGGGCGACCTTTCATTGTTGGATCCCGTCCGCGCTCGCGGTCAAGTTTATCGTGACGTTGAGTCCTGACGGATTGTTGCTATGTCTGAGGTTGATTTCTGAATGTTTATAAAGGACTAGAAGCTCGTGAAGAGAAATTGGATCATTTTTGGGTTGGCAATGCTTGCGTGTCCTCTCGCGCATCCGGAGGAATTAGTCGTAACGATGTCCATTATTGGCGTAGACAAAGAATACGCCAACATACGTACATCCTATTCTTCGATGGATTGGGATCAGCTTGGTGTGGCCCTTGGAACACGGATGGTTATCGAGCATAAGGGCACTCGTGTGAAAGCGACTTTCGTCGAGAACTATGGCGACGTAACCGAGGGAAGCTGGTTGGGTCTTGTGGAAGATAATCAGCTGAAAATAGCGATTAGTTTTGGTCATGCATGTGAAATCTTGGATTGTGTGATCGGCGATCAATTGACAATGACCGTGATGGGTCCTCGAAATGGCGTACAGGATGACTGAAATATCGATGTAGGTAGAGGTCTACCGCGTGGGCGGATTCGCGGACCTAATCAACGGCCCAATATCGAAAATTTGCAGGAGAAACGTGATGGCGAAGCCCGGCTCTGAAGAATGGTTGGCATCGGTGGTTGAGGATATCGTTGAACCCGAGCGTCCCATCATCGACACGCACCATCATCTATGGAAGACGCCTTCCTTGTGGGGCACCTATGAATTGGGCGAGCTATGGGCCGATACGGGCTCGGGCCACAACGTCGAAAAGACAATATTTATCGACTGTCGTTCTGAATATCGAACCGAAGGGCCATCCCAATTAAAACCCGTCGGCGAGACCGAGTACGTCGCTAAGATTGCGGCCGAAAGTCGAAAAGAGCCCAATCGTGCGACCATCGCCGGAATTGTTGGCCACGCGAATATGACGCTGGGGTCCGAGGTCGAGGAGGTTCTTGTTGAACATGAGCGTGCGGGCAACGGCCTTTTTCGAGGGATACGGCATGCGGGACCGTCTGACGATACCGGAACGCTTACCAACGCGGGTGGAAGGTGGCCTTGCCCGTACGGTCGCGATGACTTTCGGGAAGGAGTGAAGACGCTGGGTCGAATGGGATACACCTACGATACCTGGCACTTCTTTCACCAAAATCAAGATTACCTTGCGTTGGCCCAGGCGGTACCTGATACCACCATGATCCTTGACCACTTCGGGACGCCGCTTGGTGTGGGGGCGTATGCGGGACGTCGGAACGAAATATTTGAGCAGTGGAAAAAGGACATGACAACAATCGCTGAATGCCCAAACGTGTATGCCAAACTGGGTGGGATGGCCATGCCCGACAACGGATTCGGGTGGGATAAGAACGATTATCCACCCTCTTCTGATGAATTTGCTGAGGCGCAGCGTCCCTATTATTTGCATACGATCGAGTGTTTCGGACCAGAACGCTGCATGTTCGAAAGTAATTTCCCGGTTGATCGTTTATCGATCTCGTACCAAGTACTGTGGAACGGTTTGAAGAAGATCGTGACGGATTTTTCGGAGAGTGAGAAAAGCGCCATGTTCTACGGAACGGCTTCACGCATTTATCGGGTGTGAAGGCCAGATTCGTTCGAGCAATATCTCCAGGATATGACTCAGAAGCTCGAGAGCCGTCTTGCGCGTGGAAAAAGCGTAATTGACGTTATCGGGTCTTCATACCAGCAGCAAGATACGCGGCGTCTATCACGCGCATTTGTTTTATCGCATCAGCGCTGTCCGTCGGTAAGGACGTTCCGTTTTGGACAGCGTCGACGAATGCGTCTAGCTGAAACGCGTAGGTTGGTCGCCGAGTAAACTCCTCCTCGCTCGATTCTGCCCCCACGGTCAGTTCGATTTTGTTGCCATGTTGGGGGACGAGTGGGTTGACCACTAGCATTCGTCCGTTGGAACCCCGGACTTCCATATCGGCCGCGAAACCCGGGTCGCACATCGACCCTACTGTCCTTGCCGTAAGGCCATCTTCCAGTTCGTAATCTATTTCCAATCGCAGATCGACATCGGGATTCCCGATCTTAGCTTCGGCGGCGACGACTTTCGGCTCTGACTTTGTGATGTGGCGTAGCCACGAAATCGGGTAGCAGCCCATATCCATGGTCGCGCCGCCGCCGGTTTCATAGTGCATGCGGATGTTCTCGGCGTTGGGTGTCCCGACCACGAATCGGGCGTCAATGTGTTCGAGATTGCCTAGCACACCGGATTCGACGATCTCCAACGCTCGTTGAAAAATCGGGTGGTACCGATAATGAAAAGCTTCGATTAAAACGAGACCTGTTTCTTGCGCAACCTCGTGCATTTCCTCAGCCTCGCGAGCGTTAAGCGCGAACGACTTTTCGCAAAGCACATGTTTCCCCGCGCGTAACGCTTTGACCGTGTACTCGAGATGGTGGCTTATGGGTAATGGATTGTAGATTACGTCCAGCGAATCATCGGCGATGACGTCGTCGTAATGATCGTAGACAGATTCGATCTCGTGGTCGTTGGCAAATTGTTGAGCGCGGACGCGATCCCTTGCTGCGATCGCTGTAACAGTGGCTTCGGCGTTTTCTTTGGCCGGTTCCATGAGGGCAGCAGGAGTAATACCTGCGGCGCCTAAGGTGCCGATTCGTAAGGGTGTTCCCACGTGTTTAGATCCTCCGTCGATGGCCTCAAATGCTGCCTAAAGTTCAAACCAAGCGTCTTGACACAATCCTGGTGTGATCAAAAGTATACGATCAAAGTGATGAGTTACTCACCGGTGAGATGTTTAAAACCTAAGACTAAAGTTCGTGCCCCAACTTAACTCGTCTCGGCTTGCGCCTCCCGGGGGCGTTTCGTCGTGGTCGTATTCGATTGAGACATTGACCATGAACCATTGGTTAACCGTAAACTGGAGCGAAGACTGAAGCGTTGCAAGATGGTCCCTAATCGAACCATCCAACCGAGGTTGGAGATACGCCGTGGCAAGAAAATCTATGTTTTCTGCAATGCCTCGACGAAAGTGCGCGTATAGATTTGCCCGAAGGGCCTTTTCTTCCTCCCTCGTCGTGGAACTTTGCGTTTCATGCATTAGCGATGCACCGAGGCGCCAATGCGATTCCGGTGCAATACGAATGCCGATTCCAACCAGCGAGCGTTGTTTTAGTAGGCGATAAGGGTCTTCACTTCGCTGGTAAAATCCCTCTCCCGACAATACTTCGTTGATATCGCGCATCGCCCGCAGATGGTAAAAACGCTTGTCGACAAAGCTTTCGTTATTTTTTGTTCGATAAGTCCCCGATGCGATAACGAAGCGTTTCCACACGTCGCCGTTGTAGTCGACTCGCAAATCGACATTGACGTTGCGTCGATCCGTTGTCCCCTTGCTTCCGTCGATCCCGCCGGAAGCCGTGATTGATGCACCTTGTGTATCGTCGTTTCGTTGGTCTTCTATATTGACAACGGAAGCAACTGCCTCAGTTGCGAGGATTAGGGAAAATATAAGACCGAGCGTTTGATTAAATGCGTATCGCGTCACGAAAACCGTGCCGGATCCCCTATTACCCCCTCTTCACGGAGCTTGGATAATACGTCGTCCGATAAGTCCAATTCGGATGCCAATAGTTCGTCGGTGTGTTGGCCTAACCTGGGTGGTTGAGTTATGTCGACAGAGGATTCAGACATTCTTGGCGCAAATCCAAGCATGGGAACTCGGCCGTGGACCGGCAGATCCATGTCATGAACAAAGCCTCGCGATGTTAAGTGCTTATCGTGGTGTAATTCGCCTGTATCCAGGCACGCCGAACAAGGGACTCCTGCCCCAGCAATTGTTTCCATGGCCTCGTATTTTGTCCGTTCGGCCGTCCAACCACTAATTTCCTGATAGAGAGCGGCCCCGTTTTCTGCTCGCCCGCGATTGGTTTCAAATCGAGGATCGATTATCAAGTCGCCGCGGTCCATCGCGGCACAAAGCTCGTCCCAGTGTCCTTGCGTCACCGGCATTAGGTAAATGTAGTCGTTCGGTCCGAATGGTTTGCACGCGTAAATATTCACGGGCGGGAGGCCGCCCGCGTTGCCGTTACGGCCTGTTGCCTGTGTGCCCCACGCCGATCCGATGAATGCGCGTGTTCTGACGTAGTAAGTCATTGCTTCTTGCATTGAGATTTCGATCTCTTGGCCGAGTCCGGTTCGTTCTTTTTGTATGTAGGCAGCCAGGATGGCCATCGCTGTTTGCACACCCGTTCCAGAGTCGCCCGTCGTGGGTCCTGGCATCATCGGGGGCCCATCGGATTCACCGGTAATAGAGAATGCACCGGCGGCAGCCTGGGCTACCATGTCCATGCACCGGAAGCTCGAGTAGGGACCTGAGGTGCCGAAGCCCTTAATCCGTGCGTAGATAAGACCAGGATTGATGTCGCGAAGCGACGCGTAATCAATGTTTAAGCGTTCAATAACACCCGGTCCATAATTTTCGACGAAGACATCAAAGTTCGGAACGAGTTGAAGCAGTAGCTCTCTTCCCTGCTCGGTTCTTAAATCAATGGCGACACTTCGTTTGTTGGCATTCCAGGCGCAAAAATACGCCGAGTAATCCTTGTTTTCGGAGCGCCCGACGCCACGGCCAGGATCCCCATATTCGGGTGCTTCAATCTTGACGACATCGGCGCCCATCCATGCCAGGGCCTGAGTACAAGATGTACCCGCCTCGTATTGAGTCATATCGAGGACTCTCATCCCATCAAGCGCTGGCATATGCGTCTCCGTTCAGTTTCCGTAATCCTAAGTCAAATCCGTTTGATGAGCATGTACTTACCCCCTTTTGGACTTGATTTTCGCGTTATAGCGATAGGACGTTAATTTGTTGGTAGTTATTTACCAGACTTCGGGCTCTTCGATAATTCTCGATAGGGTCTATTAAGTGAATATAACTATTTAATATTTATGTAGTTATTTATTTACTCGGGGGCATTGATTCTCGGACATGATCCGCAAAACCCGAGGCAACCCATTCGCATTGAGCGGTGTTCCAGTGTGAGAAGAAGAGTTTTGTTTTAGGGACAGGATGGAGCGCTAATCGTTCGGGGAAGAGAATCCAATTTGTTAGCACGGGTGTTGGAGGTCGCTCGTTCTGCGTTCGGTCGTCAAACTCGTTGAGGTGATCTATTTCACGCTGATCGAGGCAGTTGTCTAAAACCACGCATCCATTGGTCGTAAAGAAACTGTTTGCCGGCTCGACCCCGGTGATTGGATCGAATGCAGTTAAAGACTCTTGGTTGACCCTGCCGAATCCTTGCGACGCTGCTTTATCAGCGCCAGACACGTTCTGTTGTTGCTTCAACACCCCGGAATCTCTCCCAATCCGATGACGATAGATGGCTTGAAGAATCTTTGCGTAGGATACAGCTCATCCCCTCAATTGCGTTAGGATACGCGCGGAATTGATGAGCACCTGAATGCATTTTCTTGGCACGAACGTCCTCCTCGGTCTGGTATTCGCTGCAATACACGCGGACGCGTCTTTTTTTTCTGAATGCGGTTTAAATGACGCGCATAAGGAACCCAACTACCGACCCCACTCCGCTTTGCTCAAGGATCCTCCCCGGTATCCGCGTGAAGCGCTTAAGCGCGGTACGGAGGGATTTGTGCTGGTTGAATTTACTGTCACCGAGGAAGGTGGCGTTGCCGATGCGACGGTGATTGAGTCGGCGCTGAGTGTGAATAGCGATGGCATGCGTGACGATTTCGAGCGAGCCGCGCTCGGGTCGGTGAACCAGTATCGGTTTGTTCCGGCAACGAAGGCAGGGCATCCGATATCCACGGTTGGGGTGAGGGATCGCGTTAAATGGTTTATGACGCCACATGACCCGATGTCTTTTCGAAGTGACAACGTGCGGTTGAAAATTGCCGATTGGCAAGTGCGCGGTGAATTTGAGAAAGCCATTCGCTACTTGAATCGCCGATTTACGCGATCGAGAAACGACGTAGACCGCGCAGGGTATTTGTATCTGCGAGCCCAAACCGAAGACAAGATGGGGCTTATTGATCAAGCCATCCAGACCGTACGCCAGAGCCAGGCTTTGTATGAACCTATCCGCGGCGATCTTGCTGCACGAAAACTCCGATATTTAGCGGGCGGTCTGCTCGGTTCGTTATATGCCGAAAAGGAACTTTGGTCACAGAGCATGATCGAACGTAAACATGCGTTGGCCGCTTTGCTATCGTCGCAAGCGCCACGTTCCGCCGGCCTGGTGTACAACGCGTACGCAGACTTGGGTATTGCAGCGATTCAGACCAAGGACTGGTGCACAGCGCACATTAGCTTGTCGAAAGCTATCCAGCTCAGCAAACAGTATGGTCGGACGCCACGAGAATTGTGGCTTCAGGCATATCAAATTGCATGGGACGAATGGTCAAAGATTGATGAAGACGCCGAGACCTTTAATGCCGAAACGAAAACCGTACGAAGGATTCGCCCGCTCTTTTATCTCACACCCCAAGCGTTAGCTGAATCGCAGATCCTTATTGACGAAAACAAACTCGATGACGCGATCGATGTGCTCAATAATGCACTCGAAATCCGTGAGAAGATTTACGACGGTGGTTTCGATGGGCCTAGTTATCGGGCGCATGACCTTGCTCAAATACACGACCGACTGGGTCGTGCGGCTGCAATTAAGGGCGATGATCTGCAAGCTATAGAACATTTCCATGTCGTCGTTGCACAGGACGACAATGTTCCAGAAGCCCTTGAGTCGGTGGCGTTGTACAGCCTCGCTGAACTCTATCGGCGGTCTGGACGATTTGAGCGAGCACTTGGTGTCATTGAACGAGGCTTAGGCATTGACTATGACGGGTCGCTTCCAACACCAAGGCGGGATTCATGGACGGGCGATTGGTCGGCACTTAAGGAACAAGTGCTTAACCAGGGTGGTAAAGCCCTGTTGAACTAGCGGAAGCAGCATGCGAAAACCCAGTGTCGTTTTTGAAATGCCAGATCTCACGAGGCCCGATGAAGTGGTTTCGGTAGCTGAGATGGACTTCTTTTGTGAACACGGTTTCCTTGTAAAAAGAAGGCTTCTTGATCCCGCCAAACTCGAGCTTGCACTCGATCGAATATGGACTCATTTGCTCACCAAGGTCCCTGTGAAAACAGGTTCGACATGGACGTTGTCGCGCGACGATACGCGCACATGGAACGATCCTCAGTGGGCCGAGATGTCTCCACATCCGGTTGATGGACCGTTTCAAGGGCGCCACCCAATCGAGCACATGCGTCGGGTCGTCAAACTCCATGATCTGGGTAACGAAAAATTCATATTAGATCTTTTGCCTAACGATCGGCGTGTACGACAAGTTGCGGAATCTCTCCTAAGTCGCGATTTGCGAGTCAGTACTCGGATCCGCGGCGTTTACATCGTTTTCCCGAGCGAGTCGGTGCCCGACGGCGGATTAGAAGATCAAGCTCGCTTTCTCGGCCCGCATACCGATCAGGTATGCCAGCAGCTGAACGCGTGTGGATATCTCGATGATGTGAATCCACGCAACGGAGGCTTCACGATCTATCCTGGAAGCCACAAACGCATGTTTCGAGCGCATCGATACGAAGCGAACTGGTCTCCACTTAAGTCGTTTCGAGACACGTTGAACGAGGTGGCAGAAACGATCGAACCGTACGAGATCGTGGCCGAAAAAGGCAGCGTCGTCTTTTGGCACGGTCGTGCCGTCCATTCTGTTGGAATTCATCTCGGCGCCGATATCCGATGGGCATTGTTTGCCGACTTCACTCAAAATCGTCCAGTCTTGACGGACGATGAACATAAAAACGTTGATCAATACGAATGGTTTAAGGACGCCAAGCTATTTCGATCGGACACACCGGTGGGTGAAGACATGTGGCGGAGTTGGCGTTTGGGGGATTGAACGGTCCCGTCAACGAATAGATTGATGGTGGGGTCATCTCCACGGGACGCCGATTGCACGGGTCCCGCGATTACCATTTAATGAGATTTTCCGAGGTTATTTGATGGCAGCAATATCTCCAAAAGACGGTCCCGTGGCCGTGACAGGATGCTCTGGATTTACTGGCGGGCATATGGTTCGGGAGTTGGTTCATCATGGCTACCAGGTCAGGGCCTGCATCCGAGACGCGAGCTCGTGGCGCGGTAAGGATTGTCTAGAGTATCTAGACCGCTTGGCCAACGTGGACGTTGTTGATGGCTGCGATTTATTTACTCATGGCTCGTATAACGAGGCCTTCAAGGGATGCGCGGGCGTGTTTCATGTGGCAGCCGTGCTTGGTAATTCGGCAGACGGGAAATCTCAACCGCTAGGAAGCGGCGACGTAGCCCAGGACGTCTACGACGGGGGTATGGTCGGTACCCAAAACGTTGTTGACGCGATTAACGCCAGTGGGTCGGTGAGGCGCGTGGTTTACACTAGCTCGATGGCCGCCGTCTCAGGCGCTAAGGGAGCGTCGCTACCGAATGGTTACGAGTGGACGGAAACCGATTGGGCCTCCGATGACGTTAATCCAGACCACTGGGACCATCCCAGAAATGCCTACGCCAAGAGTAAGGTCGATACGGAGCACTTTATTAACGCTGCGGCCGACGCGAGCGATGGCATTTGGGACACCATTACCATGATGCCTGCCATGATCTGTGGGCCGATTTTGTTTAAGGCTCAGGTGGGGCAATGGATCGAACAGATTGGTCGTCTTGCGGGAGCTCTCGAGCCTTCTTGGCCCTCCAAATACGACATGTACTACAACATCATCGACGTGAGGGACCTAGTTAAAGCGCATCGTCTCGCTGCGGAATCAGCCGTTGACCACAGAAGCTCTCATGGTGGTAATCGGTATGTTATGCATGGTAGCGGTGGCCGTTCCGCGCTCCGGTTTGGCACGGAAGTCACCGCTGTGATCAGCGAGCACTTCCCATCGTTCAATTTGGGTAAACCCGCGACTGTCACCAGTCAGGGCAAGACGATTACGGTGGAGTCGAGGCACTTGAACGATTGTAAAAAGGCCAAAGAGGTACTTGGCGCGACGATCCGACCTGTCGAGGACACCATCCGGGATGTGGTCGAAACGTCAGTTGAACTCGGCATTATTACGCCGCAGTTGATCGCGTAAGGACTCTTTGTCGATCGGAAGAAAATTCGTCGGAGTCTTCGGGTTGGTTAATGGTCAAGAGGCGGTTTCGGACTATGCTTTCTTCGGCAGTTCTTTTATGTAGAGGTCTTGTTTCGCGTAAGGTATTTCTATGCCCTCGCGTCCGAACGCTTTGTAAATCTCGACAAAAAGATCGTGAGAGATGGATCCTTTGTATTGGGGATCCTCAATCCAGACAAGCAGTTCAAAATCGAGGCTGGAAGCACCGAAGGCACGCATTCGGACCATGGGCTGCGGTTGATCACACACCGAGGTATGCGATTCAGCAATAGCCTGGACGACGTCGGACACTTGATCGACGTCGGAACCGTATGCGACCCCGAAAGCGATGGGTACTCGAATTTTTAAGTAGGGCCCTCCGCTCTCGTTGACGATCTTGGCGCTAGCGATGACCCCATTGGGGATCGTTATTTCGACATCGTCTCGCGTGAGTAACCTGGTGCTACGTAGTCCAATCCGCGAGACCAATCCTCGTTCACCGGTGTCGAGGGTGATGTAGTCACCAATCCGGTATGGGGCGTCAGCGACGATGAAAAAACCCGAAAATACGTTCGCCAGGGTGTCTTGTGCTGCGAAACCGATGGCAATCCCCACAATACCTGCCGACGCAAGCCAACCGAGCGGGTTGATGCCCCATATGAGTAAAAGCAAGTAGCTACCGACGAGAATCGTTAGGATTTTCGCGGTGAGATCGAACAGCGGTTTCGTGCGTATTTCGATTAAGCTGAACCGGTCGAGCTGTTCTAACGAGTCGAGCAAGACGGTGGAGATCAAGATCGATGCACGCATCCAGCTTCCGATGATCACCGACAACAAAATGTTGATAATTAATTGCTTACCGAAAGGAAGAGGAGCCGCATTTGCTGCTAACGTAAAACCGAAATACAAGACCGTCGTAAAAGCTGGTTTGCGTAAATATTGTAGGACGTCATCGTCGAGCAGTGAGTCGGTCATGGCCGCTAACCGGCCTAAACCCCAGAAAATCACGCCGCGCAGAACAACGGCTAAAACATAAAACGTGATCGCAATAACGAGAGACGCAAGAAAAGGCGTTGCCAGTACGAGTTCCCAAACCGGTATGAAACCTTCGGGTAACCAATCAATGACGCTTGGCAAGTCTTCTGATAGCGGCACGATCTCGACGTTCTCTGGCTCGTTGGTTGTGGCGAGGTTCGTGTCGGTCACAATTCTGTCTCCGTATACCCTTTGCAAACATTGCACCTGCGTTCCGACATTGCAACGCATGGTTCGAGCAGCGATTCGATAGTGACCAAGAACGAACCATGCCACTCGGTGGAGTTCGGGTTCGCTTTGTGGACCTTAATCGATTCCTTTTGCCCCACTATAATTGTGTAAGCCAAGCGTTTTTTCGCAGGAGTAAACGATGCCGCTAGATGTCGAAGCCTTTATTGCTCATGGACTCGATCGCCTACCCGAAAACGCGAGTCTGCCCAAACCTCGGACATCGTCATCCGCTGCGATCGACGATAACCAGTACAATCCTTGTGCCGAGGCATCGCCCCGATCGATACCTCGAGGAGCGGTGAAAAAAATTCGCGATTGGCGTGGGTCTGAGATTTTTCCCAACACCGCCCGTGATATCTGGATTTACTCGCCGCCGGAATTTGATCCTCAGAAGACCCGCCCCGCCCTGGCGTTATTTAATGACGGTGCGGGCTATGTTCACCGGGCTGGATCGGTCCGAGCGCCGGCCATATTCGATACGCTGATCCATAGAAAAGAACTTCCGCCCATCGTGGGTATCTTCGTGAATCCGGGCATGCCGGATAAGCCTGTCTCTGATGGAAGTTATCCAGACCGAGGTCGGTCGTATGAATACGATTCCATAACGCCGCGTTACCTCAACTTCGTCAACGACGAACTGATTCCAATGGTCGAATCGAAGCTGGAGTGTGAATTATCTCCGAATCCCGGCAAACGCCTTATATGTGGAATGTCGAGCGGTGGCATATGTGCGTTTAATGCCGCTTGGCACGATCCTTCGGCGTTTGGGTTGGTGCTGAGTCACTGCGGTTCCTACACCAACATACGTGGAGGCCATAACTACCCCTATTTGGTCAGGACGAGCGTGAAAAAACCGCTACGAGTGTTTCTCCAGAGTGGTAAGCACGATCTCGATAATTGGCTAGGCAATTGGCCGTTAGCAAATCAACAATTGGGCAGCGCTCTTGCGTTCGCAGACTACGAGCACCGGTTCGTGTTCGGCGAGGGTATGCATTCGTTGCGTCACGCTGGCGCAATCTTCGCGGACTCGCTCCGCTGGTTATTTGCGACTGGGTAACGCGCTTCGTTTATTGACCTTGAAGACGAGCTTGAATTGCCGCCTGGCATTGCTTCGAAAAATTCGTGTAGTTGTCTTGGACACACTGCATCACCGCGCCTCGATCGCCGGTGCCAAAAGAATCGGAACAATGGTTTCTAATGTCTTCCATGCAAGGGTTTTCGCTCGCAGAGCCAGCAGGCTGGTCACTGGCTATTTTTGTTTTTGCACTCGAGGCGTCTTCTTCCGGTTCTGATAGTGGCTTAGCATCGTCTTCGATTGTTTCCGATGGGCCCTCGTGATGTGCAGCAAAGCTCCCTGCTGTGAGTATGATCAGGCATGTGCCAGCGATCCAAGTTGAACCCGTCTTCATCATCGAGTTGCTTCCTTTTGATTTCGTTTAGCTGATCAGATTGGCGTTTCAAGCGCAAGCGCATGATTTTCATGGAGAGCTTGCTAGGAGCTTAATTCACCACAGGAACATCGACGCGTGCTGTTCGAATTGTCGTTTGGCCCCCGGACACGTCCGTCCATGCAAAGAGAAGTCTGTCCCCAACGCGACTCATTTGAGGAAAGCCTGCATTTCGCCGAGTGCTGATGCTTGTGACTTCCTGCAATGGACCAAGCGATCCAGTTCTTGAAACTGTTCGCCATAAGAGCAATCCCCCATCGGCGTCGTTTTTACCGATCCAGCTCACCACTGCATCCCCATTTTCGAGAACGTCGATGTCGACTCTGCCTATCGGACGCTCGGCGTCGATTGTTACGGGTGTGTTGAAGGAAGCGCCATCATTGTCGGAACGCGCCATCAGGACGCGAGGTGCGGAATTCGCTTCGGAATACCAAGCGACGATAACGGCGCCATTGCGCGCTGCAATCGCCGGTCCGTTGACAGGACAACCCCCTATCCGCCAATTGTCTTGAAAAATCGAGCGTCCTGTCTCCCAGCGTCCCCCCAGCAACCGGGAAACATAAATATCTCGGATCTCATCGGAACTTCTGTCGCGATAGACCAATATGGGGCCAGCTTCGGCGACGGCGACGTCGGTTTGGCAGCAGTCGCAAACGAGGTCATCGATAAGCTCGGATGTTTGAAAGGACTTTCCTTTAACAGCGATGGAGGATCGGAGCGTCATACCACCCGCGTTCTTATCGCCAGAGCCATGGTGTCCGCCAATCATTTCGCGGCCGTCTAGCCAAATCGCAATAATTTCATCGTGGTACGGCACTAGGCTCGCAAATCCGTGTTCGGTTGGCGTACCGTCGCGATGAGGTTTCTCCGAGTCAGACCAAGTAATACCTCCATCGTTGGAGCGAGCGATTTCGACGTCGTACGCAAAGCCACCCGCCGGTTGCCGAACCAACCAATGTGCTGCCCATAGGTTTTGCGAAATCGGAACGACGGAAGGAAAGTCGGCCCAGTTGACGAACCAGTTGGATCCCTTCGCCACCAAGCTTGAAGGCGTCCATTCGTCGCGTTCGAAGGTGCTGTATCGCAGCTCGGTCATCGAGCCATTTGGCTCAAGCCAGCTCAATACCACCGGGCCTTCAAGGCTAGTCGCGAGGTGGGGAGCGGAACTGCCCGGTTTCGCATCCGTTTGGATCAGTTGCACGTCGACATCGCGCGAATCGATGGGGTTGTCTGAACAACCGGTGATCGTGATCAAAAACACCAGACTCCAGAATGGACGCAAGAACGGGTCAAACTTTTTCGTTTTGGCTCCCACGGTTCGATCTTCTTCCGAAGTAATAACTAAGCATGACCTAAAACTGGTGTCCCTGCTTTTTCGCTCGTGTATGGCGTCGTGACGTTGTATTCGAGTGTATGCGGGTGACCACACCGTATCGTTCTTGTCACTTTGTTATGGTTGTCGAATACCCTGGAGATAGGCGGTCTTTATGCCAAAAAAATACATCGTTTACGGTGGTGAACTGAGTTATTTCACGAGAAAGCTTGAGGCAGCGATGGTGTTCTATGGTGCCGAATTCGAATTGCGGTCGAAAACGGGCGAGTCGCGTGAGGAGATTGAGAGCCGCTCGGGCACCCACCAAGTCCCTGTGTTACATACGCCGGAAAACTGGATGATTGCTGATACGACGCCATTGATGACCATGTTAGATGGTCGATTTCCAGATCGGAAAATGTACCCCGACGGCCCCCTCGGCGTACTGGTCCATGTAGTCGAAGAGTACTTTGACGAATGGATTGCACGAACCATGGTGCATTACCGCTGGCATTACGAAGAAAGCGCGCGCTTCGCGTCGCTCAGAATGTCGGGAGGCAACGAGCTTACCGCGGCTCAGGTATTGAATTGGGGTCCTCGAGCCTGTCGGGCGACGGGCACCGAATCGACCAGACAGCAAGAAGCCGCGGAGGCCGAATACGTACGTATCCTGGAAGCGGCGGAGGCGCAGCTCGATCAGTCAGCCTATCTATTGGGCGATCGACCCACGGCGGTGGATTGTATTGTCCTGGGTGGTCTTCGAGCCCATACCAATATGGATCCGACTCCGAAAAAGGTCACGTCGGGATTTCCAAAAGTTATTGCATGGTCGGAGCATGAGGCTGATCACTGGGACGGGCTTGGCGAACTTG
>ENA-UPTF01001557-UPTF01001557.1-marine-metagenome-genome-assembly--contig:-NODE-1557-length-14274-cov-4.111925_pt1 | contig 14274 bp, 14 predicted proteins | sample MGYA00238166_ERZ767019 | MGnify/ENA primary metagenome ERZ767019 (study PRJEB28930, sample SAMN06266391) | marine metagenome | isolation source: Sea water from 250 m depth | place: Atlantic Ocean...
CCGTCATCAATGGTGATGAAGTTGACTTCCTTAGCGAGGACAGCACGTCGTTGCTTAACGCGTTACGTGACGAAGTGGGGCTCACTGGAGCAAAAGAAGGGTGCGGCACCGGAGACTGCGGAGCGTGCTCGGTCCTTATGGATGACATGGTGACTTGCGCATGTTTGGTGTTCGCCCCTGAAGCCGACGGTGCGACCATTCTCACCGTTGAAGGTCTCGCGGACTCGGGTGAACTACATCCACTGCAGCAGTGTTTCTTAGAGGGAGCTGCTTTGCAGTGCGGTATCTGCACCCCGGGATTTCTGATAGCCGCGAAAGCCTTACTTGACAAAAACCCCGACCCAACTGAAACCGAAATTCGCTACGCACTGGCAGGCAACCTTTGCCGCTGCACTGGATACGACAAAATTGTTCGCGCGGTACAAGAAGCCGCCATTCAAATGAGGGGAAACTAATGGCTCTCACCGAAGAAAACCCGGGATACAAATGGGTAGGAACGCGGCCTATCCGCCCGGATGGAGTAGAAAAAGTCACCGGTAAGGCTCGATTTGGGGCTGACCTCGCGCTACCGGGCATGCTCCACGGCAAGATTGTGCGCTCTCCGCACGCCCACGCGCGCATCGCGTCCATAGACACGACCGCCGCGGAAGCAATGCCAGGAGTAAAGGCAGTCATTACCGGCAGCGACTTCCCGGACTTAGCCGCAAATGGCGCGCACCCGAGCGCCATCGACGTCGCGAACAACGCAATCGCGCGAGACAAAGTCCTCTACGAGGGTCACGTTGTCGCGGCCGTGGCAGCAATCACTCGCGAACAAGCAGAAGCAGCAGCAAAAGCGATCGAAGTCACCTACGAAACACTGCCGCACGTGCTCACCGTCGACGAAGCTATGGCTGAAGACGCTCCGGTGCTCCACGAAAACATGATTACCAAAGGAGTGGAGCCTGCACCCGAGCAACCATCCAACATCGCGAGCCGCGTCGTTCACGAACGCGGCGAACTAGATCAGGGCTTCGGCGAAGCAGACGTTGTTATCGAACGCGAGTTCACGACTAAGCCCGTGCACCAGGGCTACATCGAGCCGCACGCGGCAGTCGCCGATGCCAATAGCGATGGGCGAGCCCACGTATGGTGCTCATCCCAAGGGCACTTCCAAATGAGAGCTGACACAGCAAGTGTCTTAGGAGTTTCGCAAGGAACCATCAAAGTCACAGCAGCTGAAATTGGTGGCGGGTTTGGCGGCAAAACGGTCATTTATTTGGAACCAATTGCCGTCCGCTTGTCACAACGCGCGGGACGACCCGTCAAATTAGTGATGGATCGTGACGAAGTGTTCCGAGCCACAGGCCCCACGTCGGGTACTCGGATCAAAGTCAAAATGGGTGTTTCCAACGACGGGAAAATAACCGCGGCAGAAGTGTGGATGGCCTTTGAAGCCGGAGCATACGCGGGCTCCCCAGTAGGCGCGGCCGGTATGACAGTGATCGCTGCCTATGACATACCTCATTTCCTCGTTGAAGGTTATGACGTCGTATGCAACAAACCGCGAGTCGCCGCGTACAGAGCCCCGGGAGCGCCAATGGCTGCGTTCGCGGTGGAATCAGTCGTTGACGACCTAGCTCGGAGCATCGATATGGATCCCATCGACCTGCGCCTAGCGAATGCGGCCGTGGAGGGCACACAAGCGTCATACGGACCGAAATTCCCTCGCATCGGGTTTGTTGAAACCCTCGAAGCGATAAAAGAACATCCCAACTACACCGCAGAACTAGGACCCAACCAAGGCCGAGGTGTAGCGGCAGGGTTTTGGTTTAACGCGGGAATGAGTTCGAGCGCGACCGTACACGTCAACGAAAACGGAACAGCAACGGTAGTCACGGGCTCTCCTGACATTGGAGGGAGTCGCCAATCAATGGCCTTGATGGCAGCGGAGGAGCTTGGTATCCCCTATGAGTCAATAAAACCGGTAGTAGCTGACACCGAAACCGTTGGATTCAATGACGTCACCGGGGGTAGCAGGGTGACCCTAGCGACAGGGGCGGCTGTAGTTGACGCATGTCGGCTGGTCATCGAAGACCTTCGTGCTCGTGCCGCAAAGACCTGGGATGTTGAACTTGATCAAGTGGAATGGGTCGATGGTCAGGCCCAACATGTCGACGGGTCTCAACCACCGCTGTCGCTTAAGGATCTTGCCGCCAAATCTGGTCGAACTGGCGGGCCAATTTCCGCGAACGCGTCGTTGAATGCACGCGGCGTTGGTGCCGGGTTCTCGACTCAGGTTTGTGATGTGGAAGTTGATCCTGAGACGGGAGTGACTCAAGTCGTGCGGTATCTCACCGCTCAAGATGCCGGTCGTGCCATAAGCCCTGACTACGTCGAAGGACAAATGCAGGGCGGAGTGGTGCAGGGCATCGGTTGGGGCCTCAACGAGGAATACATCCATGACCCCGACGGTGTGATGGAAAACCCGAGTTTCTTGGATTACCGCATGCCGGTGGCTTCTGATCTGCCGATGATTGAATGTTGCATCGTGGAGGTCCCCAATCCAGCTCATCCGTATGGGGTTCGGGGCGTAGGGGAAGTAGGGATTGTTCCTCCAATGGCGGCGCTTGGAAACGCGATTAAGGATGCGACGGGTGTACGCATGACTGACTTACCCATGTCACCAATCAAAGTCCTTGCCGCTCTTAACGAACAGAGCGACTAATTGCGCTGATGGCACAGGTTCACTTTTCAGCGGGTTTGCGGGAGTTAACCGGAGGCCTTTCCCAAATTGAGGTCGAAGCGTCAAACGTTAGACGCCTAATCGCAGCGCTTGATGACATGTTCCCCGGCATCGGAGACCGGCTTTCAGAAGCATCGTCAGTAGCGATTAACGGTGAGATCCTTACTGACGCAGAATTCGAATCGGTGCCAGATGATGCCGAAGTTCATTTTCTTGACATCCTGCAAGGCGGATGAGGACCGATTTGGTGGGTTCTCCAAAGATGTTCACAGACGGTCGGGGAAAAAACACGCGAGCCACGCAACAACAGAACTACATATAACCAGTGCGATGGCAGTCTGATAACCAGAGTTGTCGATAACGAACCCCAGAACCGCGGGCCCGGCCAAAGCCCCGAACCCCAACGCCGTATAGAAGGCGCCAAGCGCCCCACCCAAGTCGGCTACACCGAACCAAACAGCCAGAACATTTGGCGCAGCGGTAAACCACACCGCCCAGCTGACGCCGTGAAGGAAAGCACTAGCGAAGAACAAGAGATACGAATCCCCAGCGGAGAACCACAGAATCAAGCACGCCAGCATTAGTAACTGCCCCAGCCGGTATTGACGCATCGGTATGAACCGATCACCGAGAGCGCTGATGACTAGTCGAGCAATAACTGATGATGCTCCCACGACACCAACTAGTAACGCGGCTGCCTGACTACCGATGCCTTGGCTTGCGGCGTGGTCGTTGTAGAAGGCAAGCGGCGCATAAAAACCTGGTCCTCCCAACACCAACGCCCCATAGAGCATTAGGAATCTTCTTGATCGAAGAATCGCCGACAACCCCAACTGCTTGGCACCAGGCGCGGCTGGTGGGTCGTCGCTCGCTATTGCGCAAGCAACTAAAAGCACCGCGCTAAACACTGCATATATGCCCAAGGTAGAACGCCACCCAAGGCTGTCGATCAGTGCGCGTGAAACTATGGGCCCAACGAAGGTCCCCATCCCCACACCGGCTAACACGAGACTGATTGCTGTCGTTCTTCGTTCCTGAAACCAACGGCCCACGGTCCCGATCATCGGTGGGTAACAGCAACCAACGGCGCTGCCCACCAGTGGCGCGTATACCAAATAGAGGTGCCACAACGCCGACGCCAAGGCGCTTACGGTCAGACCAACCGTCATCAAGACAGCGCCGGCCACGATCACCGGGCGGACCCCGACGCGATCGCTGAATCTTCCGGCGACGGCACCCGCCAAGTAATAGAAACACACCGCTGTGGAGAACAGCGGTGCCACGGGTCCCGTCGACGTGTCAAAACTGTCAGCTATCGGAGTGAGGAAGATCCCAAACGAAAACAGCACACCAAACGTGACAAAATTTGCGACAAAAGCTGCAGCAGTGATGATCCAACTGCGTCGTTTGTTGTTCAATGCGGGATTGGTGATGCCCTATTTCTACCTGCCGAAGCCTCGACCCTTTCCGATAACTGCCAGAAACGACCGCGAGCTTGATTTCAGCGAAAGGTGCTGATGTTCGCGGTTCGGTTCGTAGAACCTTCTATCAAGCCTTGGTCACGAAGAATAGGAAGAACCCCTTCTCCAAACCAGTAGGCCTCTTCGAGATGGGGGTACCCAGAAAAGATGAATTCATCGAAACCAAGTTCGTGGTACTCCGCAATTCGATCAGCGACTTCTTGATATGACCCCACAAGGGCAGTTCCCGCACCGCCTCTGACGAGCCCGATACCTGCCCAAACGTTTGGGTGAATCTCAAGATTCCCCGTCTTCCCCGAATGAAGCTCTGCCATTCGACGTTGGCCTTCTGACATCGTCGTCGAAAAATCCTTTTGTGCTTCTGCAATTGCTTCAGGAGTCATATGAGCCAACATGTCATCGGCAACCGCCCACGCGGCAGACGACGTCGGCCGAGTTATTACGTGAAATCGAATTCCGTAGGTAAGGGTTCGTCCTTTTTGTGCAGCCAATTCCCGCATCCGCTCAATTCGGTCCGTCACCATGGATGGTGGTTCGCCCCAAGCGAGATAAACGTCCACGTGTTCGGCAGCGATTTGTTCTGCGGCCGGGGAGGCGCCGCCGAAATAAATTGGTGGTGTTGGCTCAGGGACTTCTCGCGTCGTTGCCTCGGCGACTCGATAATGCTTGCCCTCGAAGTCATAGGGGTTACCGGTCCAAGCGTTGCGCATAATGTCGAGAAATTCACCAGTCCGTTCGTAACGAGCGTCCTTGTCCAACCAGTCACCGAAACGGTTCAGTTCCCGCGGTTCCGCGCCCGTGACGATGTTGATAAGGAGGCGACCGTCCGACATTCGCTGATACGTCGATGCCATCTGTGCAGCCAACGTTGGCGACAAAAACCCGGGTCGGAACGCGACCAAAAACTTGATTCGCTTAGTCAAAGGAATAAGCGACGCAGTAGCGAGCCACGCGTCTTCGCAAGCCGTCCCACAAGGCGTCAACATGGCGTCATAACCCAAGTCGTCACATGCTTGAGCGATTTGTGCGAGGTAATCATTTGTTGGAGCCCGCCAGTGCGCGTCCGGGCTATCAGGCACGACATCTCGACTATCGCCACCAGTGGGCAGGAACCAATGAATTTTCACGCTTTCACCTCACCTGGAGATCGTTCCGAGTACTGCGTCGCATGAGAAAGCTAGCTGGGAACTTCAGATCAACTCATAGTAAGCCCACCAGAGACTGACAAAGTTTGACCAGTTACAAATGATGCTTCCTCGGAACAGAAGTAAACCACCGCAGAAGCCACTTCGCCGGCCGTGCCGACCCGCTTCATGGGAACAGCCCGCGCCATCGCGCCGATGATTTTGTCGCCGTCATCGCTCGCGGCGACAATTCCATCTAGCAGCGGAGTGTCAGTCGGTCCGGGGCAGACAACATTCGCGGTAACGCCGCTGCGAGCGACCTCCCGAGCCACTGTTTTCGTGAAAGCAATCACTCCTCCTTTTGCTCCGGAGTACACCGCCTCAAACGAAGAACCGACCCTTCCAGCATCTGAACCAATATTGACAATTCGACCCCACCCAGCTTCGACCATAGACGGAAGACAGGTATGCACCGTCCGGAGTACACCCTTGTAGTTGATTTCGATCACCCGGTCCCAAAACGATTCATCCGTGGACCCAAAGGGCTTCAGTTCGTCCCAGCCAGCACAATTTACTAACACCTCTACTGGTCCGAAGTCGTCGATGACTTCCAGCAGTCCGTCGTGAACAGCGTCGGTATCGGAAACGTCCATTTGGACTGCAACAGCAACACCACCAGCTTCGAGTACCGCCGCTTGTGTCTCCTGCGCTCCAGGCAAGTTGATATCGGCTACGGCAACCTTTCGCCCGTCACGGGCTAAGCCCAGACAAATTTCTCTCCCGATACCACTGCCGCCTCCGGTTACGAGTGCGATTCGTTTATCCATCCTCAACTCCTTGACGCTCGGGCGACTTCGCCCCATTTATCGACAGATTCTGGGTCCTTGCGCATCTGCTCTTCGGTCAGGTACATCACCACTCGGGAAGCGGTCCCTTTGTATCGGTCTTTTAAACGGTCAGCCATCTCATCCCAGGTGGATACCAACGCAAAATGGTTAAGCATCTCATCGGAGATTGTGTCTGCCATACCCTGCACATCCCCGGCGCCCATCTTGTCGCGTAAAGCCGTAGTTACGCCCTCAAATCCGAGGTCTTCGAACTGAAACGCATAGTTGGGGGTGGTGCCGTAGAACGCGATTTGTGTCTTGGCTCGGTGAAGCCACGGCGCGCGCTCTTCGGCGGTATCGCCAGCAACGGCAAACACCGGGACGATCAGATCCACGTCGTCGCGTTGGCGTCCAGCGATGAGAGCGCCTTCCTCGATTTCTGGCAGCAAACGATTTTCGATGTAATGCATGGAATGCATTGGATGGACATGCACCCCATCGGCTACCTGACCTGCGACGCGATTCATCAACGGTCCCACCGATGAGATGTCAACTTTGATCTCACCGAAATCATGGCTCCGAGGCTTCCAGGCATCGGGGAGTAATGAGAGGTTGTAGAAATCCCCCTCGTGTTTGAGACGCTCTTCGCCGCGAAATGCCCTGAAACACGCTTTGACTGCAAGCACGTAGTCGAGCAATCGCCGAGCCGGTTTATCGAAGTCAGACGAATAGCGTCGTACAACATGACCCTTGACTTGGCTACCTAGGCCCAGCCGAAATTTTCCATTAGTTTCGCTGGCCAACTCCCATGCCACTTGCGCGGAAACCATGGGGCTTCGCGGGAACGCGACCGCGATACCTGTCGTGAAGGTCAAAGAGGGCGCCGCTATGGCAGCTGCAGCGATTTGCATCCACGGCACCTGTCCGGTCTCGGTATACAGCATCCCCGAAAAACCCTGGCCCTCAACCGTGCGGGCTAACTCGCCGGCATTTGTCCAAGTAGATGAGCCGGTCATCAAATCAAATTCCACGTGGGTCCCCTTTGTTACCCCCTATTTGAGCCGAAACAACGACACTCGGCCAGTGCGTCGCGGTGGCATCTATGGTGGCTCACTATGAATGACGACTGGTTGTTGATGGGAGACGTGCCCGGTCGGGCTGCGCGGCTATGGAGAGACAATGTCGCCCTGGTATTCGAGGGAGACCGGTGGACCCACGGCGACTTCGCTGAGGACGTAGAAAAAGTCGCGAAAGCCTTAATAGCGGTGGGGGTTGAACACGGCGATCACGTAGCTGTGTGGATGACGAACCGACCCGAATGGTTGCACCTCATGTACGCAATACCGCGTGTGGGCGCCTGTATCGTTCCTCTGAACACCCGTTACCGGACTGACGACCTCGCGTACACCGTCGTGCAATCAGAGAGCAAGTTCTTGATAGCGCTAGACCGGTCCGGCCCAATTAACTACGGCCAAATGCTCACCGAAGCGCGCGAAGAATTAGACAAAGCCGGACATCTCAAAACCATTGTCATGCTGGGTGACCAAATACAAGACAGCATCAGCTGGAAAACCATGCTCGACGACGGCGGCGCTGTCACAGACGAAAAACTCCAAGACCGTGCCTCTGACGTCAGCGTCGAAGATCGGATGATGCTGGCGTACACGTCAGGTACGACCGGGCACCCTAAAGGTGTCATCCACACCCACAAACCAATACGGAACACCTACGAAAGAGCGATGCTGCTCGGCCATAGCCGCAACGATGTTCACATGAGCTACCTACCGCTTTTTCACGCTTACGGATTCAGTGAAGTCGCGATGATGACCGCCTTGACTGGAGCGAGTCAGGTTTTATTTGACGTATTTGAACCAGACATTGTTTTAGATGCGGTGGAATCACAGCGAGGAACGGTACTGCACGGCTTCGATAGCCACTGGGCAGACTTAATTCGGGCGCAACAACGACATGAACGCGACGTAACTTCGCTCAGAGTGGGCACACTCCCAGCCGGGATGGAATCAACCGTGCCTACCGCGCGCATCGTTCAAGACCTTTTCTGTCCGACCACGAGCGGCTTCGGTATGAGCGAATCATGGGCATTTATCGCGTCGAGTCATATAAGTGATTCGTTAGAGCAACGAATCGAAGCTTCGGGTTACCCAATGTACGGCATCGAATTCCAAGTTCGTGACCCTGATAGTGGAGAGGTACTTGGTGCCAACAAACAAGGCGCTCTCTACGTTAAGGGCTACACAGTCATGACCGGATACTGGGGTAAACCCGAGGCCACCGCCGAAGTGTTGAGTCCAGATGGCTGGCTCGACACCGGCGATGTGGCACTGCTTCGTCCCGACGGACATGTCGTCTTCATAGGTAGACACAAAGACATGTTGAAGGTTGGTGGCGAGAATGTTTCGCCAGCCGAAGTAGAGGGTTACCTTCTCGAGATGGACGGCGTGGAGGAAACAGCCGTGGTTGGTTACCCGGACGAACGTCTCGTTGAGGTGCCCGTCGCGTTTGTTGTCTCGTCAACGGATTTGTCCGCCGAAGATCTCCTCGAACGTTGTCGCGGAAGGATCGCCAGCTTCAAAATTCCCCGGCACGTAATTTTTGTGAAGGAGATGCCGGTAACGCCTTCTGGGAAAATTCGGAAAGTGGAATTGCGAGAATGGGCTCGCGACCAAATCGACTAATCCGGTAAGGACGCAATAACTTGAAACCGAGAACGACTCGGCATCCAATGGTCTGTTAGTCGGGGGTGGTTTACGCAGAGCCCCTGAGCGTTGGGCCGCCAAGCGTGTGTTCTGTTGCTTCGCCCGAAGCCCTTTCGCCTTCGCGGTTCTTTACTTCCGCTCTGGCCACAACATGATGATGAACTTCGTCAGGGCCATCGGCGAGGCGGAGCGTTCGTTGGCTGTGCCACATATCAGTAAGCGGGAACCACTGAGAAACTCCGGCGGCCCCGTGCATCTGAATTGCCTCGTTAATGATGTCGCAACACTTTTCGGGCACCATTGCCTTCACTGCGCTTACCCACACCCGCGCTTCCGCGTTGCCGAGTGTGTCCATCGCCTTGGCGGCACGTAAAACCATTAAGCGCATTGCTTCGACCTCTATACGTGAACGGGAAACAACTTCCATGTTCTTGCCAAGGTTGATCAGCTTTTTCCCGAAACCTTCGCGGGAAAGGCCGCGATCGACCATCATTTCAATCGCTTTTTCTGCAGAACCTATGGAACGCATGCAATGGTGAATCCGCCCAGGGCCTAGACGTAGCTGGCTGATTTCGAACCCTCGGCCCTCGCCGAGCAGCACGTTTTCGCGAGGAACGCGAACATCCTCAAGCTTGAGATGCATATGGCCATGCGGGGCGTCGTCGTTGCCGAAAACATGCATCGGGCCCAGAATGTTCACGCCTGGGGTGTCGAGTGGTATGAGAATTTGCGATTGCTGCTTGTAAGTATCCGCATCAGGGTTAGTGCGGACCATGGTGATCATGATCTTGCAGCGGGGATCCCCTGCTCCTGAGATGTAGAACTTTTCTCCATTAATTACCCACTCCTCACCATCTAAGAGGGCGGTTGTGTCAATTTGCTTAGCGTCAGAACTCATGACGCGCGGTTCCGTCATGCAGTAGGCGGAGCGAATCTGACCGTTCAATAGCGGCTCAAGCCACTCGTCTTTCTGGGCTTCGGTGCCGACGCGTTCGAGAACCTCCATATTGCCCGTATCGGGAGCAGAGCAGTTCAGACATTCCGAAGCGAGGCGGTTCTTTCCAAGTTCGTTAGCAATGTATGCGTAATCGAGGTTGGTGAGGCCCTCGCCGGTTTCGGCGTCGGGCAGAAAGAAATTCCACAAACCTTGGGTTCGTGCCTTGGCCTTGGCCCCTTCTAGGAGTTCTAACTGGCCTTCGCCGTATGCCCATCTCTCAGACCGGGCGTCACCAAGACGGTGGTATTCCTCGGTAATTGGGTCGACTTCCTCTCGGATAAAGACCTTGACCGCCTCGTAAAGCGGTCGAACTTTGTCTGACATTCGAAGATCGAAATCGTCCATGCTCGCTGACTTCAATGCGCCACCAACCATGGGGCACCCCTTTCATGTATGACTCCAGGGCCGCTCTCGGACCCCTTCACTTGGGTTTGACTGCACCCTACTTATGTTCGCAACGCTAAGCATTTTCGAACGAAGAAAGAAACGATTCGTGTGTGGCCCGTCCGGATGAAGATCGCAGGGGATTTCGCTCAAAATTGCTGGCAACCCAGAAGTTTGTTGCCATCCCCGGCGTAACCCTGAGCCGGGACTACGTTCGTTCACCATGGCATCATGCTCTCGAGGTACGTGCGGAGCGCCGGCGGTTGCCGGGCTGGCCTACGACAATGCTTCTTTGTCGGTCTGGATGTTTGATCTTCATGCGGACATGGGCCAAACAATGTCGCTTTGTCAACGGCACATTCAAAACTTTCGGGTTCCCAAAGATTGGACTGTCTCGGACGAACGGGACGGAACGCCCCGACTTTGGACGGTTGTAGCTGAGGAAAGGAACGCTCCGACCCCGAAACGAGGCCGGGTGCGACGTCAACGGGCCCAAAGCGGCCGCATGTTGGAAGTTGAAGAATTACAACTGTTTGAACTTGAAACGCTCGATAACCAAAGCGTTGCCCCGGTCGCATCGCTAGACGACGCGAGAAACCACCCCAGGCACCAACATCGATCGGGAGTTCACATCAAGGAAGAAGCTGCTCCGCTCCTTGGTTGAGCCGTCGGAATCAGATTGACGAGGTTAGAGAAGATTTCCGGATTCAAGGTCAGTCACGATTACCCGCCCATCAGGAGCCAACGACGCCTGGAATCTGATTTCTCCCTCTGCGGTTAAGACCAGATCGTTGCCATCGTTAGAAAGTTGGAGCTGTACCCCGGTCTCGCGTTCGAGCATTGGACGCGCACGGTTCAAGGCATCACGGAGCCGTTGCCGACGTTCAGCCTCGATGAGGTCGAAATCAAATTCGACAAAATCGCCTGGTTCGGTTCCCGAAGGCGTCATAGGTGAACCAACGACTTGGCGAAAGAAGTCTTGCGGTCTAGGTACGACACTCCACAAGCCTGACACAACGCTGCTCGACAATGTCATTCCCGACTAGCGATAGCGTGTTGAGGGTGGATTTAGTTGTGCGGATCGCGGTCTCACTGGTGTTCATTTATGTGGTGTACCGAATTGGGTTGAAACTGATGCTTGGCTTTTCTCGCCCGGTACCGCAGCCCCCACCGCCCGGGGAACTGCGAAAGGTGAGGCTGACCTATTTGTGCACGCTATGCGGGACTGAAGTTCGCATGACTCGTTCACCAAGTGACAGTCCTGAAGGTCCCAAATGCTGCATGGAGGAGATGGAACTCATCCGAGACCACGACAATGACTGACCAGCACCCCATTTCCACAACTTATCCACATGTTGGGGACGAACCACAGGGCTGTAATTTCTGGACTCTGAGCCAATGAAAGCTATCGCCAGCGCGTAGCGGAAAGAATTCCGATGAGGACAAAACCGAGTCCCCCAAGGATCCACGCACTTGAAGGGCTTCCGGGAAGCCAACTCATGTAGTTGGAGAAGATAACCGCCACCCCGACCAGTAAAAAGAGCAAAATCGTCCATCCGAACCATGCAGGGCTCGGAGGGAGACCGCCGGCGAGGGACTCTTCGGGGACTTCGCCTTCGGGGCGAGTGCCTTTGGGGGTGAGACGGCTGGTCTTCTTAGGCCTGGCCATGTCGGTTGAGGATAGAGGTATCTCATACATCAATTGCTGACCCTGGGGGTCAAATCTGAAGAATCGCGGTGAGTCTTGGACGAATGAGCGTCCGTTATTCGCCTGGTTCGACGGTTGTGAACCCGCCTCCAGGGTTAGGGCCTGAACTCGGTGCAGGCTCGCCGATACCAATGACTAGCACAACTTCGGAGCCAAGAAGCAGGGCCGTGCCCGGTGACGGGTCCGTCCGTAACACTTGTCCGATCAGGGGATCACCTGCAGGTAAACCTTGTTCAACACGCTTCACTTCATAGCCAAGGTTCTTGAGGGCAATCTCCACCTGGTTGGCGTCGGTGGTGCCAAGTATTTCAAGCGAGGGCACTTGGCCGGTGGCGGGGCCCATGGACACCACCAAACGCACGACGGTTCCTCGCTCCGTTGAAGAACCGAAACCAGGTTCTGAACGAATGACAGTATTTACTGGAAAATCGAGGGAATGCTCCATTAGTACTTCTTCGAGGAGTCCCTCACGGGCAAGAGTCACCCGAGCATCAGAAATTGATTGGCCCTCCACTGAAGGAACTTGTACCTCTCCGCGTCCTACTGACACCGTGAGAGTTATGACGGTCCCCTGGGGTCGTTCTTCGGTACTCGGCACGCTTTGCTCGATGACAATATTGCGGGCGTAGTCATCGCTCTGTTGATCGATTCGTTCCACGGTAAAACCCGCGGCGAGAAGAACTTCTTCTGCTTCGAGGAAGTCCAACCGTTGAACCGCGGGAATCCTAACGACGGTTAACCCTTTAGAAGCGAAGAGACGGATCGGGTTGTCAGGGTTGTTCGGGTCTGCGAGGAGTAAGCCTGCCCTGGGGTCTTGCTGGAATATCTCGTTCGGAGGGGTGTCTTGACGTTCTTGGAATTCGATGGTGATGTTTTCGAAGCCGCGGTCGCGGAGTTGCTTTTCTGCTTCCTCCCAGTCGAGACCGATTACTGCGGGCACTCTCAGACGCGTATTTGCTTCGCTAGAAACCTGAACGTCGTCATTTCCACCACTGGGATTGAACCCATTGACTAACAGGTACACCAAGCCCGCTACGACTATTAGAAGAACGACGAGCAAAGTGACCCATACGCGTGTTTTGTCAGACGATTCGCCGTTCGTTGCGGACGCGTCAAGGGGAGTGTTCGGTGTTCTCGGTGGTGGCGAGTCGGTCGTGCTTCCCGCTGAAGTTGTGCCCTGGGCAGCTGGCCGGCTTCCCGGAGAGGGTGTCAGATGTGTTTGAACCGTAGTGGTTGGGACCGTTCCGCCGTTTTGTGCCGCGAGCACTTGCTGTCCGGTGCGGAAGCGACGAAGGTCACCTCTCAAATCATCAGCCGATGCGTAACGATTATTCGGATCTTTAGTAAGACCGAGAAGGCATATTGCTTCCAATGCCGACGGAACATCGTCGTTGAATTGAGAAGGGGGGTTAGGCGCTTCTTGGACGTGTTTGTAAGCGATCGAGACCGGGGTATCGCCGGTGAAGGGTGGACCGGCTGTCAGCATTTCGTAGAGAACTACCGACAGTGAGTAGACGTCACTTCGGGGGTCGGCAGGTTGCCCCTGGGCTTGTTCGGGAGAAAGGTAAGTGGCGGTGCCCATGACTGACCCTGTCTGAGTCAAATTGTCTGCCGTGTTTCCCGTCAGCGCGCGGGCGATACCGAAGTCAGTAACTTTGACCTGTCCAGCTGTGGTGATGAGGACGTTCCCGGGTTTGATGTCGCGGTGCACAACTCCGTTGCGGTGAGCGAACGCCAATGCTGCTGCGATGTCTATTGCAATATCGGCCGCACGGTCGGGGTGTAACGGTCCCTCAGCTCTGATGATCTCTGCAAGACTTCGCCCCTCCACGTATTCCATAACGATGTAATACGTGCCTGCTTCTTGGCCCCAGTCGTAGACACCGACGACATTGGGTTGGTTCAGATTTGCTGCCGCCTGTGCTTCTCGACGAAAACGTTCGACGAATGACGGATCGGTTGCGTATTCGGGGAACAACACCTTTACCGCGACGGGTCGATCTAAGAGCTTGTCGCGGGCGAGAAACACTTCTGCCATTCCGCCGCGAGCAATGCGCCGGTACAACTCGTATCTTCCGCTGAAAATGGGTCGGTCGCTATCGGACATGGGTGTTTCTGAAGGGGTCATTCAACCCCCTCTAAGTTAGGAGTCGGGAGGCGTAATACTGCCTCAATGATTGAACGTGTAATTGCTGCAACAACGGATTCGGCGGCTTGAGGGCCACCGAGGTTGTCTCCCTCTAGCAGTACCGCAATAGCGAGCTCTGGTTGCGTCACTGGTGCCAAAGCGATTGCCCACACCTGTGGGTGG
>ENA-UPTF01001560-UPTF01001560.1-marine-metagenome-genome-assembly--contig:-NODE-1560-length-14258-cov-9.663352_pt1 | contig 14258 bp, 11 predicted proteins | sample MGYA00238166_ERZ767019 | MGnify/ENA primary metagenome ERZ767019 (study PRJEB28930, sample SAMN06266391) | marine metagenome | isolation source: Sea water from 250 m depth | place: Atlantic Ocean...
AACTTTTGCCTTAAAAAAATATGAATTGTCAGATAAAGTAAATCATATCAGTACTGCAGGAGGTGCACTGGTTAGATATCTTACGGGACAAAAACTACCTATGATTAAATGCCTTGAAGATGCAGCTAATGGAAATAATTCTACAGCGTAGCGCCGCATTCATCGTTATAACAAATCTTTGATTCATCATTACCTAAAAATACAACCCCATTACATGAACCACAATTCAATTTTTCCATTTTTTCGTATAGTTTGAACCATTTAGTTGTGAAATTTTGTGCAATACAACGAACTAATCCATCATCCTCAATTTTTACGAATTGAGATTCAAGATCGTCAATTGTGATTGTTTGGTCAAATGTCTCATCTTTTTTTAGTAATTCAAGTACCTGGTCATTGTTAAATCTGGTATCTACATCGTTAAAATTATCAAATATAACTTTCCTAATTTGTGACATCAATAAATTAAGAGCATTCAATAGAGATTTGCCGCCTCGTCTTTCAAATTACCTGCTGACTCTATGTCATTCATTTTCTCAGCAAAATAAGAATAAATCCCATATTTTAATGCCTTTAGTGATAATAATGCACATTTTATTCTTACAGGACTTGTTTTGATGAGATGTTCCAGACCTAACTCAGAAAGTAATTCATCCTTTTCAAATTTCTTAACATCATCAAGATCTTTTCCTTTAATCAATTCAGTAAGAACAGAAGAACATGCCATGCATATCGCACACCCCTTTCCATCAAATTTTACATCAGATATTTTATTATCATCAATGTTAAGATAAAGATCTATACTATCACCACAAAGTGGATTACTATCATGTCGTGTTATATGAGGATTTTCTAATTTTCCATAGTTAGAGGGGTTTCTAGAATACTCAATTATCATTTCAGTATAGATAGGATCCCCACTCATAGTTTGAACACCTCTGCAACATGCTGGAGTGAATCAATTAAAACATCAACTTCTTGCTTTGTAGTGTAAATGTAAAAACTAGCACGATTAGTTGCAGCGACATTTAGTTTTTCCATCAAAACTTGTGCGCAGTGATGACCAGATCTAATCGCAACCCCATTTTTATCAATTATTGTTGCAACATCATGTGGATGAACATCATTAAAGTTAAATGAAATTACACCACTAGCTTTCTGAGAATCTTTTGGTCCATAGATTGTCAAGCCTTTAACATTTTTCATTTTGTCAAGTGCATATTGAGTTAACTCAACCTCATGTTTTCTAATATTATCCATTCCTATCGTTTCAAGATAATCAATTGCTGCTGCAAAGCTAATAACATCTGCAACATTAGGTGTTCCTGCTTCAAACTTGTATGGTAAATCATTCCATGTTGTTTCATATTTGTGAACTTCTCTTATCATATCTCCACCACCTTGAAATGGTTTCATATTTTCTAGTAATTCTTTACGAGCCCATAAAACACCAACACCCGTTGGACCTAACATTTTATGAGCTGAAAAGGCATAGAAATCACATCCCAAGTTATCAATGTCCACTTTCATGTGTGGTACTGCTTGTGCACCATCCACTAGAATTTTAGAACCAGCATTTTTGCATTTCTTAATTACCTCTTGAATATCAGTAATAGTTCCAAGAACATTTGAAACATGACTAATAGCAACTAGTTTAACCTTACCTGTTGCTAGATATTCATCAAGCTGCTCCAACATTAATTCACCATTATCATTAATATCGATATATTTGAGTTCTGCACCAGTCTCTTTAGTGAGCATCTGCCATGGAACTATGTTTGAATGATGTTCATATTCTGTGGTGATAACAATATCATCATTCTTTATGTTATCTCTTCCCCATGCATATGCAACTAAATTGATAGCCTCTGTTGTTCCTTTAACAAAAACAATTTCTTTACGATTTTTTATGTTAAGGAATTTGGCTATTTTATCTCTGGTAATCTCAAATGCTTCAGTTGATTCCTCTGCAAGTGCATGAACTGCTCTATGTATATTGGAATTGTGGTTTTTGTAATAATCAGAAATAGCATCTATAACCTGATTTGGTTTTTGAGTGGTTGCTGCATTATCTAAATAAACAAGTTTTTTTCCATCTCTAACTATCCGTTCCAAAACGGGAAAATCATGTCTTAAATTTTCAAATATTTCAGATGTAGATTCTGCTGCGGCTGCTGACATTATGATACCTCAACCATGACATTTTGTCCTTCTAATTTGATTTTGTATGTTTCTAATGCGGTTTCTGCTGGTGGATTCTCAGGTTTTCCAGTATTAAGATCAAAAACAGAAAGATGTAATGGACATGTCAGTCCATTTTCTGATAATATTCCATTTGATAAATCGGCCTCTGCATGTGTGCATATTCGATCTGTAGCAAGTATATTTCCATTAAAGTTTGATAGAAGAATTTTCTTATTGTTATGATCAAGACTAACCATTTTACCTTCACTCAAACTATCAATAGTACATGCCTTTATCCAATTACTCAGTTTAATCACCTGTATTTGTAATGCTGCTCAATTTCGGCACGTTCATTATATCTTGTTTCTTCAACTTCAACTAATGCCTTTAATTGTTCATCATTATTAATTGACAATTCATTACCATCCCATTTTGATTCTATGAGATATGCAATCCATGCACGTACCTGATATGACATTGAACGTGATAGTGGTTCCAAAAATCCCTCAACAATTATCCTTTCAGCTTCTCTACGATTAAGACAACGTGAACCCAGATAGAATATTTGTTCCTCATCAATCTGTGCAACTGATGCCGAATGTGTTGCTTTAACATCATTTGTTAGAATTTCAAGTCCTGGTATTGCGTCAGATTTTGCACCTTTATCTAATAATATAGAACGCCCTGATAAGAAAGAGTTAGAATGTGCTGCATCTTCATTAATTCTAATCATTCCCTTGAAAAGAGATTTTGATTTATCTTTTAGAATTGATTTTTCTACAACTTTGCCTTCTGTTGACTCTTTATGATGATTAACAATTGTATTAAGATCGAATGATTGTTCATTATTTCCAAATACAACTTCTGAGTCATTTGCAGATGCACCAGTGCCGTTTAGATGATAGTCAATTCTATATCTTGACAGCATGGTACCAAACAATCCAAGATACCAGTTAACTTTTGCATCTTGAGACAAATCAGTTCGTCTCGTTGAAAAATTTACAGAGTTTTGTTCCATCATTTGAAGAGTTGTAACATCAAGATTACTATTTGATCCTACTTTGGTGTTCAATAATTCAAGATATGCTTGTTGTGTTTGTGTTTCTGGAGAATATAGTTCTTGAACAATAGTTGCTTTTGTATTATCTTCTGCAACAATCAGATTTCGTGAAATGGTTGAAATTCCATCATTTGATAAACAAGAAAGTAAATGAATTGGTTCTTCGATTACAAGATTTTTTGGAATGTGAACAAAAATCCCTGAATTAAATGCTGCATTATTTAATGCAGTGTATTTGTCTTCTTTCGAATTGGATGATTTTATGATTTTTTCTACTAACTCATTGTTATCTTTTAATGCATCATTAATTGAGGAAATTATTAATCCAGATGAGCGCAGATTTTCAGGAATATTGACTGAATGTATACTTGAACCAATCTGAATTATGCTTACATCATTTTTTACCTCTTCAATCCTTTTTGTTAAAAATTCAGGTATACTAGAATCTGTGTTAATTGATAATGAAACTTGTTCTGGATTCATTCTCTTAGCATCTGTGTATTTATTATACAGTGGAGAGACTTCATGTGGTAATTCTTGGTAAATACTTAGTGAACTGTTTCGGTATTCCTTGAGCCATTTAGGTTCATTTCTAGAAGATGAAATTTCATCAATTAATGAATTCTCAATTGACGATAGAGCAATTTGTTGCATTTGAATCAATCGTATTAGAAATCTAGCCTACTGAATTATCCATCTCTAATTTGATGAGTCTATTCAGTTCTACTGCATATTCCATTGGTAATTCTTTGGTGAATGGTTCCATGAAGCCATTAACAATTAGTGTCAATGCTTCCTCTTCAGAGAATCCACGTGTCATGAGATAGAATATTTGTTCGTCACCAATCTTACCCACAGTTGCTTCATGTGTTATGGTTGCATCTTCTTGGTTAATTTCCATATATGGATATGTATCAGTCTTTGAAGTATCGTCTAATAGTAATGCATCACAACGAACCGTTGACTTGACGTTTGTTGCACCTTTTGCAACATTTAGCAATCCCCTATATGTTGAGCGACCATCTGAACGACTAACTGATTTGGATGTAATTTTAGATGTTGTGTCAGGTGCTAAATGAACCATCTTTGCTCCTGTATCTTGATGCTGTCCTTTTCCTGCAAATGCAATAGAAAGTGTTTCACCATATGCCTTTTGACCCATTAAATAAATTCCAGGATATTTCATTGTGATTTTACTTCCAATGTTACCGTCAATCCATTCTACTGTTGCTCCTTCGTATGCATAAGCACGTTTTGTAACTAGATTGTAAACATCATTACTCCAATTTTGTATTGTTGTGTACCTTAACTTTGCATCCTTGTGAGCAACTAGCTCTACAACTGCTGAGTGTAATGATTCTGAAGAATATACTGGTGCAGTACACCCTTCAATATAATGAACTTCTGAACCCTCGTCAGCAATAATTAAAGTCCTTTCAAATTGACCAATATTTTCTGCATTGATTCTAAAGTATGCTTGTAATGGCATATCTACTTTGACTCCTGGTGGAATATAGATAAAGGAACCACCACTCCAAACTGCACTGTTAAGTGCTGCAAATTTATTATCTTCAGGAGGAATCATTTTTCCAAAGTATTTTTTGAAAATCTCAGGTTGTTCTTTAAGTGCACTATCTGTATCTAAAAATAGAACGCCTTGTTTTGCCAAATCTTCTCTCAGATTGTGATAAACTACTTCTGATTCGTATTGAGCACCAACTCCTGCTAAAAATTTCTTTTCAGCTTCAGGAATACCTAATTTGTCAAATGTATTTTTTACATCTTCAGGAACATCATCCCAATTTTTTTCTGTTTTTTCAGAGGCCTTTGCATAATAGTAAATATTCTGAAAATCGATATGACTCAGATCTGCCCCCCATGTTGGCATTGGTTTTTTCATAAATGCTTCATATGAGCGAAGTCTGAAATCGAGCATCCACTGTGGCTCATCTTTCATTTTGCTGATTCCTATCACGGTATCTTTTGAAAGACCTTTCTTACTCAAATGTACATACATTTCTGTTGAATCTTTGAAATCATATTTTGAATAATCCATATCAAAATTTTCTGTTGCCATACACACAATACAACACTGTTATTATAAAAATCCGAGTAAAATTAGGTAATACTAAATAGGTTAAGCTAATGAAAACTCTTCTAGAATTGCATCAACCGATCCCTTAACGGTATGAACATCTGCAATAATATTTTGAATATAGAATTTTTTCAATTCATCAGCAGTAAAAGGACCTATAGCAATAACTTTAGTATTTGCCAATAATTGAACTAAATTTTCTTGAGTGTAATCATTTGTCATAATTTCAAAAAATGCCCTAACAGATGATGCACTGGTAAAAATTATTCCATCTATTTGACTGTCAGAAAACATTTTTCTAAATTCATTCCATTCAGTTGGATCTCGAAATGCACAAACATCGTACAAATAAAGTTCAACAACATTAAGTCCAATCTTCTCTAATAGATTCTTCAAGAATGGGGTTGATGCACCACTTCTTGGAATGATAGTTGTTTTCCCAACAGCATTAAGTTTAGTGAACACCTCACCTACACCTACAGATGAATATCTTTGAGGCATATGTGCAACTTTAATATTTTCTCTTTCTAATGCATCTTTAGTTTTTGGACCAACTGCAATAACAGTAGTATTAGCAATTGCAAGCTGAAGAGCTTCAAATTTTGAAATACTTTTTGCACTATCAATCAACAATGTAACTGCTTTTGAACTCATAAATACAGAAAAATCTGGAGATTCTTTTTCAATTGTCTCTAAAAATTCATCAACAATTTTTTCTCCTTTACTAACTAACTCAATTGTAGGAAGTGTTATGGGTGTTGCATTGTGTTTTGAGACAAGTTCTATGAATTCTTCGGCATCATCCTTTGAACGAGTAATTGCTATTGTTTTTCCATCAATCATTTTCTCCACCCGATTATATCTGAAAGATCAACTACACGGCCTATAATAATATTAGTTGGGGGTCGAATCTTATTTCTCTTGATTTTATTAGATATGTTTGAAATTGTTCCTTTGATCATCTTTTGCTTGGGTGTTGTACCGTTTTGTATAACCGCAACTGGCGTAGTTTTATCCATTCCACCCTCAATCAATTTTTTAGAAATTTCCTCAATTCTTGAAAGACCCATCATAATCACTATTGTATCAACTGATTTAGCCAATTTTTTCCATTTTACAACTTCAGTCTTCTTTTCAGGATCCTCATGACCTGTTACAAAGACAACTGATGATGCAAATTGTCTGTGAGTCAATGGAATTCCTGCGTACGTTGCAGAGCCTATTCCAGATGTTATTCCAGGAATAATTTCATATTTTATTTTAAATGATTTCAAAAATTCTGCCTCTTCACCACCTCTGCCGAAAATTATGGGGTCACCACCTTTTAGCCGAACCACGGTTTTTTTCAATTTTGCATATTTCACCATTAATTCATTTGTACTATCTTGATGAGTGGTATCATCACCAACTGCTCTACCAACGTAAATTGACTTACAACGTTTTGGAATCATTGCAAGAATTTTCTTACTGACTAATCTATCATATAATACAACATCAGCTTTTTTGATTAACTCAATTGCTTTCAGTGTGATTAAATCGGGATCACCTGGACCAGCACCCACAAGATACACTTTACCTGTCATTGCTTATTCCATTCCTCCAATTCCTTTCTCCAATTAGAAGCAATCTCTGAAACACCCCTATTTTGTAATTCTGTACCAAGTAGTTTTCCAAGTTCTTTAGGTTCATTTACACTTCCAGTTTTTTCCAGAATTATTGATTTCTTTCCGTCCATTGAGTATACTGCAACCTTTAATGTTAATGAATTATCATGTGCAACTGCAAATGCACCTACAGGGAACCTACATCCGGAATCAACTGAATCCGATAATGCACGCTCAGCTTCTATTTCCGTTCTAGATTTAGTATCTTCTATCTTTTTTAATAATTCCAAAGTCTTAGAATCATCCTTTCTACACACAATTGCAAGAGCACCCTGACCTGGTGATGGTGGAAAATCATCTGTTGATAATTTTGAAAATTTTACTTTATTTTCAAGTCGTGTAATTCCAGCTTGTGCTAAAACAATTCCATCAAATTTCCCTTCTGTTACCTTATTGATTCGCGTTTCAATATTACCTCTTACAGGTTTTACAATAAGATCTGGTCTTTTACGAGTTACTTGTACTGCTCGTCTTAAACTACTGCTTCCAATTATAGATGCAGAGGGGATAGAATCGATACTAAATCCATCTTTAGTTATTAAAACATCATTAATTGACTCACGCTTTGGTATACAAGAAATTATCAAGCCTTCATCTATTTGTGATGGGACATCCTTCAAACTATGAACAGCAAAATCAATTTCCTTATTGGCAACTGCTCTATCAATCTCTTTTTCAAAAATACCTTTCTGTTCCATTGCAAATAGGGGTCGTGTATCTGTATCTCCTTTTGTAGTTATAGTCTTAAATTCAAATGATAGCGAGGAATCTATCTTTTGTAATTCAGATATTACCCAATTTGTCTGTGCTTGTGATAATTTACTTCCACGAGCACCAACTATAAAATTCAATTTTTCACCTGTTTTAATGATAAACCATATGCGCCTAATGTACTTGTGATATCCATATCTGTATGTGCATCTGAGAGAAAAACTGTCTCATATTGCGATGGTGCAATAAAAACACCATTTTTTAGAAGATTTGTAAAAAGTTTTTGGAATTTTTTTGTGTTTGATTTTTTTGCACTATCATAATCAATAACTCTCTGATTTGTAAAGAAAATCTGAAACATTGATGATATTGAATTTATTGTATGTGGTATTCTATAATCAGTTGCCAGATCATCAATCTCATCAACCATAGTTTTACAATAACGTTCAAGTTTTGGATATAATTTATTTTTAATTTTATTAATTGTTTTAATTGAATTAATAGCAGCCACTACTGAAATAGGATTACCCGCAAATGTACTTGCTTGATAAACTTTCCCTCCAGGTGATAATTTATTCATAATTTCTTGCTTCCCACCTACTGCTGCAATTGTAAAACCATTACCTAATGCTTTTCCTAGTGTAGTAATATCAGGTTCTATTTGAAATAATTTTTGTGCACCACCTTCAGAAATTCTAAACCCATTCACTACTTCATCAAAAATTAAAGGTATATTGTACTGTTTAGTAATTTTTCTTACAGCAGAAAGAAAATTCTTTTCTGGTAATACCAAGCCCATATTTGCAAGAACTGGTTCTATAATAAGACCTGCAATATCTTTATTTTTTGTTATAGTCTTTTCTAACTCATTGATATCATTGTAAGGCACAACCAATGTATTTTTTGAAACTTCATCTAATCCACCGTCTGATATTGATATACCGTTATGTGCAGACCCAGAACCTGCTTTCACTAGAACTGTATCATATGCACCATGATAACACCCTTCAAATTTTATTATCTTCTTCTTCTTTGTAAATCCTCTAGCAAGTCTAATTGCAGTCATAGTTGCTTCAGCCCCAGTGTTTACTATTCTAACTTTTTTGATAGATGGAAAGTTTTTAATAATTAATTTAGATAATTCAATTTCTAATGAAGTTGGTGCAGTGTATAATGTACCTTTTTTTAACTGTCTGGATACAGCAGAGATGATTTCTTTTCTGGTGTGACCTAAAAGCAATGCACCATAACCGTTACAAAAATCAGTGTATCTATTTCCATCTTCATCCCATAACGAACTTCCTTCTGAGTGTTTAACAAAGAATGGGTATGGCTCAATGTATCTTACAGGACTGTTAACTCCAGATGGAATCACTTTTTTTGCATCTGAAAATAATTTCTTAGATTTTGTCAATACGTCTAATTTGTTTGCAGGTATTATAATTCTAAACTTATTCGTTAGTCTCACAATTTAAGACTAAATCATTATTTGATTCATCAATATTCTTATAGACATCAGCCCCATCACCACCGTCTACAATATCCAATCCGAATCCACCTTGTAAAATATCCTCACCTGATTGTCCTTTTATTATGTCGTTGCCAGAACCACCAGAAATATTGTCATTACCTTCATTACCAAATACTATATCATCTCCTTCACCTGCTAAAATACAATCATCACCATTATCACCAAAAATTATGTCATCACCATAGAAAGAAAAGATCAAATCTGGCATGTTGGTTCCTAGTAAAAGATCATCATCATTGCTACCTAAAATTAGATTATAATAAGATGGGGTCTCACCACATGCTTGAACTACAATATTTTGAGTGGATGATGACGAATTGCCTAATTCATCAGTTGCAGTCCATGTAACTATGGTTTCACCAAGTGGGAATACTTCAGGAGCATCGTTAGTTATGATAGGATTTTCATCAACAAAATCGGAAGCGCTAGCATTACCAATATCTATAATATTTTCTAAAGATGTCGCATCTAAAATAATATTATTAGGAATATCTAATATTGGTCCACTTTCGTCAATTATCATAACATTTTGAGTAACACTTGAAGAATTACCTGATTCATCAGTTGCAGTCCATGTAACTATGGTTTCACCAAATCCAAATGAATTGCTTGTGTTGCTTTCTAATTTTACATCACTTACTGAATCAAAAACTTGTGGTGGAGATAATTCAACCATTGTATTTGAAAGTGATGTTGCATCTGCAACAATTTCCAATGGCTGTGTAATTATTGGTGCTATAGTATCTACTAATTTGATTGTCTGTGTATCAGATGATAAATTACCTGATTCATCAGTTGCAGTCCATGTAACTATGGTTTCACCAAGTGGGAATACTTCAGGGGCATTGTTGGTTATGGATGATATTCCTACAGAGTCAATTGCATCAGGAATTCCTAAATTGATAATATTTTGATCTCTAGATGTAGCTTCAATTTCTATATCAACTGGAGATGCTATAATAGGTAATGTAGTGTCAGATAACAAAATTATTTGCATAACACTTGAAGAATTACCTGATTCATCAGTTGCAGTCCATGTAACTGTGGTTTCGCCTAGTGGGAATACTTCAGGGGCATCGTTGGTTATGGATGAAATTCCAACTGCGTCATCTGCTAAAATCATTCCTAATTCAACAATATTGTTCTGTTTTGTTTCAGCTTCAATGCTTAAAGATTCTGGAATTTGAATTGTTGGTGAAGTTGTATCTATAACAGTAACTAACTGTGTTTCAGATATTGAATTATTTGAAGTGTCAGTTGCAGTCCATGTAACTATGGTTTCACCAAGTGGGAATACTTCAGGGGCATCGTTGGTTATGGATGATATTTCAACTGTGTCAAATGCTATGGCATCTTCTAAAATAATAGAATTTTCATATTTTGATGATGCCTCTATGGATACTTGCTCAGGTACTTGAATTTCAGGATTAGTAGTATCAACAAGTGTAATATTTTGTACTGTAGTAGATTGATTTCCACTTTGATCAGTTGCAGTCCATGTAACTATGGTTTCACCTAGTGGGAATACTTCAGGGGCATTGTTGGTTATGGATGAAATTTCAAGTAAATCATATGCAAATGGAGTGTCAAACACTACAGAGTTTGAAGATGCATTTTGTGCTTCCAATAATATGTTTGAGGGAGTTAAAAACTCTGGTGATGTTGTATCAACGACCGTAATCAATTGAGTTGTACTAGTAGTATTTCCACTTTGATCAGTTGCAGTCCATGTAACTATGGTTTCACCTAGTGGGAATACTTCAGGGGCATTGTTGGTTTTTTGAGGATTAACATCTATCTGATCAACTATGATTGGATTACCAATATCTATTATCATTCCAGATACATCATTAATTTCAACTGAAATGTTACTTGGGGCTGTAAGTAATGGGGATATAGTATCATGAATTGTAATTTTCTGATCATCTGTTGACACATTTCCACTCTGATCAGTTGCAGTCCATGTAACTATGGTTTCACCAAGTGGGAATACTTCAGGTGCATTGTTGGTTATGGATGAAATCTTGACATTATCAGATACACGTGGAGGGTTTAACTCGATTACATTATTAATTAGATCAGTTGCTTCAGAAATAATATTACTTGATGCAATTATTTCAGGATTTGTTGTATCAATAACAGTAATCAATTGGGAACCATTCGATGTATTACCGTGATTATCTACTACTAACCAGGTAACCATGGTTTCACCAAGTGGGAATCCTTCAGGTGCATCGTTAGTTATAGATACTTCCTCAGAAATATCATCAAATACTAAATCACCCAAATCATCAATATTAGTAATTAACCCTATAGCCTCAAAAATTACATTTTCTGGTATTGTAATAGTTGGTGATGTTGTATCAACGACCGTAATCAATTGAGTTGTACTAGCAGTATTTCCACTCTGATCAGTTGCAGTCCATGTAACTATGGTTTCACCAAGTGGGAATACTTCAGGGGCATCGTTTGTAAAAGTAACCTTCTGTAGATCATCTACATCAGGTAAACTAATTTCTGTTTCAACTCCATTTGCTGTTGTAGCTTCTAATACAATATCTTGCACTAAAACTAATGGTAATGTTGTATCAACGACCGTAATCAATTGAGTTGTATTAGCAGTATTTCCACTATGATCAGTTGCAGTCCATGTAACTATGGTTTCACCAAGTGGGAATACTTCAGGGGCATTATTAGATAATGATTGAATGCCTATATTGTCTTGAACAACTGGCTGTAATAATTCAACTTGATTTTCGTTAAAACTAATTGCTTCAAATACTACATTATCAGGTTGTGATATTCTTGGATTGACATTATCAATTAAAGAGATAGTTTGCTCTGCAGTGGAAATATTACCCATGACGTCAGTTGCAGTCCATGTAACTATGGTTTCACCAAGTGGGAATACTTCAGGGGCATTATTTTCGATTGAAGATATGCCAACGAAATCATGAACAGATGGAATTCCAATATCAATAGTATTCTGTGTTAATGATTTTGCTTCCCCACGAATTTTTGGTAGTGGAGATATCTCAGGTGGAGTTGAATCATTTACAGTAATATTTTGTGGTGCAATAGCCATATTTCCGGAACCATCAATCGCAGTCCATATGATAGTAGAAATTCCAAGAGGGAATTTTTCTGGTGCATTATTTGTTAAGGATAAAATCCCACTTTCGTCATATGCCATAGCATTACCAATATTTACTGCAGTTAACCCACCTTTTGCTTCAACAATAATATTCTCTGGAACTGAAATTGTTGGTTTAATAAAATCATTTAGAATGGATATTGGTGCCTGTAATTCTAGTTCAGGTTCAACTGTAACCTCTGGTTCAACTGTAACCTCTGGTTCAACTGTAACCTCTGGTTCAACTGTAACCTCTGGTTCAACTGGAATCTGTTCTGGTGTAACAATAGTAGGTATTACAAGTGGTGTTTCAAATTTTTGTATACGATGCGAGGAAGTATCTACAACAAAGACATAACCATCAGTTGCAGTTAGAATATCTTTTGGAAGATTAAATTGGCTGTGACCTACACCGTATTGTCCCCACTGTGTTAAAGTCATTCCGAATTGATCAATATGTACAATTCTATTCTTTACAGAATCTATAACGTACAAATTATCATTTTTATCAATATCAATTCCTTTAGGTGTTATTGGAAAACCAGCAAAATTTCCATCAAGACTGATAAGAAATTCACCGTCATTAGTAAATTTAACAATCTTATTTCCTTGTGTATCTGCAACGTAAATACTCCCACTGCTATCAAATGCTATATCTACTGGTTTTCTTAGATCAGAATCTTTAAAACCATTTTTCCCAAACTGTGAAATGTATTCACCGTCTAATGTAAATTTTTGAATTCTATTATTTCCTGTGTCTGTAACATAAAGTATTTCATTATTAATACTCAATCCTTCTGGAGAAATAAATTGTCCATCATCATTTCCAAAAGTACCCCACTGTGTTACAAAATTACCTTCAAGATCAAATTTCTGAATCTTATGAAGTATGTTATCTGAAACAAAAACAAAGTCTTCTGTAATTGCTATTCCTTGTGGAGAATTAAATTCCCCTGCACCAGAACCATTTATCCCCCAAGTATTGATAAAATTTCCTGAACTATCAAAAGTTTGAATTCTAGAATTTCCAAGATCTGTTATGTAAAGATTACCTTGATTATCTTCAGATATACGCTGAGGGAAAAGAAAATTACCTGGTTCTATTTTTCCAGATTCACCCCACTCTAATTCAAAAGAATGATTTCCAATTGCATACGATGATTGAGAAAATGAAATTCCTAGAAGTAATACTGAGAAAAGTAGAACTAGGGATATTCCTATTTGCATTACGATTTACTTTAAAAATTTGAAATAGATCAAGAAAGTTAGAAATTTTTATCATTTTTGTCAAAATCAGTCAAAATTACATCAATTTCACTATTTAGGCATGAAATTAAAATGGTTTATTCACATCTCTCGTAAAGACATAACTTGCAAGACCAATCATTATTATACTAAAACCTATCAAAATTGTGACACTTAGTAATGCAGACCATCCTTCTACATACCCAGACATCATTTCTCTTACTAATATGACAGTATAGCTTACAGGATTAAATGCTGCAATTGATGAAAGCCAGTCTGGCATTAATGCTAATGGAAAAAGTGCTGGACTAAGTAAAAACAATGGCATTCCAAGAAAATTAATTATTCCCCAGAACGTTTCTTGAGATTTTGCTGCAGCTGCTACCATAACTGAAATTCCAGAAAATCCAATTGAAAATAAAACTACAATTGCCATTATTGGTCCTATCATCCATAAATGTGGCATGCTGACTCCTATAGCAAGTGCAATTCCTAAAATCAAACTTGCTTGAAATGCAGCAATTAAAGAAATTGCAAGCATTTTACCAAGTGCAATTGACGATCTTGATATTGGCGAGGTTAATGCCTTATTCATAAATCCATATCGTCTATCCCAAAGTGTGTTTACTCCACCA
>ENA-UPTF01001561-UPTF01001561.1-marine-metagenome-genome-assembly--contig:-NODE-1561-length-14250-cov-2.981867_pt1 | contig 14250 bp, 11 predicted proteins | sample MGYA00238166_ERZ767019 | MGnify/ENA primary metagenome ERZ767019 (study PRJEB28930, sample SAMN06266391) | marine metagenome | isolation source: Sea water from 250 m depth | place: Atlantic Ocean...
TTTTAAATAATTTTCATCGCTGATTTCTTTAGTTATTTTTCTAAAGATAGTTTCTAGTGAATCTAATGTATAACTAATATCACTATCAGAGTGAGAATAGGAAATAAAACTTACACCGGGTGACATAAAAATTCCACGTTTTACTAATTCTTGAAGAATTAAAAATTTTAAAGGATTGCAATCTTGATTCTTTGAATCGTAGCATTGTAATTTCATTCTAATAGGGTAGCCAATCATTTTTGCATTAACGTTATAATTAGTAGCAATTTTATTCCATCCATCAAATAGTTTTGAACCAATTTTCCAACATGAAGAAATTGTATTCTTCTGCTGCATTTCATTAATTACAGCGATTGTTCCGGCAATTGAGAGATTTTCACTATTATTTGTGGATGATACCCATAGATCATCAAATGCTTTCATGAATTCGTTTGGCCCAGTGATTGCAGTGAGAGGTAAACCATTTGACATACCCTTACCAAAACAAACTAGATCACCTTTAATATTAAAATACTTTTGACCACCACCAATATCAAATCTAAATCCAGTAACTATTTCATCTAGGATTAGCAAAGCATCATTCTGATCAGCAATTTTTCTTACTGCTTTTAAGAAACCATCAGTTGGTTTTTCATAAACTGTTGGTTCAAAAACAATAGCAGCTATTTCATTACGGTTATCATCAAAAATTTGTTCCAGACCTTCAATATCATTATAATTAAAAATTTTTATTAAATCTTGATTAAATTTTGGAACACCACCATCTCTACTCACCATTGCAGCCTGCCAATCATGCCAAACACCACCACTACCACAGTATGCAATTTTATCTCTCTTGGTAATGTATCGTGCAGCTCTGACAGCTCCAGTAACTGCGTTAGATCCAGATTTTTCAAATTTTACCATTTCAGCATGAGGTATAACTTTGGAAATTAATTCCGAACATTCAACCTCAACTGGATGTGGAAGAGAAAATAAAATTCCATCTTTTAATTGTTTAATCACTGCATCATTTATTGCCTGATAGTTATAGCCAAGTGTAATTGGTCCTATTGCGCATAAATAATCCAGATAATCATTTCCTTCAACATCAGTGAAATGAGATCCTTTGGCAGATTGTACATAAACAGGATAAACCCCCTCAACAAAGCTTTTGGGAGAACGACTAAACGTACCTGTAAAATGGGGAATAACCTTACTGGCTCTATTTTTTAGGCTGTTAGACTTTTGTAAGTTTTTTTCATTAGTCAATCATATCACTCGGCTTTTTCATATCTCTCACATTTATGATCGATTTATGACTTTTTTCTAAAATATTAGCAGGCGTATAAAGTATATCTGACAATTTAAAAAATTCTGATGGTTTTATTGTTCTACCACTAACACTGATTTTATGGATTCTGATCAGTCCACCATTACCAAGTATCACTGCATCACCATTATGAAGGATTTTTGCCATTCGCCCAAATGAAAATGGGTGGTTCTCTGATTTTGATTTAGCAGCACTTGCATTCAGTATTCTTATTTTTTTATTATTAGTAAATGTGAATGCACCTGGATATGGTTTTGAAAATGCTCTAATGAAATTTTCAATTTGGGTTACGCTCCAATTCCAATCAATTGCACCATTAATCTCAGTATATAATCTAGAATAATAAGACGCCAGTTTCTGATTCTGAGGTTTAAGTTCTAATTTACTACCTAATTTTTGAATAAATATAGAAAATAGTTCTGTGTACAAATCATTTGTTTGTAACATGTAGTCCTCAGGAAATGGATTTATAATATTCAATTTTTTCTTTTTTTGAATTATTATTGGACCTGAATCTATTCCTTCGTCAATTTGATGTATTGTTGCAGCAACATATTTTTTGTTATTCAGTATTCTCCAGCTAATTATTGCGCCACCTCTTTCTTTAGGTAGTAATGCTGGATGTATATTGAAAACTATTCCATTGAATGCATCTAAAAATGGTTTTTTAATTATTGATCTACATGAAATTGAAAATGCTGCGGTGCATTTTTTTTTACACAGTAACGTGATCAGTTTTGCATCATTCACTTTTTCAGCCTGAATCAATTCAATATTATTTTTTTTTGAATATTCAAATACGCTTGAGTAAGTTTTTGATTGACTTAACAGTTTTTCATCTCGGTTATGAAATCTTTTTGGATGTGTTACAATAATTGGCTTTACAAATTTATTTTTAATTAACAAGTCACATAGATCACATAATGGTTTTCCTGATCCTAGAAGTACAAATTTAATTTTATTTTTCTTTGGAATTTTAAGAAAATTCATACTAATCGTAATTTTTTCTAATATTTTACTTGTTATATTGTTTTATCAGTTTGATTCACGATTTACTTTTTCTAGCAAATTACATTTTAGTAATTTTAATGCCGTTTGTTTAAGAATGTTTAAGTCAATTCCTGATTTTTTTGATATGTATCCTAACGAATGGTTACCGTCAGAATAATTAAGAATCCAGAATATTGATAATTCAAATTTTTCAGTCTCATCTGACTCAACATCTAATCGCCTAAATCCAAAATTCCTGTATATTCCACGCCTACCTAATTGTGGCTCACACTTTGGATTTGTACTTTTGAAACTTTCAGTATCAGTATCACTTTCTATTTTTTTTACTTCCAGATCTGGTATATCTTCTTTATTTTCAATTGCATAAACCACTTCTAAATACACTCTTAATGATTCTAGTAATGATTCTTTTTTCACAAATTCCAAATTATCTTCTGATGAATGATATTGAACAAATTGACGATATGGAGTACGCATCAATGATCCTACTGGTAAATTAAAGCCTGGTGAGCAGAATTGTCGTTCATCACTTCCATAAGGAAAGAAATCTTGAATATTAAAATTTAATTTCAGTTTTTTTAATGTGCTTATTACTATTTTATCTATGTCAGCATTCTCTTGACGTGTTTTTTTATATGTAAAATTTCCAGGGTCGCCTACACATGTAACTAACAGGCCATGTTTTATGTAATCTAATCTATCCTCATTTTTATTTAGCCAGGTGATTGCACCGATTGTTTCTGGTACGAAAATAAATCTATATGAATACGTTAAATTCTGTGTTTGCAAAAACTGAGCTAGGAACACTAATAGTATAATGCCTGATAGATTATCATTACATATAGATGGATGACATATGTATGTTGAAAAAATTACTTCCTGTTTTGTTTTACCTTCAATATAATATTCACCATAAGTAAGAGAACCATCTTTTAATTTAGAATCAATTACTACTTTGTAAACACCATCTTTTAATTTGCTGAACTGTTCATTTGTCATGCAGAACCCCCAGTCTTCATTGTAGTAAGATGTTATGTAGGGAATCGATTTTGGTCTATTTGGTATGGTGTGTATATGTGATTTTAGTTCGTCTAATTCTATCTCTTTATTGATAGGAGTACTATATTGCACAACATGTAAATTGGATTTATGAAAATCAAGAATTTTTTTGCCATCAGGATCTATGATATATGCATCAGTTATATTCCACTCTTTAGGAATTACCCAGTCAAAAACTTTGGTTCCAGTAGAAACTTCATGTGTAGTAATTTTTATATTTTTTTTTAAAATATCAAATGTTTTTCTCACACCATCTCCTGTAATACTTCGACATATTGGAAATAATTCCACCATTAGATCATACATCCTAGTTTCTACTGAATCATCAACTTTCAATTTGTTTTTTTTAAATTCCACCTAATTATTAGATTTATTATTGATTAATACTCATTTGTGATGTCATTAAGAACAAAAAGACGCTCATCTTTTCCTTCCTTTAGATCTTTTTTGGATTTTATTGGTCTTCGCCAAAGTTTTTGAATAGGTATTCGTTTTAATGCCTGACTTCTACCTACTGGTGTGTCACCGTAGATATTCAGTTTATCCTGAACAAAGTTGTATTGTTCATTTGATAGTTCAAAAGAAAACTTGTTTGGTTGATTTAATTTAAAGGAATCAAATGTTTTGCCGAACTGATCATCAACCCACTTTTGAATGTCATAATTAAAACTAAGTAAAGGATTTGTTTCTAATCTATCTGGACCTAATGGATTATGGGAAAGGCCTTTGCAATAAGTGGATACATCTTTAAAATATTCAATAGTGTTACCATCCAATTTACTCTCTAAGAGATTTTCTGAAATTCTAATTACATATTCCGTCCAATCATCCATAACGTTTGATAATACAAGTGCGTGATGATGATACATAATATTTATTCCCTCCTCACCATCAACTAATTTTTGATATTCGCTGTCCCGTTGATAGTTATCTTCTATTTCCTCAGGTGAATCCCACAATTCATCCACAGTAAACTTTCTAAAACTAGCAAAAATTTCTTTTATTGATTCAGGAGGATTATATTTTAATTCTGCGATATTAGTAAACAACTCAAAAACATCAATCTGATTTTGACGTAGAAATTTCAGTATTGGATCATAAACAATTCCTTTGTTTGTTACCCATATTGCAAATGCAAGTAATCTCAAATCAATATATTCGTCAAAATCCAATGTATTGGAGCTAATTACAACTTCCTCGGTCTCAATAATATTTTTATTATTACTTAATTTTACAAAATCCCTAGAAAGGATTCTGTATTTAGTTTTTAATCCCCACTTCTCTCGTTCTGTAGGAATATTAAGTTCGGAGCCATTTAGCATCATACATGTATAGACTTGTATATCATCCATATTCGCCTTAGCCAGCTTTCGTAACGATTCAATGTGACTTTGTTTACTTTCTCCTGGTAAGCCTAGAATAACTTCGGATGTAGTTCTGAGATTTGATTGTTTTATGACTGGCGCAAGCTGGATTAGTTCATCAGTGCTAATATTTTCTCGTTTTATATTTGAAAGAACCTGTTTATCCATTGATTGAACTGACATATAGAGACGTAATGAACCAGATAAATTCTTTACGGCATTTATAATTCGCATTTTTGAATTTTTTCCAGTTGTTGCTTGAATTTGTTCTGGAAAACCATATTGCTCTTTTGATTTAGCTATAACATCACTAATTTCTAAATCACGTGGCATCATACCAAAATTAAGATCAGTTAGAAACATACTCTTAGTTTCTTTTGGAACATGTTTTCCAATATAATCAAGTTCTTCTTTTACTCGTTCCATACTAAATTGATTTACTTTTGAGACAGAGTCTCTTCCATCAGTACAAAATGTACAACGAAATGGACAACCTCTATTTGTTTGGATAGTAGGACTAAGTTTTCCATCGAAAAAAGGATCCAGTACCCCAATCAAATATGGCGATGGAATGTCATCTAGTTTTTTTAGTCTAAGCTCCGGTGTGTAATTTATTTTCTCATTACTTGCTCTCGTTATACATCCTGGAATTGGTGTGTTGTAAAATGAGCATGTATCTTCATCACTCTCATTCATTTTTAAAATGTGTTCTATTATACTAGCAAACCCAATTTCACCTTCTCCATGCACGTATACATCTACCACTTCATATTTTTTCATGAATTTTTCTTGTGAAGGAATATCAAGTGGAAAGTTTGGCCCACCCCATATTTTTATTGCATTAGGTCTAATTTCATGTAGAATTTTGAATAATTCATAGCCAATTCGATGATTCCAAACGTAATTACTTAATCCCAAAATATCTGGCGGGTTCTCTCTAATAGCTTTTTCTAATTTATCAATATACTTAAAAATAGTTATGTCAACTTCAGAGCCAAATTTTGAAAGGCAATATGATGCAATATAACCAACATTAAGAGGAAATGATTCAGTTGACACTGTAATTGTATCGTAAGTTAAATCTCCAAGAAATACTCTAATTGGTTTTTTCATAACAAATCACTTCTTAATTTGTTTATAAATTTTGGATAAATACAGTTTTAGTTAAACATGTAATTTTTGCACACATTAAATCACCAGGCAGTCCAACCACCATCAATTATTAGATTTGAACCAGTCATGTATGATGATGCATCAGAGCATAGAAATATCAGCGCACCAATATATTCATCCTTCTGTGCCATTCTTCCAATCATGGTTTTTTCTGAATATTTTTTTATGAATTTAGGATCCTGATTATTTTCAACCCCACCTGGAGACAACGTGTTCACTCTAATGCCCTTCCTATTCCAGTATGAAGCTAAATATCTTGTTAGATTTATCAATGCACTTTTTGTTGATGCATAAAACGCTGATGAATTTTGACCACTGGTACCATAGATCCTTTGATCAGGTGCAATTACTCCATATGTTGATGATATGTTGATAATATTTCCATTTTTCTGCTTTACCATGATTTTTCCTACTTCCTGACACATAAGGAAAACACCAGTTAGATTAACTGAAACTGCATCATTCCAGTATGACAGTGGAAAATTTTCAAATTTAGTTGCTCTTAGTTTATGGTTACCCTGTATTGCTGCATTATTAATTAATACATCTATCTTACCAAATTTCTTTTGAATCAGTTTTACATTTTTAATAATTGATTTTCTATCACGAAGATCTAGTTCAACAGACATGAGTTTTCTTTTAAATTTTTTTTCTAGACTTAATTGGATTTTCTTACATTTAGAATAATCTATGTCTGCTAAAACAACATCTGCGCCCGCTTCAGTCAAACCTCTTGCATACTGGGTTCCGAGATTTCCTGCAGCACCAGTTAATAAGATAACTTTTCCACTCACATCAAAAATTTTCTTTACATTCATAAAATTAATTATAAGATATGTTATTCAATCTTACTTCTTATTAATAATGAATTAGTCTTAATAAAATAAATATTTGAAAAATTAGTATAATATAATGGAAATTTTGGCAATTATTCCTGCAAGAGGAGGTTCGAAAGGAATTCCGATGAAAAACATTGTCAAACTAAATGGAAAACCACTATTACAATATTCTATTACCTCATCTTTAAATTCAAAATTAATCTCACGAACTATTGTATCTACAGATAATCGGAAAATTGAAAGAATATCTAGAAACCTTGGCGCAGAGGTAATAAAACGCCCTAAAATACTCGCCACTAATAAAATTCAAATGGAGCCAGCAATATTTCATGTCTTAAAAAAATTAAAAAAGAATGAAGATTATAAGCCAGAAATAATTATTGTCTTACCTGTAACTTCTCCACTAAGAACGAACAAACACATTGACGATGCTTTAAAATTATTTTTAAATAATAATTATGACTCGATGTTTAGTGGGACTATATCACATCACTTTTTTTGGAAAAAAAGGAATCAATATGTTCTACCACAAAATTATAATCCTAAAAAAAGACCAAACCGTCAAGAGATGAAAGATCAATTTATTGAAAATGGCGCTATACATATTACAAAATATACATCATTAATGAAAAGTGGCGCACGCTTATCTGGGAAAATTGGGATTTATTTAATGCCATCAAAAATTTCATTCGAAATTGACGATTATCTGGATTTATTATTAGCCAAATTAATTTTAGAAAAAAAGATTTAGTTTATCTATGATTTTGTTTTAGATTAATTATTAGTTCATTGACATTTACACTAGTCTCAAATGAGTCTAAATCAAATTTCTTACAATTTTTTACACTTGAAATAAAAAAATTCAGTGAGTCTCTTAATGAATTTCTATAATCAATGTCAATATTGAATTTCTTTTTCAGGAGTAATGGAGGATGTTTAAACAATCCATTTCCATCAAAAGTGTTTCTTGGTGAATAAATCTTAATAAAATTATTATCTATAGTTAGAATTCCATTTGTGCCAGTGATCGTTAATGCATTTGAAATTCTTGGTGCTGCATATGAATTCAATATAGAAAAATATACATTATTTTTATCACTTCCATTGATTATACATGTATCAAAAGACGTGCCTTTTTTTGATTGTAAACTAGGAATATAATTTGTAATAGTCATATCTTTTAGATGTAGGTTTACCAGATCTAGAAAATGTATAGCCATGGTTTCTAAAATATTATGACGATTTGATTTTCCGTCAGAACGCCAGGATTTCAGATATTCACGTTTAAATGCAAATCCATGAGTAGAAGTTAAATTTACGCTAATGGGACTACCAATTTTTTTCGATTCAAGGTATTTTTTAAAATAATAGTTAAGTTTACTGAATCTAAAATTAAAATTAAAGAAAATTTTGTGTTTTTTTCTATTTGGAATATTTTTTAGATATTTTATTTGGTTGCATGTTACTACTGGGGGTTTTTCACAAAAAATATAAGCGTTAGAATTCTTGATCAATTTTTTTAAATAATAAAAATGAGTTGTGTTTGGTGATAAAACCATAACAATATCACAGTTGTAAAGCTCGTTTAGTTTATTTGTAAAAAGTGGTGAGTTTATATTTTTTGTTGGATGAAAAATATATTCTAGTTTTACATCATTAATTTTTTTCAGCAGACCCATAATTGTGCCTGCGTGTTTCCCATACCCGATTATTCCAATTTTTATTACCAATTACTACATCTATCGCAAGGATAGCATTTATTTCGTTCTCCGCTTTTATGTAATTTTCTTAACTCTTGATATTTTTCACTATTCCAAATTTCTTTAATACTTGATTCATTCGCATCACCTACTGATAGTGTACTTTTATAATCAGTGTCACATGGGTTACATTTTCCATCAAACCAGACATTCATCTCTCCCCACAGATAATTACATGGGTTTTTTCCTGCTATTTCAACTGGGTTGTTGTATGTGTCCCATCTTGTTTGAGCATGGAACATCACAACATAATCTACATATTCCTGCCAAAATTTTTTAAATTGTTCAGGATTCTGATTTTCATTGATAATCATTCCACTAATTCTAGTCGAACATTTACTTTCAGAATAATGTTTTTCTCTAATCTCTTGGAATCTTTTGATATTATTTAGAACCTCTTCAAATATCCCTCTCACTCGAATAGTTTCATATTCATCTTTTTTATATGAATCAATTGAAAATACAATATCGTTGCAACCACTTTTTAGAATTTGATGTATCAAATCGTCGTTTAACAATGTTGCATTAGTATTTATTTTTAATTCAAAAAATTTATCTTTACAGTATTCTAACATATCACCAATTTTAGGATGCATTGTCGGTTCACCTCTACCGGTAAGAGTAAGAGCCTTAATTCCACAATCATATGCATCATCAACGATCTTACAAAATAGATCGAAATTCATCATACCCATGTATTCTTGCCTTCCTGAAAATTTTTCATCAATCTGATAACACATTACACATCTTAGATTACATGCGGATACAGGTTCAATGATTAAGTGTTGAGGTGAGTCTGAATCAATGTGAAGCTTTGGAATTTTTTTAAACTTGTGTCTAAAAATAAGATATTTTGTAATTATGTCATCATTACTATTTTCAATGAATTGAATTTCTTGCGGTGTCAAAAGAGAAAAATCATTATTTTTAAAGTCACTAAGAATTTCTTTTAGTTCCAACGAATCATTTTCTGATATCACGTGTTGATTTGCTTCAATTAGTTGAATCAATTTTTCTTTATCAAATTTTTTTGATGTAAGAAAGTTTCCCTGCATTTTTTTCATGTAAGAACTTTTTTTATCGTGGATTTTAACATTCCCTGTTGATCATCAGTATCAATCATTCTTAAGAAATTTTTCATCATCCTTTAATGATATTTGATATGCATCTGTCGAGTTATGACTATCATTAATTTTAATTAATTCAGGCATTCTAGACAGTAGTGTTAATATTTGATTTAAAGTAATTGGCCTTGAATTAATCTCTCTAATCATCTTTCTAATTAAAATCAAATCATCATTATAATCTAAAGTCAATCGTAATTTAGATAAATTTTTGTTATTTTGGTAATTATTTATGGAGAATTTTTCTGGGTTTTTCCAGATATATGGTGTTACATGTTCTCTTTCAGATGGTAAAGTTGCATTTTTCCATGCATTTTCTATTGCCGTAAACGAAAAAACTTCTACGTCATATCCATCAGGAAATGTTCTTGGGTGAACATTAGAAGTATAATCCACTTTTGATTTTTCAAATTTATCAATAACACTATCTACTATCACTGGATCTATTAATGGGCAATCGGCAGTAATTCTTATGATATTATCATAGTGTTTTTCTTTTGCACACTGATAGTATCTATCCAAAACATCATCAAATTTTCCACGGAAAATGTTTATCTTGTTTTTTTCCAAATAGTCTACTAGCATATCATCTTCTTTATTGGTTGACGTTGCTACTACTATTTCATTAATTTTCTTACAAAATTTTAATTGATTTAATGTATAAAATATACTAGGATTCTGTTTATCTACACGCATCATTACTTTTCCAGGTAATCTTTTTGAACCCATTCTAGCTTGAATTATACAACCGATCATATTATTTTACAAAATATATTTTTTCGCCTGTAATTATTTCTGTTCAATTCTAACATTATGTATCGTTACTTAATTTACTAAATGATGTTAAAATTTTTTGTGTTACATCAGTAGCTCCATTTTGCATATTAAACTCTTTCATCCTGTTAAAGAATTTTTTGCGTGTTGAAAAATCTAGCATTTTATTAATATAATTTTTTATTAGATCCTCATTAGTGCTATTTTTGTAATCAAGTTGAAATCCTAAACTATATTTTTTTATAAAATGATGTGTGTTTTCATTTTTGTTAACAGGAATAACTATCATGGGCGTCCTCATTTTTGTTAATTCAAACACAGTTCTTCCATTTGAACATAAAGCAAAGTCTGCATCTTTCATGTGATTAGCTATGAAGTCTGATTTATCACTATAAGATATTTTAAATCCACTTCTCTGTAAATTTAGAATATATTTTTTTATTCGAGTCTGCTTTGCAAATGCATATCCAATCAATACCATAAATTCGATATTTTTTAAATTAGAATTTTCAATTATTTTTAATATGAATTCTGTTTTATTTGTGGGGTCAGTACCACCAAATGTAATTAATGCCTTTTGGGCCTTTTTCCGAATACTTTTCTTTGTCCAAAATTGAAATTCTTCTCTCAGACATACGTATCTATGTCCAAAATATTCATTTCTGTTTGTTTTACCATGAAATATTGGATTAAAAACCATATTCGCAAATTTTCTACCAGGTCCACGATCTTCAAAGTTTACAATAAATGCGTTCTTGCTTAACAAAAATTTCATATAATTCACTGATGTATTTAGAATGTCATTAAAAATAATGTCTGGTTTAAAACTGGTTATTATTTTTTCCAATTCAATATTGTTCTTAAAAAATTTTACATCAAAAAGATGCTCTTTAAATTTTTTATAACCAAGTTTTTTACTATTATGTATAACAATAAGAATTTCTTCATTTCGTAAATTATTTAGTAGTGTGAGCATATTGTAAACATGACCTAAGCCGATTTTATTACTGCCGTCAACTCGAACAAGAATTTTTTTACGATTTAATATTTTTTCAAATGTCCCGAAGTCATGGTAAGTGTATAATGATAGTATTTCCGCATCAGGAATTTTTAATGCGAATGGCGTTTGTATCTGTCTTTCAGTGGTAAGCGTTTTACAATAAAATGATGCAATTTTTTCAAATTTTACTATGTTTTTTTCCATAGAACTAATTCTTTGTAATTCTAAATTATTCTTTAATTTTATAAAACTATTATCACGATGCATATCATCAAAATATCCAAAAATTATAGGTATTTTTTCTGATGTTTTTAAAAAAAACTTTTTAATTGTTTTTTTTGTAATAAGCGGAAACTTTGGATGTAGTAGTAAACATTTTTCATAAACCTTATTCTGATTTTTTAATGTAGATATCACATCATGAGCAATTTCTTTGACATTAGTGTTGTCCTTTGTTAGAGATTTTGGTCTATAAATAACATTTACACCTTGTGATTCAGAATATTCTTTAATTTCGTTAGAATCAGTAGATACATAAACATCAGTATTATTAATTGATGACGCAGTTTTAAGTACGTAATAAATCAGAGGCTTGCTGTTAATCAATGTTAAATTTTGTCTGGAAACATACTTACTTCCTTTGGCCCTTGCCATAATTACGATTATATTTTTTTTCATGGTTTAAAATCAACATCTTTCCACATTATGGGCACATCATCTTCTATGTCGTTTAATGCTACGGATCCTATAATTTTATCAAAGTATTTTGGTGGTACACCTATACCAGGTCTTTTAATATCCAACATTTCTTGTGTGATTTTTACTCCTTTTGGGATTTTTGCTTTTGAAACTATACTCCTTCTAGCAAATTTGACAGCTTCACGCTCTGAATCAAATTCAACTCTAGACTCACTACCTTTAGAAATTTGTGAAATTTTTAGTTCGTTAACTAATTGTTTGAATCCCTCAGTATTCAAAGAAAGCCAATGATCAGGACTGGTTTTTAGATGATTGTCATATGTAAAATGTTTTTCAATACATTTAGCACCATAAAAGGTAGAATAAACAGGGATAGTAGTACCAATTGTATGATCAGAGTACCCAATTACATAATCAGGATACTTTTTCACCAATCTATGAATAATTTCTAAATTTGCATCTTCAGGTTTTGTTGGATATGATGTAATACAATGCATTATAACAATCTGATTATTTCCCTGCTCCTCGATTGTATTAATCGCATCATTGATTTCTTCATCAGATGCCATTCCAGTGGAAATAAAGATTGGAAGTTTTTTCGATGCAATTTGTTTGATCAAAGGAATAGCAGTGATATCAGCAGAGGCAATTTTGAATGCAGGTACATCCAATGAGTAAAGTAATTCGACACTTTCTTTATCAAATGGTGTTGAGAAGCATGTGACTTGTTTCCTTCTAGCATATTCAAAAATTTGTCGCCAATCATCTTTCTCGAACGAATCTAATTTTTTAAAAACATCATATTGTGTTTCATTTTCATTACCGTCGTCCCAATATTTTGGAGCAGATTTTGTACAAAGGTTTGCTGCTTTGTATGTTTGAAATTTAATACTATTAGTTTTCGATTCAACACCAGCGTCAATAAGTTTCAGCGCCTGATCCACTTTGCCATCATGATTTGCACCAGCTTCTGCGATAGTATAACATGGGAAATCGTCACCAATCCATGTACTCTCAATTTTGATTTTTGCCATTTTTTTATGCCTGTTTAATTTTCTTTATGTGTTGTGATCTAATTATCTAAATTTGTCTGTTTTTACCAAAAAATGACTTTTTCCGACAAAATTTCACTCTATATTTGAATTATCTTTTAAGAAATTCTTCAAAGCAATTTTAAGCGCCAAAGTATCAATTTTTAATGATTTTTGCCCTGCAAGAAAAAAATCCGTCGTGTCAGAATTGACAAGTATAGAGCTTGCACCATCCTCCATTTCAATTTTTCCGGTAGAGCCATGTGTTAACAATTCGTCAAGTTCTGTAATATCCTGGTGTCGAACATACAATGTCTTTTCTTCATCTTCACCAGTAATCCAAGTAAATCTACACCCTTTTTCCCCTGGAAGGTATGGTGTATCAATTCTAAATTCATCAGGCAATAATTCATTAATTCTCATTATACATAAAACAATTTTTTAAAGCAGAAGATTAATCTAGAAGGCACCTCATTTTTCATACTTACAATGATAGAAAATCTTTGGCTTATACCGTTAGGATTTGCGGCAGGTGTTTTAGGATCAATAATAGGACTTGGTGGAGGAATAATTGCAGTGCCTGTAATGACTTTTGCAGGATTTCCACCAACACTAGCTGCTAGTAATAGTCTATTTGCAGCATTTAGTAATGCTGTAGCATCTACTGCAACATATGCAAAACAGAAAAGAATAGAATATGGAATTGGTTTAAAACTAGGCCTAATGTGCATTCCAGGAACTATTCTTGGTGCATTTGTTTCTGACATTATGACACCAGTCATATTTCAAATTCTATTTGCACTAATATTGGTCTCTTCAGCAGTATACATCTTCCTAAAAAGAAAAATTTCTGAAAAGCCATACAATTTAAAAAACTCAATGGTGATTTTTGTTGCTGGTGCAAGTTTTTTTGCCGGTATAATATCAAGTTTATTTGGAATAGGCGGAGGTGTCGTATTTGTTCCACTTATGGTAATCGGAATAGGTATCTCAATGAGAAAAGCTGCACCTACATCACAACTCGTTCTAATATTTGCATCACTTAGTGGTTTAATTGTTCATTCATTATTAGGACATCCAGATTTTACACAGGCCTTGCTCTTA
>ENA-UPTF01001562-UPTF01001562.1-marine-metagenome-genome-assembly--contig:-NODE-1562-length-14248-cov-4.191871_pt1 | contig 14248 bp, 17 predicted proteins | sample MGYA00238166_ERZ767019 | MGnify/ENA primary metagenome ERZ767019 (study PRJEB28930, sample SAMN06266391) | marine metagenome | isolation source: Sea water from 250 m depth | place: Atlantic Ocean...
AATTGCTGAACGATCATGATAGAGTTTTTCCGCTTCTGGACAGGGACCAATTAAGCTGTCCAGATAGCGTGACTCGAACTTGTGTGTGTCATCGACTAATGCCTGCAAGTCAGCAATCCCGTAATAGGTGGCACCGGCTGCGAATCGATCGTAAAAAGTCAGCGCATTAATTGCTGTGTAGCCACCAGCTGAACTGCCCCGGATCGCCAATCGGTCGCCATCGGCAAGGCCGCGTTCAACGAGATAATCTGCAGCTGCGACACAATCGGCTGTGTCGTAGACTCCCCACATTCCCTTGAGGGCGTCGCGATATGATCTTCCGTATCCAGTTGAGCCGCGATAATTCACATCCACCACAGCGAATCCGCGGCTGGTCCAGAACTGCACTCGTAAACTTAAATCAGAAACTGCTGCACCAGTCGGCCCTCCGTGGGTAATGACAAGAAGCGGCGGCTTTTCTTTGGCACTCGCCTCAACTTGCGAGTTCCATGGCGGGTAGTAGAACGCATGTGCTTCGGCATTGTCGGTGGTCGGAAACGTAATGGCGCAAGGTTTCGAGATACCGTCGGGATCAAACTCTAGATCATTTGATTTCTTCAAAACAGAACGGGCGCCCGTCACCGAATGCAAAGACACGATCTCGGGTAAAGACACGGGTGAGGCGCCAACGTAAAGAACGTTCTGATCGACAGTCGTCACATAGCGGATCGTAGAGTCCTCTGACCCTAGCCCGGACAATTCTCTACCGCTCGTTTCAAAACGGCGCAAGGTTGCCGGGTTGGCCGAGTCAGCTCCTAGCACCAAAGAGCCGTCGTTGAGAAATCCATAAGTTGAATATCCGAACTGCCAGGGAGCCTCGGCGTGATCTAACTCTTCCTCAAGAAAAGCTCGGGTCGAATGGCCATCCCAGACAGTTAGGTTCCACCAACCAGAAATGTCCGAAACAAAAAATAAGTCGCCAACCGGAGACCACTCCGGTTGAGTGATGCTCTCTGTTTTGGAGCCAGCGATTCGTCTCTCATTTGACAACGATCCGTCGCCGTTGAATTCTGCCACCCATAACACGCATCCATCCCAAGGCATATTAGGGTGATCCCAAGACAACCAACAGATTTTGCTGCCATCAGGGCTGAATCGCGGCGACGAATAAAAATCGCGCCCTGACGTTAGGATCTGGAGTCTCCCTGGTTCGGTCACAGAAACCGCGACAAGATCATTGATGGGTTCGCCCTTCGTGCGGTGGCGCTCTCGGACGCAACACAGCCATTGGCTATTACCATTGATCGTGAGGTCCGCGTAACGATCACCCCTGGCGACCTTTGGAACACCAGTCAGCGGTTGTGGCGATGCGTTCTCCGCAACCCGGTAAATCCGCTGATCTTCCCAGTTGGCAAAATAAATCGTACCCGACCTGACAGCATAAACCCCGCCGCCGTATTCGTGCACCCCGGTACGAGCATTGAATCCGGCAGGAATCTGGTCCCACTCCTCGCCATCGATTGACCGGCGAACCACCACGGACCTGCCAGCTTCTGCAGACCGACCTTCCAGCCAGTAGACATCGTCACCGTCTACTCGAATTTCGCTGAAACTCAAACCTCCTGCAACAATGATGTCAGCGGTAATCGGTGACGCCCAAGAGCCATAAGGAGACACAGCCTTTACGGGCATTGACAACTCCAGTACTTAAAAATAAGCGTCAGATATGAGGGGCAGCACCACTGTTAACGCGCATATTGTCAGTTCAAAACTTCGAAATGAGCTTCAGTTGGGGCACTCTGACGACCATTGATCGGCAAGATATCCTGAGGACAAGCCGAAAACGAGACGATCACATCCTGCTCGGCCCGTAGCACGACATAGTCTCCCGGTTGCGTTACTGGCTCCTCAAACGATAGAGCACCATTCTCAGTCCATGGGATATTCATGAAGAGGTTCAATGGCGATGGCACCCACGATATGTCGAAATCTAGTTCCTTCATCGCGGCACGGAGATTGTCCGCGCAGTTGTCGTGATAGTCAGTACACCCGAGCAACCCGTAACGTTCATTATCGCAAGCCGCCATTAACGTATCGTGAACGTTGGGAGAAGTATCTTCCTCGAGATTCAGAATCGCCTGTCGCCGATTGGAATAGTAACTGTCTTCAAGTGCTGCTCGAATCTTACAGAGGGTCGCCCGCGTGGCATCCATTGACATAAATTCAGTCAGGTCCCGCGAATTGAATGCCCAAGTATCGACCACCTGCGAGCCGTGGGTATTGATCACTTTGACAGCCTGCCCCTGGCGAATCGATACAGCCTTGCCGCCGCGCGCGGGAATAGTGATTAGTTCGCCCGTTGCATGATTTTTAGTTGCCATGATTAATCTCTCCGTCGCCAACATCTCACCTCGAATAGGCCCCGCAAACACGCGGGGCCTGCCTTACTGACCTCTGGTTCTATATATACGCTTAGGCAGGCGGCTGATATGCGCTTAATACCGCGTTGGCCTTCTTCATACTGGCGACTGCCTGATCTAAAGTCAGAAGTTTGGTTGTCTTACCGCCGACTATAGCTCCCGTCGATGAAATGGCGAGCGCCACACCGGCCATTGATTCATCATCTGGCATGTCAGCAATTACAAGCAGATCATCTTCACCAAAGGCCATCCAGGCGCCAATCATTGTGCCGCCATTAGCTTCTATGGCCGCTCGTGCTGCTCCAGTTCGATCCTGGGGATTGTTGACGAGTGCTTTAATAGCATCTCCAGAATAAGATGCTTGATACATGTATACAGACATTGAACTCCTCCTTGGTTTGAACGATCGTATTTAGGGGTGTTAATAAACTCCGTGGGATGACGGTATCAAATCCAATATCGCACCGCAAATAGGCTGAAATTCGGACGCGAAAATGAAGATTCAGCCAGCCCCCCGCCCCAAACCTATTACAAATTCAGAGACTAAGGAGATTGGACTAGGGCGCAACCACACTGTCGTGATCAAAAAAGCGCCGGTAAAACATCACTGATGTTGCCAAGCAATACCACGTCAGCGATCGGGTCCATATCGGTTGGCGTGGCATTGATGATGATGATCTTTGCTCCACAATCCCGGGCCAGAGGTACCAGGCCGGCGACTGGGTAGACTGACAACGATGAGCCAATTGCGAGTAACACATCACACCGGCGGACTGCTTGTTCTGCACACGCCAAGTCCTCGGGCACCAGCGATTGCCCGAACGAAATGGTCGCCGACTTCAGGATCCCACCACATGACCGGCAGTCTGGGTCCCTTTCACCCGCCTTCAAACGCACCAACACCTCTGCCATCGGTGCGCGGTAACTGCATTTAAGACAAACCACTTCGCGAACCGTGCCATGGATCTCGATCACGTTTTCGGGGCTGGTACCGGCAAGCTGGTGCAAACCGTCAATGTTCTGAGTAATTACTGTCTTGAGTTTCCCTCGCGTTTCCAGCCGGGCCAATGCCTGGTGGCCAATTCCCGGTTCTGCCGCCCAAACTGGAGAATCAAGCCGGGCCTGCCAGGCCTTCACGCGAATGGCTGAATCATTCACGTAGTAATGAATGTTGGAAAGTTTTTCAGCATCTGGATCTCGGGTCCAAAGTCCCTTTGGGCCACGAAAATCCGGAATTCCCGATTCGGTAGAAATCCCAGCCCCAGTCAACGCAACCACGTAATTCGCGACGTCAAGCCACTCTTTGCCCTCTTTCAATTGTTCCGTAAACATAGGTTCGGTGCCGTCGCAGAGTAACCATTGTCATCAAAGTTTCTTGACCAACCAGTGACCCGCTACCCAGAACGGCACACAACACAGATATAGAAAGAAACTTTTGATATTCATTACAATTAAAGCTTGGATCGCGAGTAACACCCCGCCAATTCCAACAAATACACAAGCGCTCATGGCACAAAAAATAAAAAACCAGCGCCAATCTTTAGACTCCAGCTTACCCATGGCCTGTCACTTGAAATAAATCAAATAAATTAAATATGCCATGCCACCCATTGCGCTGATTTCCAACAGCGCCACGACCACGATCATCATCTTGGAGAGCTTTTGCTTACCGACGTTTGTCTGACGTTTGTAGGCCTGCTGGCGCTCCTCTTCGTATGTGACCGATCTATCCGAGTCCATTTGTATCAATCCGCTTGTTTATAGACGGCAGCGATGCTCAGTCAAAAAGCACTGTGACTACACATCGAGATTGCCGAGAATTGTTGGTATAACTCCATCTTCAACATAATCGACTGCTGTAGACGATCGGGGAGTCATAGGTACCTTAGACGCCAATCCAAGTACTTCTTCCATTCGGTGACAAGCCCGTAATAGTTCCGCTTCCCCTCGTGGACGACCGATCACCTGCAGCCCAATCGGTAAACCAGATGACGAAAATCCTGCCGGAAGACTCAGTGCAGGACAAGATGTCATTGTGACCGCAAACGTGATAGCAATCCAATCGATATATGTTTCGGTCGGCTGTCCCGCAATGGTTTCAACATAACGCTGCTCCATCGGGAACGGCGGTACCGAGACTGTGGGACACAACAGCAGGTCGTAGTGTTCAAAGAAACTAGCCATCCGGTGATACAGTTCCCACCGTACTCTTTCTGCTTTTAGAATTTCAGCGTTCGTCGCCGCGAGGCCCTTCTCTATATTCCAGACAATTTCAGGTGCAATCTGTTCGCGATAATCCTTGAGAAGCGTTTCCATTAGAACCGCGATCAAAACCCCCCGCAACGTTTGAAATCCTTCGATCACACCTGAAAAATCCGGCGCAGCATCACAAACTTCCACACCGATTTCCGTAAACCGTTGGGCCGCAGCTCCACAAATTTCAGCCACTTCCGGCTCCATCGGCACGATACCAAGGTCGGGGCTGAAAGCGACCCGTCGGGGCAGCGCCGTATCCTCTAAGGCACTAACAAATGAGGCACCATTATGATCAAACGATAATGGATCGTCCGGGCTGCTGCCGACAGCTCCGTCCAACATTAACGCGACGTCAGCAACACAACGCCCCATGGGGCCTTCCACCCACAATGTATCGAATGCCGGGAGTCGGCGACCTCGCGCTATCCGGCCTGGGCTGGGTCGCAAACCCACTACGCTGTTGAAGCTGGCCGGCACTCGCAAACTGCCACCGAGATCGTTCCCCGTTGCCAGCCATACCATTCCTGTAGCCAATGCAACTGCCGATCCACCGGAGGATCCTCCTGCGCTCAACCGAGCATCCCAAGGATTCAGTGTGTGCCCAAATACTGGATTAAAGGTATGGGCGCCGGCCCACTCTGGTACGTTTGATTTTCCGACCGGAATCGCACCGGCTGCCTCGAGTTTCAATACGGTGGCATCGGATCGATCGACCTTGTGGTTGGCGAAGATCGGGGAACCATACGTGGTGCGAACCCCCGCAAGGTCGTTGTAGTCCTTTACCGCAATTGGCAAACCAAAGAGCGGTCCACATTTATCGCCCGAAGCGACAGTTTGTGACAGTTTTATGGCTCTTTCGCGCGCCTGGTCAAGACATAGAATTGGCAATGCATTGACCTTTGGGTTTACTTCTTCGATTCGCTCTATGGCAGCATCCAACACGTCGAGTGGAGAAACCTCTTTAGCGCGGATTTTGCGAGCGACTTCGGTCGCAGTGAGGTCAATCAGTTGGTTGCCCGACACCATGGAATTTCGCTTGTTCAATCAGGACAAATCAAGAGACTTTAATTTGAGGTCGTCGAGTGCAACGTAGCGTAGCGCCGCTTCGTCCGTAGCAGTCAACACCACGCGGGGAGCCAATCCCGCTTCGTGAGCCTCTTGCCATCGTTGGGCACACAGACACCAGCGATCACCAGACTTAAGGCCGGGAAAGCCGAACTCGGGTCGCGGCGTACTGAGATCGTTACCACGTGCTCGGGAAAATTCCAGAAACTCCTCGGACATCTGTACGCAAACGGCGTGGGTGCCGAGATCATCTGGCCCTGTTCGACAACAACCGTCCCGATAAAACCCCGTTTTAGGAGACTCTGAACAAATGGCCAAAGGCTCTCCCAAAACATTCCGTGCTTCGGTCATATCGACTGTCTCTGTTTTATCATCCTGCCGCACCTCAACTGGACAGGTACCGCATCCCCTGATCCAGCCCATTTAGCGTCAATGGAAACATCCGGTCGCCGATCAATTCACGCACCATATCAATAGAGTGCGTGTAGTTCCAATAATCCTGCGGTGTCGGATTCAGCCAGATCAACTTCGGATAGGTTGAAGTCATGCGGCGCATCCAGGTTTCGCCAGGCTCTTCGTTGATGTACTCGATATTGCCACCCGGACTCGCGATCTCGTACGGCGCCATGGCAGCGTCGCCTACAAAAACAATCTTATAGTCGGCCGGAAATTTGTGAATGATGTCCCACGTCGGTGTTACTTCACTGCTGCGTCGGCGATTGTCTTCCCACACAAAATCATAAAGAAAATTGTGGAAATAAAAGTATTGGAGATATTTAAGTTCGCTTCGGGTTGCCGAAAATAGTTCTTCGCAGATGCGAACGTAAGGATACATCGACCCACCGACATCAAAAAAAATAAGCACCTTGACCGAATTGTGACGCTCCGGGACCAGCTTGAGATCCAACAATCCGGCATTTCTGGCCGTCGATCGAATAGTGTCATCCAGATCTAACTCTTCATCAGCACCATTACGTGCAAATTTGCGCAATCGTTTCAATGCGACCTTGATGTTGCGGGTTCCCAATTCGACAGAGTCATCCAAATTGCGGTAGTTACGCTGATCCCAGACTTTGACCGCGCCCCCATTTCTCCCCTCTCCACCAATACGAATCCCCTCTGGATGATACCCCCCATGCCCGAATGGCGAGGTTCCACCCGTACCAATCCACTTGCTGCCGCCGGCATGACGCTTCTCCTGCTCTTCAAGACGCTTCTTGAATTCCTCCAGCAATTTTTCCAACCCCCCGAGAGAATTGATCTTTTGTTTGTCCTCTTCCGACAGGTATTTCTCGAATTCCGACCGCAGCCAGTCCTCTGGAATCAAAGCTTCTATGAATTCGTCGAAGGACTGAAGGTCTTCAAAGTACGCACTGAATGCCTGGTCGAATCGATCGAACAGCTTTTCATCTTTCACCAGACATAAGCGGGCGAGATGATAAAAATCATCCACGGATCCAAGTACCAGGCGCTTCTCCATCGCTTCGAGGAGAACCAGAAACTCCCTGGTAGAAACCGGGAGTCCGGCCCGTTTCAGCCCAAGAAAGAAATCGATCAACATATCGTCTTCAGTGCGCCTCGCGCCGGGAAAGGAATGCTAATCGCTGGAGCGTGTGGACGTCCTGCTCATTCTTCAGCAGTGCGCCATAGAGTGGAGGAATCACCTTGTTCTTATCACGGTTTTTCAGGATGTCTTCTGGAATTTCGTCGGCCATCAACAACTTCAACCAGTCGATCAATTCCGAGGTCGACGGCTTTTTCTTGAGGCCCGGAACTTCTCGTACCTCAAAGAACACATCCAACGCCTCTTTAACCAGATCCTGGCGAATACTGGGAAAATGAACCGCCACAATTTCTTCCATCGTCTTCTTGTCCGGGAAACTAATATAGTGAAAGAAACAACGACGCAGAAAGGCATCCGGTAATTCTTTTTCGTTGTTGCTGGTAATGATCACAATTGGCCGAGTCTGTGCCTTGATTATCTCGCCAGTTTCGTACACGAAAAACTCCATCTGGTCGAGTTCTGTGAGTAGATCATTTGGAAACTCGATATCTGCCTTGTCGATCTCGTCGATTAGGAGTACCACCCGCTCATCGGCGACAAAGGCATCCCAAAGCTTGCCACGCTTGATGTAGTTGCGGATATCATGGACCTTCTCGTCGCCAAGTTGAGAATCGCGCAATCGCGATACCGCGTCATACTCATATAATCCCTGTTGCGCCTTACTGGTCGATTTAATGTGCCAACTGATGAGACGCTTACCCAGTGCCTGAGACACTTCTTCAGCCAGCAAGGTTTTCCCGGTGCCAGGCTCTCCCTTGATTAATAGCGGCCGCTCCAACGTGACCGCGGCATGGACTGCAATCTGCAGATCCTCTGTGGCGACGTACCGTTTCGTTCCTTGAAATCGCATTACTACCTCGATGAGTGTTCCTGTATTCAGTTTTAAGAATTTACCCGCGCCTATCCTCGACGAAATAAATCAGAATGATATTGGCGAACGATGCCAGTATAGCGGGTCGTCGCCGATCGTCACCATCACGACAAAATCAAAGCGACTACTCAAGACCGAGATTCATTCGCTGTCGATCCAAACCCATCGACACTGTACTTTTCATTCTCGTAGATGCTATCTAAGTGACGTCCGCGATTCCCGATACAAAAAAACAATCGTACTTACGATAATGATGCCAGCGCCCACCCAAGTCCACAGATCTGGAAACTCAGCGAAAAACACGAACCCAAACAGTCCCGCCCAAAGTAACCGGGTGAAGTCGAGCGGAAAAGCCACAGCCGAGTCGGCTAGCTTTAGACCTCTGGTCATTGCCAGATGCCCGAGCGTGCCTAAGATACCCATCAATCCCAGCCATACATAGTCGGTCCAGCTCGGCCAGGTCCACACCACAACTGCGAACGGGAACGACAACAAACTTAGCTGAATTCCAAACCATGCGACGATCGAGACCGTTGAATCGGTTTGAGACAATTTCTTGACCATGACAACACTACTGCCCCAGCAGATGGCCGAAAACAAGACAAGGAGCGTCCCAGCATTCCACTCGATCAGGCCGGGCCTCAGTATGACCAAGATCCCAACGAAGCCTGTGAAGACGGCAGCCAGTCGCTGACGCGACAGATGTTCTTTTAGGAAGATTGCTGCAATGATCGAACCAAAGATGGCATTGGTAAAACTCAAGGCTGTCGCTTCGGCGAGCGGCACCAGGCTAAGCCCATAGAACCAGGTCAACATTGCACCGATTCCCGTAATCCCCCGCAAGAACTGCAGTTTCGGCTGGGCCGTACGGATTGACCTCACTCCGTGCTGAAAAAACATGGGAGATAAGGCGAAAAAGCCAAACAGACTCCTGAAAAACGCAAGTTCAAATGGATGAATGTCCGTGCTCAGGTGCCGCACAACAGCATGCATCGCGGTCAACGCGCCTGCAGCGAGGATCACGAAAACGCCACTTCGCCCCGTTATCGGGATCGCCTGCCATCGGCCGACTACCATCTGCCTTAACGAAATAATTGGGCTGTTTGCCCTCATTACTTTATGCTTCGCTGTAATTTCGGCGAGAAAAGCCACCGAAAAAAGTTAAAATTATTCCGGTAATAACAAATTTGCACTTCTTGGGGTTGCTGCTGACCCCTCGAACACCAAATCGTACGACCCCATGCACGACGAACCTTCGTTCACGAATAACCCTCTATCCTTAAAAACCTGAATCCGTGACCTATATCGTTCATGTCACCGCAGTAGTCGAAGGAGACCTCCATCGAATCGAGGCCCTGATTGATGAATACCGGTACAGCTGCTTGCAAAATCAGCCGGGAATGGACCAGTTTTACGTCTGCCGCTCGCTGCAAGAGGACAATGTTTTTCTGTACACCCAGATATTCAAAGATGCCGAAGCTCATAAAGCCCACTTAGAAGGCGGTGACCCTCAGCGGTTTTTCGACAAGATGGCGGAACAAGGTTTCCGGTTCCAGGGGCAATGGATCGCTGGGGTAGAGATCGATACACCGCCGCCCGGGCACGGACTAAACTGACTCGAAATTGAAGACGATCCACCGCATTTACTAGGAAGCAGTGTAGCCGCCATCGACAGTCCATGCTGCCGCAGTGACAAATGACGCTTCGTCCGAAGCCAGGAAACTGATAACGTTTGCAATTTCCTCTGGCTCGCCGAGCCGATTCATCGGGTGACGCCGGATCAGTTGCTGATGCAAGTCTGGTGATTCAGCGAGACCTGCCGTCAGAGCGGTATAGACAAACCCCGGGCACACAGCATTGACACGGATCTTCTCGGGGGCGAGGCGCACCCCAAGATCCCGGGTAATCTGAATAACTCCACCTTTGCTGTGCGGATAGGGATTAAAACCGTCGGATAAGGGCAGGTCGGGGTGATAACCAATGAGCCCCATAATCGAAGCCAAATTGACGATTGCTCCGCCGCCATGTTGCCGCATCGCATCGACTGCCGCATGGCACATAAGTAAGGTGCCCTTCAGGTTAATGCGGAGCACCGCATCCCATTTCTCTTCAAAATCGAGAGCCTCCTCAAGCCCGCGCGGCGTGATCCCTGCCGAATTCACAAGCACATCCAAGCGACCCTCACCAGCGAGTACATCGGCCACCAGCCCCTCGCACTGGCTGCGCTCTCCCACGTCAACAACCAGGGTTTTAAGTGGTCTGTCACGACATTCGTTTGCCAGGCCTTCCAGCCCTTCGCGATTCACGTCACTCGCAACCACTCGGGCACCTTCTTCCAGAAAACGCATGACTGTAGCCCAACCAATCCCGGATGCAGCGCCGGTCACAAGTGCAACCTTATCGTTCAGCCGTTTCGTCATCGTTGGTTCTCGCTAGAAGCAAAGTCGCGATTTGGCACCATTCCTCGTCGAGCGATCCGGAAAATTGTGCATGATCACAGCGACGGTACCAGTAGCTAGCATTCGCTAAATCACCTTCCTTCCGGTGTAAGTAGGCATGCACCCAAGCTTCGTCAGTACCATCCCCTTTCTGGACTTCACGGTGTGCAGCCTCCCAGTCCCCGCGACCGTCGTACCACAATCCGACCAACGCTCGACTGAGGTCGGCAGAAGGCGTTGTATCTCCTAAACTCGCTTGAAACCGTTCGAACTCAGGTGTTGTCATTGGACAATCATCGCCCGCGCCAAGACTGTGCGACGCGGCCAATACTCTTCGTTGCTCGATGCACAATATGATCGAAACGTGTCAGCGCCATTGCCTACTCAGGAGGAGCGACCGACAGCCCTTTAACACCGTGACGGGTAATCAACTCAGCAATCAGGCCCGACGCCTTGGCACTTTCAACATACTCACATAAATAAGCAAACCCAACGGGTCTCCCGGACGGAATACCGATAGCCTGCTGCACTGCTGTGAAACGACCCTCTAGAATTCTGGCGTTCTCTATTCTTTCAACGTCGGACAGCAAACGAGGCTTAAGACCCGCCAAAGCATCCAGCTGTTCACGAACAAAGAGGTCAAAGGACTCATCCAAACCCTCCGCCCGCACCAGTTCTGCATGCTGCAGATGCCGGGTTAGGTAAAGATCGTATGCACTTCGTGCAGCAACCGCGATGCGAACCCCCGTCTGATCGACGTCTTTGATCTTTTGAATTAGCGAATCACCGGCGACCAGGTAGGTGGCTTCGATCTCAACATAAGCTGCAGTGAAGTCAATGTGCTGCGCCCGAGCTGGTTCAGCAGCAATCAACCCAATATCCCAGGTATTATCTGCAACAGCGTCGGCCAACTCTCCGGGCCTGTTGAAACCAACATAAGAGATTTCCACTTTGAGTGCTTTCGCGATTGAAGCTGCGAGATCGGGTGAAACCCCCGTGGGCTCGCCATTCTCCTTTGCCCCAGTTACCAGAAGAAAATTGGCGAGATTGATGGCAGCCCTCAATACACCTGTCGGTGCGAGTTCCCGTGCTACAGCATTGGACATGTCAATCACTTTATGCCTCGAAAAACGCCATTCTATATTCTGCCCGATTTTCCGTCCGTGTTCTTATAATGATGGCTGAAATTTCTTCAGATTCATCACTCCTATTAGTTTCTATACAATGCTAATTTTTCAATAATAGAGGCCTAAGAGATGTCGATTATAGAAGGTAAGAAAGCACCGGCTTTTTCATTGCCAGATGAAAATGGCGACAAAATCAAATTAAGCGATATAACAGGTGGGTGGTCGGTACTCTATTTCTACCCGCGCGACGACACGCCCGGCTGTACCATCGAAGCCTGCGACTTTACATCGGACTTGAAGAAATTCGAAAAGCTTGGAGCGATTGTTTACGGCTGCAGCCCAGATTCTCCTGACAGCCATCAGAAGTTCATTCGAAAGTACAAACTTAAAATCAAGCTGCTCTCCGACCCTTCCCACAAAATGATGAAGAAGTATGGTGCGTGGGGCAAAAAAAATATGTATGGAAAAATCTCCGAGGGCGTTATCCGCTCTACGGTGTTGATCGATCCCGATGGGAATGTTGCAAAGCATTGGAAGCGGGTGAAGGCAAAGGGCCACGCGGACCAAGTAAGAAAAGTACTGACCGCATTGCAGGCTGACTGATCGAACGAGATTGCAGGCACACCTGCGACTAAGATGCCAAACTTTTCTTGCAATATCTCTTTGCTCTTTACTGAGCTCGACATCACCGACCGTTTTGCAGCGGCTGCGAGGGCTGGGTTTCGTGCGGTTGAATGCCAGTTTCCATACAACCTCGATCCCATGATGCTGCGTCACCAACTGGAAACGCACAACTTGGAATTGGTGTTATGCAACACTCCACCGGGGGATTTGGATTCGGGCGAGCGTGGATTGGCTGCCATCCCGGGGCGTGAAAAAGACTTCGCCGTCAGTTTGGATAAAGGCCTGTCTTTCGCGGACCAAATCGGTTGCCCAAGCCTTCATGTAATGGCGGGTGTCATACCGGATGATGTAGACCTGGAAGACTGTTGCGAGACCTTTGTTGGGAATCTAAAACACGCAGCTTTACGGGCCGCCGAAAAAAATATCGCGCTGCTGATAGAGCCGATCAACAACGTAGATATGCCCGGCTATTTTCTTAACTACGTGCGCGATGCTGCTCGAATTATCGACGAGGTCGGCGAACCCAATGTGCGCCTGCAGCTCGACATTTACCACGCCCAGATGATGCGTGGCCAGCTGGCGAATCACATTCATCGCTACTTGCCGATCACCGGCCATATACAAATTGCCGGGGTGCCCGGTCGGCATGAGCCAAATATTGGCGAAATCAATTATCCCTACCTTTTTTCGCTTCTGGACGAACTCGCGTACAAAGGCTGGGTCGGGTGCGAATACGTCCCTGTGGGAGAAACACTGGCAGGGCTCAGCTGGTTCGAACCCTATCAGGCACCGTTATCAAAGTAGTTTCACTTTTCTTACTGGAATTCTTCTGTCAGCGCTTTGATCTCAAATTGATATTGGTCCCGAGTCTGCGCGACCTGCGTTTCGAGGGCAATAATCGTTTCGATCAATGTGTTGCGAGCAGTCCGGCGCACCATCCACTTCGGTAGTACGCCTCCAGGGTCGACATCCAGGCCGTACTCAATCTGAATGGTATTAGCGCCAGCTCGTTTCAAGAGAAAGTAAATTTTGGAATACGGAATCCGGACCCGCCCTTCGACCAGCGGGAGAAGATCGGGTTGCGCTTGCATCACGACCCGATATTGTTGGTCCAGCTCTATCTCCTCGGCAACAACTTTGACGACGGTATCACGATCTGATACCGGCCACGGAGAATCCGTCACACTATAGACCCAGGTCGTTCGCGCATCGAGTCGCTTGATCTCCCGTGACTCTGTGCAATTAGGAACCCACTCTGGAGAACGTTCATTGTCCAGTATTACAGCCATAGCATGGAAAAGCTCGCCATAGATCTTCCCCTGTGCGCGAAGTTCCGGCAGCATACGGTCGAGCCCGTCCCGACTCCACACGGTGACTCCCCGATCAATAGCCACCTCTATCCACGCAGCTTCGCCTGTGCTTTGAACGTTTGGGCTTAGGAAAAAAAACAGCAAACCAAAAGCCGTACCGTTCCGAATACGCACGCGCCAAGACAAAACCTGTTGCTCCCAAATTCTAGGCTGATGATAGTTAGTATCGTATCGTCAAGCGGAAATAAATTGCTCTTTTAGGAACTTCGTCATTTCATCGATACAGATGTCGCCTTGCGATATGACCCGTGTCACACAAACAAATAAGTGAATCTGGCCTTCAAATTCTCGATACGTGACTGGCACCCCAGCATGCATCAATCGATCCGCATAAGCCTTACCTTCCGAACGCAATGGATCAAACCCTCCGGTCACGATCATCGTCGCTGGCTGGCCGGACAAATCCTGCGCTCGCAATGGTGATGCCTTGGGGTCTGAAATGTCTGCTGAATTGGGCAAGTAGTGACCACGAAACCACTCCATTCTCTCGCGTGGGATAACAAAGGCGTCTGGCATTTCCTCGAACGACTCAGT
>ENA-UPTF01001563-UPTF01001563.1-marine-metagenome-genome-assembly--contig:-NODE-1563-length-14247-cov-5.699647_pt1 | contig 14247 bp, 11 predicted proteins | sample MGYA00238166_ERZ767019 | MGnify/ENA primary metagenome ERZ767019 (study PRJEB28930, sample SAMN06266391) | marine metagenome | isolation source: Sea water from 250 m depth | place: Atlantic Ocean...
ATGGTTTCAATAAGTTGTATTTCTACAGATAATGAATCGATAGAAAAAGTTGAATTATGGATAAATGGTGTTGCCACTTCAATTACAGACACTACCGAACCATATACTCTTGAGTGGAATACAACCCTTTATGAAAATGGCTCATATGTGATTACAGTTAGGTCATATGATACCAGTGGAAATGTTACTGATAGTGACCCAATTATTTTAACGATTGAGAACTCACCATATACCAGCAATCCAGATATGAATGGGCAATTTTTCGATGCGGTACTTGTAAACAGAAACCCGGACTGCAGATGCTATGCGACGGACGCAAACGATGGTGACTACGGATCGAGTCTGATTTCGGATCTATCTAATGGTATCAGCAACGCCGTCAGCGATGTGTATGTCGATCTGGTCATAGCGAGCAACTGGAATGCCAGCACCTACGACTATGATAACGTGACACCGACCAATGATCCGGAGCTTGCTACACATTGCAGAATGACATCGAACATGATTCCGAATCATAATTTCGGCGTGCCGGTCACTGGGCCTAATGGTGATGGATGGATAAATGCGATCGACCATTCCGACATTGAGGTCACCTATATTCCGGTGGACCCAGTCCGGACCAATACGCCTACGGATACGCCGAGAAATCCACCCACCTTCGACATGGACGGCATTCTACTGAATGGCGTTGGCATCTTCATGGACTCCGGTTTTTGCTATAACCCAGGAGTGACCACGGGACCACAATCTCTACAGTCGAATGAGGCCGGAAATACCTCAGGATGCGGTCCACAAAATTCGTGGTTTGAGTTACCGGCGTATACGATTTGGCATCATGGCGCAGAAAATATGGCTGCCGTTTTTGACAGCTATTTCGCACACGGATACAGAGGCACCTACCACTACCATGCGTTAACTCACCCACTGCAGGAAGATACCGATCAAACGCAACCGCCTTCCAACGGCGACGGATCCCCTGTTATCGGATTTGCACCGGATGGTTTTCCGATCTACGGTCATTGGTTCATCGACATTAACAACCAACTTGTCAAGGCTGAATCCGGTTACGAAACCTATGACACTAACTCACGGACACCGATAGCTACCGCCTTGCATGGTACCCCACCAACTCCTTGGGACATCGCGAACAATCCCGACGCATTCGCTAGCGACTTTGGGCTCGAAATGGGTCGCTATGAAGAGGACTGGTATTTTGCGGGTACGGGAAATCTCGATGAGTGCAATGGAGCCTATGACGTGAATGGCGACTACGGCTACTACATAACCGACAAATACCCATTCACTCCGCCCTGCACCTTCGGTACCCGCGATCCGTCGTTTGGCATAGAATCTCCGACTCTCCCATAACAACGAGGAAAAAATTCAAGCCCCACAAACATTGCAGGGCTTTGTTATAATCTTGTCCCAGTATTGGGTACCGTAATTAGGTACAAAAGGGTAAACATATGGAAAGCGGATAAACGTTTACGCGTTTCGGGGGTTCGAATTTCTCTCTCTCCGCACTCTTATACTTTTTATTATATAATTAATTGGCGTCGGAAGTTTTGATTAATATTTCATTAAATAATTTGAGCACTAATTTATTTCCAAGGTTTAACCCGGTTTTTATATATTGCATTGATTGCTTATTCAACCATTTTTTTTCAATGAGTTTATAAAATAATTCAGCATGATGAATATCAAGCTCTTTATGGATAGAATAGTGAGAAAGTTTGGACTCATCTAGCCAATTTTTTCTTACTACTGTTTTTGCAATAAATGATGATATTTCGGTATACCGTTCTTCAATAATACCATACATAGCTATTGCTGTGTCAATATTATCTTCTTTTACTGTTTGATCTATTTTTGAATAGAAATTAGAAACAGATATATGATTAGAATATTTTTCAATTGTTTTTGCTCTTACTCCTAGATTAATAAGATATTGTTTATATGTATTGCCGTGAGCTTCATTAATATTTCCATTTCCATGTTCATCAAAAATATTTTCAAGAATATTTAATCTATCGACATAATTATCAATTCTTGAGCAAAGAGCAAATAATGGCCGAGAAAAATAGCATACGGCACCGTAAAAATTAGTCTGTGATTCTTTAAAAGCATCAAAAGTCATCGTATTGTTTTGTAGTGAATGAAAATATAGTTCACTATCAATAGGAGTATTTTTTTTAAGATTATTTATGTAGTCGTGCATCTATATTTCTCCTGTAGATATATTAATATTTTGGGAAAGTTTTATTGATGGAGCAAATGGTGAAAAAGAAAATATTTTGCATTTTGTTTTTGTTGTTATTCCATTTGATTTTAGCCAACTAATTATATCTCTTTGCCTGTTATCAATCGCGAAACATGCGAGTCCTTTTTTCATTTTTATAATTGATGAGGCCTCTTTTAGATTAGAAGAATTTTCATTAAAAAATATTTCTGGATGCAGATGTCCAAATCTAAATATTGATTGGTTTTCAGAAGAGATTATATCTTTTTTCCCGTCATTCCATAGTATCAACTCGTTTCTCATAGGGCTAAGGTTAACGGATTTTTCAGGATTAATTTTAGGCAATGATTTAATATCTAATGCTGATAAAATAGTTGGCTCTACCATATAAATATTGATTAATGCGGATGGGGTGGCCAGTTTTGCAGGATTAAAACCTTTAAATGATTTATCAACACCTTTTCCATTTTTTAGCATAGCACAAAAATAACAAAAGTCCCATCCTCTATAATCTGTAGTAAAGGACCACCGACTCAACAGGTGCCATAATAAATTTTTTAGGATGCCTTTTTTTCTATGTTCATACCTAATCTTAAGATCAGCGATGTAAAGCCCGTTATAATTTTTATCAAATAAACTTATCTTTTTCCACATTCCAGCAGCAGTGCCAATTAATTGTGAATTTATTTTCATAACAACAAATCTTGTTTTGTGTCCTTGCTGTGTAAAAAAGGGAGAGTATTCTTTTCCATGTCTAATGATAAAATTGCCTTGCCCGTCTTCAAGTGGGTACTCTATATCTTGCTCAAGAGATTGTAATTCTTGCAAAAATTTATCAATCTTTTCTGGCTCGATTATTTCAAACTCGTAGTTCATTTCCTGATAAATAATCTAATGTGGTCATAAAACATACTCCGATCATTTTCCTGCCAATATCTATCAAAACTTTTGTCTTCAGTAAAGTAGTCTTTAAACGTTTCAATCCAATTTTTGTGGTTATTTATTTGCCTTATTATGATCGCAGAACCTTTTTTCATTTGGGACAGATATCTGGCATGAGTTTTTACGATATCCTCACTGCTCCAGTCAAAAATATTTGAAAGACTAACAATATCATAAGAGGAAATATTATCCAGGCTAAGAATGCTGCTCTCCATCATAGTCACTTCATTTAAGGTTTTTGATTCAATATATGGGAAAGCTTGTGGTGATTTATAATAACCCAGGAATATGTGTTGAAGAAAAGGATTGAGATGTGAATCTTTTTTATTAAGGCCAGTTAGGATTTTCTTTTGCATATAACCAATGTAAGATCCTGGTGAACCATGCTTTGTGGCTTCATCACTGAATACTTTATTAATGTTTTTATCATTAAATACATTTTGGAAGGGTATAGAGATATTATCATGGTGTAGCCATTTTTCTAATATATTAGATCGGCGTGTATCACTCGTTTCTAAATCAAAAAATGATACTACTTCTTTTTTATCTGAAACTAATTTGATAAATAAATCTCGAAGGTTTTGAAACATTGTTTCAAATTTCCCTGCTTGATTTAAGCATGAATCATTTTGATTATATACGTTCAATGCTTCTAAGTCAGATTCTTTTACTGCTTTAATTTTTTGTTTAATATGTAATAATTGGTGAGGGTTTACATCAACAACATTTAGGCTAAGGTCAGGGAATATTGTTTTTAAAGAAAGTGCTATACATCCGCCACTGCCTATCATAAGCATACGGTTCGGACTAAACCTATTAATAACATCATATTCAACAAAATGATCTTCTCTATTTACAGCAAATAATACAGTATTAAAAATTTCCATTTGTGTTTTGCTTTGGATATTATCGGTCTATATTTCCTGATTCATGAAATGAATTTTGCATATCCCAGTGTTGTTAATGAAATCGATAACATAAACGTTCATTGCAGGTATTTCTTCACCTGATTTACTAAGATATATTGTTGGCAAACTAATTTTCCATTCATCTATCTGATTCATTGTTGCTTTTATATTCTTTATCATATCGGTCATGCGATCAAACATTGATTGTTTCTCATTCTCAGGGCTCATTTTGTGAATGGGATGGTTTTGGTATTCGTACATTTCTCCAATTGCAAACATTCGGTTTAATTCTGATTCACTATAGCCTAAGAATTCGTTTACCATTTTGTAGTTATCGATCTTATCATATGAAACTGCAGCCAATAAGTTGCTGTAGTCGATGTTATAGGAAAATTCTACGGAGCAGTTATAACTAATATTGGTCTCCATGGATTTATCATAATGTGGAATATTATTCTTGGCCTGTCTCAGCTTTTTTTTTAAATGATCGATTTTTTCATTTTGTAAAACTATATGATCATAAAGCAGGTCAATTGTTTTTTCAGGACTAATGGGAATATTACCCATACTTTTCTTGGTGAAATTTTTATCGGAAGAATCATATTCTGAATCATCATAGAGGGGGATATCTAATATATTTGAAAGCTTTATTACGGTCGCTCTTTTTGGTACGGACTTACCTTTTTTCCACAAATAGAAATTATTTCTGGCCACCCCAAGAAGGTCTGACATCTCTTGAATTGTTAGATGTGATTGCTCTAATAATTGCTGCATTGTTTTTGATGTATCCATTTATGTGCCTCTTGATTACATATAAAAAATATAATATAATATCATAATTTGTAATAAATAATATAATAATATATTATAATATACAATAATTAATTATAATATTTTTAGCCTAATGGAGAATTTTTCTTATTTATTGACTAATAGATTTGTTTTTCAACAAGTTTTATGATGAGCGGGAAAAGATTCTTAATGCTTTTATCTTCATTCTTATTTCTTTTTGCTATGATATTGTATACGTATATGTATTTCACAGGTTGGTTTGATATTTTTCTGGATTCTGGATTTAAAGGGCTCTATGGAGGATAATTGAATAATACACAAACATTGATCCAGTGGTCTATAGTTATTATTATGGCTATCGTGCTGGTTTCCGATCTAAATGCTGACAGTCCAAAGAGTAAACTATTTGAACTCTTAGGCACATCGAAAGATGCCTCTGTTGATGAGGCATTATTTGATCTGCTAGTAGAAAAATTGGAAGAGCTGGGTATTGAAGAAGAGGAACTCTCTGACGGTTATGAGTTTATGGGTGGATCTCGAGCGTTAAACAGTTACATAAATAAGAATGCTACGAGATTAGTGAGGCTTATGGGAGGTGAGTTAGATACTGATGAAGAGGTTGATAAAAATCCAGAACAGGAAAAAGAGCCGGATAAAATAGTAGAAAAAAAGAAGATAGATTTTTATTTGAACAGTTTGATGATATTGAGGAAAAAGAAAAACCAGTAAAGATTGAAGAACCTTCAGCTTCAGATATATATACAGTTGGAGCTTATTACTCAACGCCGATGATTCTATCTAAAACAACAGAGTTTTTTGATAGAGGCTCAGCAAGGATTAGCGGTTTTAATATTGTCACTCCTTTCAAATTGGAAAAATTAGGCAGAGTGTTAGAGGCTATTACAAAAGCTAAAACTGGATTATTAAGTCCAAAAGCTATGTTTGAGATAAGAGCATATTATTTTGAAAAAGTTATCTCAGACACTTCCAGAGAGATTTTTGGAGGCTCTAGTTATTTCTTAATTGGTTTTTATGATAAAATAAACCTAAACGGGCGTCAGACTGATTTTAGTTTTTTGTTTGGAAAAACCCACTTTAATAGTATCGGATTTGTATTAACAAATGGCACCCAAATTCCAATAAAGCTTGGCAAGTCTGGGGTTAAGGTATACTTAATTAGTAAAGCTACTTTATTACATAAATATGAGGATGAGTATACAGGATGGGTAGACATTGGCCTATCGTTAAGATACGATATAAACACCTCTAAGATTTCGAAGAGTCGAGGCCTGATTAAAAGAAGGCAAACCATCATAGAATAATGCAAAAATATTTTATTAATATCAAATACTGTTATTATTAAATCTGTAAATTCGTTCGAGGAAATTCAAATAATAATTAATAATGGAGGGGTGGCAGAGTCTGGCTGATTGCACTGGTCTTGAAAACCAGCGAGGGTTTAAATCCTCCGGGGGTTCGAATCCCTCCCCCTCCACAATAAAAATTATTTATATTCCTATTCTATTATTATTAAAGGATCGTAGTAACAATAAACTTATATGAATCCAGTAGTAAGGTTCGCGCCCAGCCCAACAGGCCAGCTTCACATAGGGGGAGTACGTACTGCACTTTTTAATTATCTATATGCCAGGAAAAACAGTGGCACTTTTCTATTAAGGATTGAGGACACAGACCAAGAAAGATCAAAAGATAAATATACTAAGCAGATATTAGACTCGCTTAAGTGGCTAGGGTTTAATTATGATAGCGACCCTGTAACACAATCTTCAAGGAGCGAAAGATATCACGAAGTAATCAGTAAACTAATCGAATCCGGGTCAGCATACCGCTGCTTTTCTACTGAGAAAGAGTTAAAAGATTTGCGGGAAAAAGAAGGCTCATTCCTATACTCTGGAACATGGAGAGATCGTTCAGCAGATGAAGTAAATGAACGGCTCAATAATAATGAGAAATACACTATTAGGCTCAAAATTCCCCTAGAAGGAGATATAAGATTTACAGATTTAATCTATGGAGACATTGATACAAGCTGTACCGAGCTTGATGATTTTATTATAGCAAGGTCAGATGGCAGTCCCACATATAACTTCACGGTTGTTGTCGATGATCATGATATGCAAGTTAGCCATGTCATACGCGGGGAGGATCATATCTCCAACACCCCGAAGCAGATCTTAATCTATGATGCTCTAAATTGGGATATACCTGAGTTTGCTCATTTACCAATGATCCTTGGTTCTGATGGTAGCCGCATGAGTAAGAGACATGGTGCCGCGGGTACACAAGCCTATCAGGAATTAGGGTATCTGCCAGAAACATTAATCAATTATTTGTCTCTTTTAGGCTGGAACCCAGGTACAGAGGATGAGATTTTTAATCTTGAATATTTAATTGAAAATTTTTCGCTTGAAAAAGTAAATAAGAAAGCTGCCGTGTTTGATAGTAAAAAACTGGACTGGATGAGCGCGCAACATATCACAAATAAAGACTCGAAGCAGCTTTTAGATTTAATAAAAATATTAAAACCAGAATGGGGCAGTAGTGGCCTATCTGATGAACACTTGAGATCGGTTATTTCAAGTTTAAAAGGTAGATCAAAAACTCTATTAGATATTATTAATCAGTCCCAATATTTTTTTAGTGACCCTTCTAAATATGATCAAAACGCAGTTTCAAAATGCTGGAAAGAGGATACCTCTGAAATATTAAACTCATATGCTCAAGAAAATTTAGTCTCTATAGAATGGGATGATGATTCTATAGCTAGATCTATCAATGATTTTGCGGATTCAAAAGAGATTAGAAAGGGGGAATTAATTCAGCCGCTAAGATTTGCACTGTCGGGCACTCTTACTGGTCCGTCCATGGTTCGGCTAATGATGATCCTTGGAAAAGATACCTGCCTAAGGAGAATAAAAAATATATTAAACTCGATTCAAAAATGAGTATAGATACGACTAAAAAAGATAATTTTATTAAAAGAATTATTGATGAGGATAACAATTCTGGTAAGTGGGGCGGAAGGGTTCATACTCGTTTTCCTCCAGAGCCAAATGGTTATCTGCATATTGGTCACGCAAAATCCATCTGCCTTAATTTTGGTTTAGCGCTAGAATACAATGGTGAGTGTAATCTTAGGTTTGATGACACAAACCCTGTAAAAGAAGAAGAAGAATACGTAGAGTCTATTATTGAAGATGTCTCATGGCTAGGGTTTTCATGGGGAGATAGACCCTTGTTTGCCTCAGACTATTTTGACCAGATGCATGCCTTTGCGGTTGAGCTGATCAAGGCCGGAAAGGCATATGTATGTGACCTCAATCCAGAGGAAGTAAAAACTCAAAGAGGTACCCTCAAGAATCCAGGTACAAACAGTCCTTATAGAGATCGAAGTATAGAAGAGAGTCTTGACCTATTTAGTCGCATGAAATCTGGTGAATTTGGTGATGGAGCGCGGACCCTGCGGGCCAAAATAGATATGGCGCATTCTAATTTAAACATGCGCGATCCGGTAATGTATCGTATACTCCATGCTAGCCATCATCGTACGGGAGATAAATGGTGTATCTATCCGATGTACGATTGGGCACACGGTTTAGAAGACTCGATAGAGAGGATAACGCATTCAATCTGTACCCTGGAGTTTGAAGACCATAGGCCACTATATGACTGGTACCTTAGTGCCTTAGGAACCTATCACCCTCAGCAGATCGAATTCGCTCGGCTTAATCTAAACTATACTGTTGTCAGCAAGCGCAAACTAAAACGTTTAGTTGATGATGGGCTAGTAGACGGATGGGATGACCCGAGAATGCCTACAATATCTGGGCTAAGAAGAAGAGGATATACTCCACAATCAATTCAAAACTTTTCTGAAAGTATTGGGGTAACAAAGCGGGATGCAGTCGTAGACGTTGCAAAACTGGAAAACGCTCTTAGAGAGGATCTTAATAAGAAATCTCCAAGGGTGATGGCAGTGCTTGATCCACTGAAAGTGGTTATCACTAACTATCATTCAGAAGACATAGAATATGTTGATGCTACTAATAATCCTGAAGACGAAAAAGCTGGTAAAAGAAAAATAAGTTTTTCAAGAGAAATATATATCGAAAGAAATGACTTTATGGAAGAACCTCCAAAAAAATTTTTTAGACTTAGTCTGGGAAAAGAGGTGCGTATAAAATTTGCATACTATATTACCTGTAATGAGGTCATAAAGGATACAAATGGAAAAATAATAGAGCTAAGATGTACATACGACCCCGAAACTAGAGGCGGGAGATCTAAGGATGGTAGAAAAGTAAGAGGCACATTACACTGGGTCAGTGCCAAGGAAAATGTAAAAGCAGAAATACGTCTCTATGATAGGCTCTTTCAGAGTGAGCACCCAGAACAAAAAGGAGACTTTATTGACAACTTAAGCGATGACAGTCTAAAAATTATAGATGGAGCTATCCTAGAAAAGTCAATGGAATCACCATCGCCTGGATGTGTATATCAGTTTGAGAGAACCGGCTATTTTATTTCTGATAGTAAGCAATCATCTGGCGGAAGGTTAGTATTTAATCGTGCGGTTTCATTGCGTGATTCATGGGCCAGAATCAACAAAAATATGGCGAAATAAAGGGTAATTATTTATCCATTGATAGTATAGTATAAATACCACTATATTGAAATGATATACTTCTCTATGAGGATGCGGAAAACTCTATTCATATTAATGTTTATCTCTGGGCTTCTTGCGAGGCAGTCCATTGTCTATTTTTATGTTATCCCATTTGATAACATAAAAGAGGATCCCACCGTTGAGTGGATAGCCTCTGGACTCTCAGACATGATAGGCAACAGGTTTAAGAGTGAGCCGGGACTGCTTATGCAGAATAAAAAAGATCTTGAGATCATCATGAACGACCGCTCTCTTATGCTAAAACAGCCTATATCCTCGCGGAATCTTTTGCTATTAGGAAAATATTATCGACAGTTAGAAAAAATTAATGTTTCCTTGCAGCTTATTGATCTGGCTACGTGGGATCAGGTAGAAACGAAAGATATAGCAGCAGAGTACAGCGACATAACAAAAATGAAAAAAGAAATAGGGGACAATATTCAGTCGATGATCGCTCCTTATCTGCCAAAAGGTAAAAACCAGATTACTGCTGTATTTCCTAAATTTATTGAACCAAAGCCTGCTAAAAGGCGCCACCCTGTTTCTGTAAAGTCTGAGATGGTCACAAATAATTTACAGGATGAATTCAAGAAGCTCGAAGAGTCAATGGACGTGCTTCTAGGGCTCAAGGAAGACGAAAATCTTAAACCTAAAAAAGATATTACTCTTTTTGATAGTGGCGGTGAATGGACCATGGACTTTTCAGCAAACCGGCTTGTTGAAGAGAATCCTGAGCTAGCGCCAAACACTGAGATGTTAAAAGATGTTCTGAATACATTGATTGATAACCCGTACGATGTTATCATGAAAAAACCGAATTTTATTTATCATAAGGATGATGACAGCTATATCACAGTTCAGTTTCATGTTACCTATTCACTGAAAGATGAGATTATAAAAGAAATGCTAAACGCGCTTCCCTATACTGGTTTAGAGCAGAATGGCAGTCTTACCATATTTTATTTCAGTAAGGAATCTTTTAACCTTAGTGATGATATCACAAACAGGATCACATCAGGCAATCACCGTTCTGTGCCTGTAATCAGATTTTTTAACAAACAGGGTACGCCGATTGTTGTTGTCGCTGACACGCCTGAAGAACAGTGGCACTCTCGTAAGAGTGAGAGGGTCTTATATTTGCCAGAGAATCAGTTTTCTCCTATGATCGAGTTTACTGTTGGCGGGTGGTCACTCCAGGTTGCGATGGAAACGGTAAATATACATGCTAAATATGAGTTTATTCTGCCTATGTCAGACGTTGAAAACCTTAGCAATGTAAGCCTGAAATTTATCAATGAGGATGAGCTAAAGAAGTTCTTAGACCCCATTCTATAAATGAAAAAGGTAAAAATTGTATGTTGTTTTGTGCTAATGCAGTTAGCACTAATTATCGCTCAAGATCAGTTATCAATAGGGAAAATACCAAACCTAGATCTAAAACTTTTAAGCGGGAAAAAAACCACAGTCTATAAATTATTAGAGTCGGGGCCATTGCTCATGGACTTTTGGGCGACCTGGTGTAAGCCATGCAAACAAGTTATGAAACACTTAAATAATTTTCACAATGAGTACAAGGACCAAGGTTTTCAAGTGCTCATGGTGAACCAAGATACCCCAAGGAGTCTTGGTAAGGTTAAATCTTATATAAACTCAAAAAATTATGATTTCTTTGTTAGTATTGATCCAAACCAGCAAATTGCTAAAAAACTAAATGGGCAGATAATGCCTAATCTTATTTTAATAAATCAAGACGGATCTATTCAATGGCGTCACCAGGGCTATATGCCTGGTGAAGAGAAGGAAATAAAAGAACAGATACAGGCCCTCCTGTCTGTTCATAATAAAAACTAGCACCCTCTAAAAAGAAACAATATTAATGTTAGTTTTCGTATGTTAAAAAAAATACTAATTATATTATTTCCATATATCCTTCTTGCGCAGAATAATCCGTTTCAATTTTTTGACCTTGATTTTTGGAACTATAATGCCGGGATAACACTCAATTTTGGTGATAGCTATGATGACTTTACCTATATGGAAAACAGAATGGACCTTAATTTTTTTAAAGGAAATTTTTCCGGCTGGTTACAGTATGAGTATTCTGATCCTCCTGAGCTTGGTTTTCCTATTAAAGATCTAAGAAAGTATAGGCTAGAATACGGTTCTGGTCCATGGTCTCTAAAACTTGGCGATATATATGAGGTGTGGGGCAGAGGTCTGGTCCTCGCACAGTTAGATGATCAGGGTATTGACTTTGACAATAGTTCAAGGGGCTATTTGTTAAACTATACACTGGAAAATATTAGTGTAACTCAGATGAGTGGTCGCACAAAAAATGCTCAGCTAGGCTCTGATTTGCGTTATCCAGAGTTTGAGTTTACCCATGACATGGACGCGACAAACATTGAGTTTGATGTATATCCCTTTAACTTTGGTTTGTCATTCTTGCAGTCTAATGAGCTACACCAGCTTAAGCCCTTTGGTGTGATGGACACGGTAGATGTTAATCACCGTTTACATGGGGGGTATATATCATGGTTCGGATCTATTGCTGATATATTTGTAGAGTATGTTGACAAGCAGTCAAAACTGAGAACCTACGATACAAATTTTTCCGGTGATGAGGTGGAGTCACTTTCACCCTTGAAAAAAGGTTCTGGGGTATACCTTAATACTAACCTATATCTGGGTATGTGGTCATTATTTTTTGAGTATAAGCGTTATAGTTTTGACCGGCTGAGTCCTGTTGACACAGACTATATTATAAACAATTATGGAAATCGAATTGACTACCAGGTCATGCCTATTTTATTCCGTGAACAAAACCACAGCTTTTTGGGCCGCGCGGCACACCAGACGAATGCTAATGATGAAAGAGGGATACAGTTCGAGCTTTCCGGAGGATTGCCTAATGGTTTTCAGACGGTGACCCAATTTTCACACCTTAGCAGGAATGATACATGGACCTCGATTAGTCCGATTGAATGGAAAAATAATAGTGTCGGAGGTTTTATGCCTGCTAATTCACTCAATGCACTCCCTTATAAAGAATTTTATACTGAAATAAATGGTTATTTAATGGACAATAAATTGTATTTCAAAACAGCATATGGTCAAAATAAAGAGATTAATAAAATAAACAGGTTCTTTAACGGTTCTGCAGAAACTATTAAAGAAAACTGGGCCTATACGGATTCAATTTGGTATGGGGACAGTTGGTTCTACCTGGATTCACAGATAGTCAGTATTGATTCATTATCATATGATATTGAGACTAAACTGTATCAAAAGTCAAAATCTTTTACTCTACCAATAGAGCTAACATATACACTAAATAACGGATACTCTGTTGGGCTTAGTTATGCCTACCAGCAAAGATATAAGAAGAATGTAAAAAAGGGGAACGCCGGTGGTTTTTATAATTATTCCGACTCCTCTTGGGTGTTGAATGATCTAGATGAACCAAGCACGTATATAGAGCAGACTACAAGTAACTATCCTAATGAGACTCCATTTCAAATCAATAGAATGGTATCACTGTCAATGGGGAAAGCGTCCAAGTGGGCCATTACACTAAACTATGACTGGACCAATGTTCAAGAGATCGTTACCCTTGACCCTAATTATAATCCGCTTGAGGCTTTAATTTATGGCGACATAGAATATTTTAAGGGCAACAGAGATAAGAATAGTCCACCTTCTTTTACACAAAACAAGTGGGTCTCAATGGAGTTCTCGTACAACCTTTCTTCTACCCAGCGGATTTCATTTTTGTACGGTTCCATACAGGGCGGCCTGGTTTGTAGCAATGGTATATGCAGAATCTTACAGCCTTTCAACGATGGGCTTAAGCTTTCCTATAGTGCTATTTTCTAAAAATAATACCATTTTTTGGTTTTTTTATATTAGATTGTATCAAAATACTTTATATGGCTAATATCGAGGGCTATATGCGTATATAAATAATCATGAATAATAAAATAGCAATAACAACCATACTTATCCTAAGTCTCTGCCAGACTATATTTGGACAGACATACACTGTTGGTGACTATGTAGATGATTTCAGCGGAGATATTTGTTTCAACGGCGATGGGACATGGTCCTATGACGTACATGGTAGAGACAGAGTAACCTGGATAAATTTATTCACCTCTTGGTGACCATCCTGTACTACGGAGGCTCCGCAGGCAGAAGCAGTTCTTCAACAATATACTAATGACTCACTAGTACTCGTTGCATTTGGTCAAGATTGGAACCAGCCCTATAGCTGCAGTGGCTGGGGTACTACTTTTGGTCTTTCGCATCCGATAGTGGATGATATAAACAATGTTTATGGACTCTTCGGAATTGGCTATATCCCGCATAATGTAATTATTGGAGGTGACGGCGAGGTATTGTATTCAGACGCTGGCTACAACCAGACGGCGATTATATCTATCATTAACCAAGCCTTAGAAGATTTACCGTCAGATCTTGATGAGGATGGTTTTGATGCGGATGAGGATAATTGTCCAGACCATTATAATCCTTCTCAGGCAGATATTGACGGAGATGGCGGCGGAGACGCGTGTGATATTTGCGACAATGCAAATGTATTTATAGTCGGAAATGTAAATGGTGATTTAGACATTGATAATCAGCCAATAATAGATTTCTTTGATGTTATAGCCTTGCTC
>ENA-UPTF01001564-UPTF01001564.1-marine-metagenome-genome-assembly--contig:-NODE-1564-length-14242-cov-2.531310_pt1 | contig 14242 bp, 12 predicted proteins | sample MGYA00238166_ERZ767019 | MGnify/ENA primary metagenome ERZ767019 (study PRJEB28930, sample SAMN06266391) | marine metagenome | isolation source: Sea water from 250 m depth | place: Atlantic Ocean...
TCCTCCCTTAGGACCGATACTCCACTCTACTACCACAGGAGGCTGATCTGATACTACTACCTGATCAGCTGAACCTCCTCCACAACCAACGAACAATATGGCTGAAATAACTAGCACCAGGATAATAGCTAGCTTGAATGTCAGACGTGGATCCATCTTGTGAGCCTCACCTGTAAATTTACTATTGACCTCAGTTTATATTTTTGAACGTTTATCGTAAAGGTAGTTTCTAGAATTGATTAATATAATCCCCAGATAGATACACTACAATCTGTAAAGTCTCAGAAAGTCCACTTTACTTTTTTGATTCCGAATCCAAGACTCAATTTTTCTATATATAGGCAATTCAGCTGTCCTCAACCCATCTAATAAGGCCATCTTCCAGCAACTTTTAATATTAATCAGTTCTAAATAGTCGACAAGAGGATGCAGGCTGTCTTGAACCTACGCATTACGAATATAATTGCAAGACCGACTAGCTGATATACGACGAGTACAACTATGACCTTATTTCGAATTACGACAACATGGCCGCGCAACAGTAGTAATTAAACAAATTGACATGTCCCGCTTAAACTATTACTTTTGCTAACTGTGATCAAATTAAAAACGTAGCTCAGCAGGAGTACAGCTAACAATGAAAAAAGTTACGAAAGTTATTACCTCTCTATCGCTCGGAATATTATCAATATTTCTGCTTGCTGTAGTAGCATGCGCGGGAACATCTCCTGACCCTAACAGCCAAGCGGGAACAGCCGATGCCGTACCCACTGCAGTACCTGAAACAGTTACCGAAACCAGTTCCGAACCCCAGTCAGCGAAAGATAAAGCAGTCGCCATTATAGCTACTGAACCAGAGGTCTTATTCTTTATGCTGACCGCCGATGCGCACAGCACACAGTTTTCAGACACTACCCAAGCATACATGGGTCATTTGGACAAAAATACACTCGAAGTTGCACCCACATCATTACTCATGAGCTGGGAACAAACTGCTACCGACGAATGGGTATACCAACTGAGACCCGGCGTAAAGTTCCATGATGGCGAAAATTGGAATTCTCAAGCTTGGGAAGTTTACGCCAAGATAGCTGGAACATCAGAATTCGGCCAAGGATCTTTTGCACATACCGGACCTTACCATATTGAACCTGTCGATGATCTTACAGCTAAAGTTAAATGCCATGAACCTTGTCCACTATTCCCCAGAGGACTTAACTTATCGCCTACGTTATCACCCAGTTTGATTAGAGACGTAAAAAGCTCATCAGACCTGCAACAAATTACCGAAGGACCAGGCGCTGGGCCCTTCAAAGTCAAGCAATACGATCGTGGACAGAGAATATTAACGGAAAAATTTGAAGGCTTTGTGCCCGCCCCCGAAACACCGGAATACGCTGCCCCTATATTAAGTGAAATCGAATGGCAATGGAGGCAAGAAACCGTAGTTCGAGCCGCCATGATAGAAACAGGGGAAGCGGATTGGGCATTCTTACTGACATTGGAAGATGCAGAAACTCTCGGACCTGAACAATATGTTACCGGAGGAACAGCAGAGATTGCTCAGTTCCGATTTGACACTATATGGGATCCATGGCTCAAAGTTAAAGAAATGCGTCAAGCAATCATCCACTCAATAGACTGCGAAGAAATTGTTGAAACCCTATACCAAGGAGCAACTACCTGCCGCGGAAATCATGGAGCACCAGGAGTTCTCGGAATTACTTCCGAGAACATCGCTCCCTATGAATACAACCCCGATAAGTCACGCGAGCTACTCGAGGAAATCGGTTATATCTGTGGGATGCCAAATTCCAGAGATGATTGCGAAGCAGAGATCGGTATCATAAGCAGAGCAGCCAGGATAGCCCGTAATGACGAACTCATAGAATCTATGGTGTTATTCATGAAAGAGGCCGGTATCAACTCAGATGCACAGTTCGTGGAACCATCAATCCGCTCTGCCATGGGCCGTTGCGGTATTGGTACTAACGGGGCCGGAGGAACACAAATCGGATGGGACGGAGCAACCGAAGCAACCCCACCAGCATGCCCAGGTGGCGCAGGGACAGTTGGTGTGGGCCAAATCCTAGAGGGCATTGGTTTCGGATACGAAATAATGGACTACGCCAAACTAGTTAACCGACATATGCTCTGTGAATCGGGACGTTCAACAGTATGCGTTCCTGAGAAAGAAGAAGAATGGAAACTGGCCCGAACACTTGATGGGGATGCCCGCCGCGAAGCTCTGGAAAACATTGCTGACTGGCAACGGGAACATGTATACATATTACCGATGTTCGATTTATTCGCCATCTATGGTGTGAATACCAAGCTTAGAGGATTTGAAGAACCTAGATTCGACAAACATACCTTCGCTAACCTTTGGTATTTCGCCGATTAAAACTATGGTTTAAATCCGCAATAAAGAACCCCATCGATATAACGATGGGGTTTTTTATTGACTGATTTCGCCTCTACGTTTCCAGACCTACGACGCGACATTTATCCTAAACAAATCATGTGCCACGGATATAGGTCCTTCGTAATATTCTGCCGCCTCTTTTACCAATAAACCAGTATTAGCATGATATCCGGTATCAATATGAGTCATTACTAATTGCTTAGCTTTCGCCTTCTGGGCTACGGTTGCTGCCTCAGCAGCAGTACTGTGGGCACGATTGTGAGTGCTCTCCTTATCAGTTTCAACACTTAATGCTTCATGAATCAACATATTAGCGTTTTCGGAGGCTCTGACAACCTCAGTACTAAAACGAGTATCCCCTGAAAATACAACCGTTAAATCGTCTTTCTCAATACGCCAACCGATAGCTCCGTTTATGTGATCAACCGGAAAGGACGAAGCCCAAACTCCAGACCCCAAATCAATAGCATCCTGATCCTGTACAGGATGCCATCTGGCCAATGTCGCCCCAGATCGGGAAACCAAACATTCTTCGGTAGTTGAATGTGTAATGCTCGTAGCATCAAACAATCCGCGCACACCTTGCGCAGCCTCTAGGCTGCAATAAATTTCCAGAGGATCACCATCTGGATTTAGCAAGAATCTCTGTCCCTGTATATGTGGTAGCCCACCTATATGGTCAGAATGATGATGAGAAACTAAAATTTTATTGAAGTCAGAACCCATCATTCCCATCAAAGCAGCATTACGCAAAACAGAATTTCCTGAACTGGCATCAATCAAAATTCTAGGTCCGTCGGCCCAGTCCAACACGATAGCAGTATGTGCCCTGTGGATACAGTTTCCAGCGCCTGTGCCCAAAAATGTAATACGTACGGATGTCATTAATCAATCACCCCTTTAACCAAACCTAACCTAGGCTAGCCGACTTTGTAAGAAACCCATTATAAAACCAAATATGACCACTTAGTTTGGCATTTATTCCATGCGATGACCAACTTGTCGCCTAAATACTGATTACATACAACATTAGTGTGGTTAGTACGGCATAGACTTGTAACAACATGCCAATTAGGACACATTGTTGTTCAGACTTTAGAATCTAAAAATAGTATTAAACCGATCCCCCGGCGGACCGGATCGCTTCTACTAATTTTTTTGCTTCAGCTTCAGGGTCATCAGCCAAGCCAATCGCAGCTGCTACACAAATCGCATCCGCTCCAGCTTCTACTACAGGAGCAACATTATCGGCATTTATACCACCTATACAAACTAATGGAACATTCGTGACAGATCTCGCCTCTTTAACTCGGTCTGGCCCTTGATTTCCCCGATAACCGATCCCTCCGGGTTTGGTAGTAGTTGGATATATAGCTCCAAATGCAACATGATCTGCACCCATTTCTTGCGATTCAATCAACAAAGGAATTTCACGGTTAGAACGGCCAATCAATTGACTTTCATGCAATATGTTACGGGAATCACCTACAGAAAGATCGGTTTGCCCCACGTGGACACCAACGTTATCAGTTCCGAGAGAGGCCGCTATATCCACATGGTCGTTAATTATCAATAGGACATTGTTATCCTGGCATAAATCCTTTAACTTAATCGCCAAAGGCATTATCTCGCCTTTATCCCTGAGTTTGTCCCTCAACTGAATAATCCTTGCCCCTCCTCTAACCGCTGCTCGTGCGATATCCAATGGGTCCCGACCGTTAGTAACCTGGGGATCAATAATTACGTATAAACCGCGAATCCGGTCCGATTGCCTTGAACGTAGCGCTTTTCCAAATGAACCTCTAAATTTGATCAAAGAATGTAGAAGAGCCAAAAGTTTATTCGTTTCATCTCTGTCAAATCGACTTACTTCAATTTCGGTCAAGTTAATAGCTGATCCTATCAAAGTTAGGAATTCGTTTGTAGATACAGAAAAGGATTCTTCAATCTGACTATCCGAGGCATCTAAATATTCTTTTATCGATAATATATTTCGCTGGTTCTCTTCTTGATCATAATAACCGCGAGGAAACCTATCAAAAGACTCCAAAATGCCCGACAGAGCACTCATTAATATATGTCTAGGAGATCCGTACGACTCAGCTACATTCGTCATTCTTTCAACCCTTTAGGCAATTCACCACTTCGGGCAGACTCTATCGAGTCTCGTACACCCTGTGGCATATCTACCCCATATTTTTTAAATCCCTCCTCCACATGGCGCCCAATGTTTCGGGGGTCGCTGTAATACTCAGCAGAATTAGCGGACCCATAGGAAGAGTTCTCATGCACAGATTGTGTAGTCTTACCCATCGAAAAGGAAGACACCAAGCGATTCATATCAGTACTTTGACAACCCACACACACAGCTTCTACAACACTGTTAATGGACTTGGTAAAGACGGACGTCACCCCCCCACAGTCACCGCATTTATATTCATAGATCGGCATAAATGTTTTCCTTTGACTAATATAAAACAGACCTCTATTTTAATTGTACCAACAAAGCCTATATCTGACATCAAAACGTATTTGGCAACATCTACAAGGTAAGTTCTGCAACTAATTAGACAACATATGTTGCTCCACCGGCAAAATATACCTGCTACCACGACTGCTAGACCTATTGCATCAGGAAGAGCAGAAACCATCACTAAATTCCTTTTAATATAATGGCAGTAGCCGTAATCGTTAAATTAGTTTTGATTGCCCCCTCGGAGGTAGTAGGTTCGCACATTCATTTAGAGCTTACTGGTGTATAATTCGTACAAATCATATAGACCAATTATCAAGCTAATCAAAGGCATCTACCACAAACCACAACTTTGATCTTAAAAGGTGAGAAATATGGCTGTTCCACAGCAACAAACAATGCCCTTGTTTGAAGAGCCTAAGAATAAGCCCTTACTCATGCTGATGGATGGACATGCAATGGTTCATAGGTCCTTTCGGGCCATTTCCGTCCAACGTAATCTGACAATATCATCGACTGGAGAAGATGTAACCGGAGTTTACGGGTTTGTGAATGTTTTTTTGCGGTCACTCAGAGAGTGGCAGCCCAGTCACTGTGCAATCGCTTTTGATACCCGGGCACCTACTTTCCGTCATTTGAAATTTCAACCCTACAAAGCCCAACGAGAACCTTCCCCTCCAGAGCTGAGGCCCCAATTCGACCGCGTTAAACAGTTGATGCGTACGTTTGGTGTCAAGGTTTTCGAGGTTGAAGGTTTCGAGGCAGATGATGTTATAGGAACCATTTGTCATCAAGCCGAAGAGCAAGGATTAGATACCGTCATATTAACTGGGGATCGGGATACCTTTCAACTAATATCTCCAAACGTCCGCGTCGACTTATCCTACAGCGTGCAAGATCGAAAAATATATGATGAAGAACAACTACAAGATCGGTATTCTGGTTTAACGGCAGCGCAACAACCGGATTTCAAGGCCCTACTAGGAGATTCGTCGGATAACATCCCAGGTGTCCCAAGAGTAGGGGAAAAGCGAGCTATAGCCTTACTCAATGAATACAAGACCTTGGAAGGCATTTATCAAAATATCGATAACGTCAAGCCTCCGAGTGTGAAACAATCGTTAATTGATAGTGAAGAGAGAGCATTTGAGAATAGATTCCTCACCACTATCAGTAGAGAGGCCCCAGTATCGTTTGCTCAAGAAGATAATTTGTTCGGCGACTACGATCGGCAAAGTATAATTGATATGCTAACGGAACTAGAATTCTTTAGCGTAGTGAACCGGGTACCAGACAACTCTAGCAAAGCAGAAAAAGTTGTCGATGGGTCCACAGCCTCCGACATGGTTGTCAAACAAACTGCCGATACAAAATATGAGATAGTACGCGATGAGACCCAGTTGCAAAGAATGATTTCAGAGATAACAAACGCTGGCTCATTCGCATTTGACACTGAGACTACGAGTACCCATCCAATGTCTGCGGACCTAGTAGGAGTTAGCTTTTCTATATCCCAAGGGCAAGGATGGTATATACCAGTTGGCCATATAAACGAAGATCAGCTAACTCTAGAGAAAGTTCTTACAGCTATAAGACCTCTATTAGAATCTAATGATTTATCCAAATCAGCTCACAATGCCAACTTTGATATGTTGATGTTGAGAAACTATGGGATCATACCGAATAACGTGGATCACGATACCATGGTATCCGCACACCTGCTGGGGAAAACGGGCATAGGTCTTAAAAACCTCGCCCTCGAAGTTTTGGGAGAGGAGATGACTCCCATTACATCGCTCATTGGTACAGGTAAGAAACAAATCACATTCGACAGAGTACCCATAGATAACGGTGCTCCCTATGCGACCGCAGATGCGGACATGACAGGCCGATTGAGATCAGTTTTTGAACCTCAAATACAAAATCAAAGCTTTGGGAAACTGTTTTCCGAAGTGGAAATTCCACTAATACCTGTCTTGGTAAATATGGAATATAACGGGATCAGAGTAGACACCGGCGTGCTGCGGGAAATGTCTCAAGATTTAAACGAGCAAATGACTTCAACAGAGCAAGAACTATACCAATCTATTGGGCATACAGTAAACATTAACTCACCGCAGCAACTTAGTGATTTGCTATTCAAAGAGCTCGGATTACCACATACGAAACGAACCAAAACAGGGTACTCCACAGACGCCAATTCACTTGAATCGCTAAAGGGCCTACATCCAGTAGTAGATAAAATATTAGGATACCGTCAAGTCTCCAAATTAAAATCTACTTATGTAGACGCATTGCCAGATATGGTAAATCCTGGCACTGGACGAATCCACACTAGTTACAACCAAACTGGTTCTGCAACTGGACGAATCTCAAGCAGTGACCCTAACTTACAAAATATACCTATACGTACTGAGATGGGACGCCAAGTCAGGAGAGCTTTTGTAGCCCAAGAGTCTCCTAAATCAGTTCTTTTTTCCGCCGACTATTCTCAAATAGAACTGAGAGTTTTAGCTCATTTATCTCAGGATCCTGGGTTATTAGAAGCTTTTAAAAGGGGGGAGGATATCCATTCAGCAACAGCATCGTTAATGTTCGAAACCCCCATTAACGACGTTGATTCAGATATGAGAAGAATAGCAAAGGTTCTTAATTTTGGGGTCATCTACGGTTTATCTCCACACGGGATATCACAACAGACCGGATTTAGCAGGGAAGAAGGAAATAATTTCATACAATCTTATTTCAGCAAATACCCTGGGATATCCGAGTACTTGGAGATTGTAAAGACAAACGCGAGAGAAACAAATTACGTGCAAACGTTACTAGGTCGCCGCAGAGCAGTACCGGAAATAAACGCTTCAAATTTTAACGTCAGGAATGCTGCAGAACGCATGGCCATAAATATGCCGATTCAGGGCACCGCTGCCGACATTATGAAAATAGCTATGATCCGAGTCCACAACCAATTATCGGACCGAGACATGGCTACTAAAATGCTTCTCCAAGTACACGATGAACTGGTATTCGAGGCACCAATAGAGGAGCTCGAAATCCTGAAAACTCTGGTGTCAGATGAAATGTCGGCTGCTATGGACCTTGACGTCACTCTAAAAGTAGATATGAAATGGGGCCCAACTTGGGGGGATATGGAATAGACTACTAAGTCTACCGATAGGGCACCGAATGCTGTAAATATCAGAACTTTAAGGTTTGTGGCGAACGATTTAATAAGTTTAGGATTCCAGATATAAATACGAATCGATAAAAGTCCTTTTTAGAAATACAAAATTGCACTCAGGTCATGGAGGCCAATTGGACCCTTTACGTAGTTTGATATTCGTTCCAGGAAATCGTACCAACATGTTAGAAAAAGCGAAAGATTTCAAGGCCGATATAGTTATGGTAGATCTTGAAGATTCCGTGCCGCCCAATGAAAAATTTGCTGCTCGTGAACTGACATCAGAATGGGTTGATATTTTATCCAACCACAATCAGAAGGTTATGGTTAGGGTGAACTCTTTGGATACCGGGCTAACAAAGGACGAAATAACAAACATAATTAGCCCACGGTTATACGGAATTAGCTTGGGAAAAGTTACATCTAGATGGGATATTCAATCACTGGACAGTATGCTTGTAGAGGCAGAGGGCCGTTTGAGGATTCCCATTGGCACTATCAAGATCATACCGTGGATCGAGACAGCTCAGTCAATCATGAGATTAGATGATATCTCTAAAGCTTCTAATCGTATTATCGCCGTCGCGTTCGGAGCTGAAGACTACACAAATGATATGGGAATCCAAAGAACCGATATGGGGGCAGAGGTGGAATTTCCTAGGTCCGTTGTAGCAATTGCCGCGCGGGCAGCTAACATAGCGGCTCTTGACAGCCCATTTGTATCTTTTAAAGACCCTGTCAATCTTAAAACAGATTCTATGAAAGCCCGCCAATTAGGTTATACCGGAAAATTTGCCATACACCCAGGCCAGCTGGACATAATAAATCAGACTTTCAGCCCGTCACAAGAAGATATCGCATATGCCCTTGCAATAGTAGAAGGGTGGAAGGATGCCGTAAACATGGGAAGGGGTTCTTTTGATCTTAACGGTAAAATGGTAGACGTTCCTGTTGTGAAGCGAGCTCAGAACCTATTGGATTTTTCACAATCCGTCGCCCAGATGGAACAACAAAGATGACAAGCATCGTTATCGAACAATTCTCAGTGTCAATTAATTTCTTTGAATGAAGACTCAACGAGACAAAATAATATTGAAAGGCATGCAATTCTACGGTTTTCATGGAGTCAATCCGGAAGAAAAGGCTTTAGGACAGACCTATGTAGTCGATTGCGAAGTCACACTAGGGCTCTCCAAAGCAGGTATATCGGACAATTTAACCGACACAGTAAGTTATACCGACATATATAAAACGGTTAGATCCGTCATCGAAGGGGAATCTAAAAATTTGTTGGAAGCATTGGCAGAATCTATAGCCAACAAGATTATAAATGAGTTCAAGATTAACTCCGTAAGGGTTACGCTTATGAAACCCAATCCTCCTATCAAAGGGTCGAATATAAATCACGCCGCGGTCGAAATTACACGATACCGTGCCGAGAGCCTAGAATAAATCTCTATACATCCCACCATAGTCATCTAACGAAGTTGCACACCCCGCATCCCTCCACATTAACTTAGGAGATTTTCTGTGAGTCCACGAGATATAGTAACAGCAAAGGATTTTCATGAATCTACGAAATTAAGCTACATAAATCTTGACACTAAACCTCCTCTTTATAAAGACTATAAACAGCTTCCATCGATTGGATTATCGGTAGATTTAGAATTGCCAGATTTATCGGCTGTCGATACTATATCCGGTTTCAATAACTCGTTTAACAATGACATAGGACTCCAAACCATCTCCAAATTATTGTATTATTCCGCCGGTGTCATAAGAACAGCAAACCACCCGACCGCAGGGGAAGTACATTACAGAGCAGCGGCATCAGCAGGTGCCCTATACCCGGTAGAGACTTATTTATTGTGTCAGGACCTTGAAGGAGTCCCTGCCGGTGTATACCATTTTGCACCACATGAATTCGCACTCAGACTGATTAGACCAGGTGATTATCGCAAACTTCTAACCGATGCCACAGCAGGGAACCAACACATCTGCCAATCACCTGCTACATTGATCTTCACCACCTTATTTTGGCGGAGCACCTGGAAATATAGATCAAGAGGGTACCGATATTGTTATTGGGATACCGGTACAGTGATCTCTAACCTGCTATCCACGGCCACAGCGTGTCAAGTATCGACCGAATTGATCACCGGGTTCGTGGATTCCGCAATAAACGATATTCTGTCAATCGACGGAGTGAAAGAATCCGCAGCATGTTTGATTCCGTTATCCGGAACAACTCCTTATCTACCCGTAAATGCCCCCCCAGAGCTTGAACCAGTGGAATCGAATAACGAACAAGCTCACCTGCCATCAATTACCTACCCTGAACTGGAAGCTCTCCATCAGGAATCATCACTAATAACACCTCAAGAAGTCCTCAAATGGCGTGCGAAAGCCTCGCGTAATCAACCTGAATCCTCTTCAACTACCGGGCCCAAAGAGCCAACCCATAACACCTCTAAATCAGTGTCTGAAACAATCATAAACAGAGGGAGTACACGACGTTTTTCTAACGATTCCATTCCTTTAGATAAATTTCTGACTGTCATAAACAACGGGATACACTCGCTCCCAACAGACTTCTCTGGATCTGAGCGCGACCAGATAGTAGATCTCTACGTTATCGTAAATTCGGTCGAAAATTTGACCTCAGGATCCTACTTTTATTCAATCGAAAAAAGACAATTGGAACTCTTAAAGTCCGGAGACTTTCGTGACGAAGCCGGACATCTTGGATTTGAACAGGCTCTACCCTCCGATGCATCCGCAGTATTCTTTTTTATGGGGAACTTAGAAAATATTATCGACCGTTGTGGTAGCAGGGGTTATAGAATAGCTCAAATGGAATCGGGTATTTTAGGGGGAAATCTATACTTAGGAATGCATTCGTTGGGATTTGGAGCTACTGGACTTACATTTTATGACGACGATGTAACCAAGTTCTTCTCTCCTCATGCACAAAACAAGAGCCCGTTATTTGTTGTCCCTGTAGGCATTAAACATAAACAAAATATAGTCACTCCCTTTAGATCCAAAGTAGCATCTAAGCTAGACGCTCTAGCTAGAGGAGCAGGAAATCGCCTGACTTAAACAAATGATTTGGAGGTTCATTAAACGGTTCCGAAAACTGCAGATGGATCCGTAATAAATCATCATTCCCAATCGTTATCTTCATCTATCAGATCCGGGCTATCTTGATCAGGTAAATAATCCTCTTCTATATACCTCATCAAGTTGTCTCCCAGGTAAGACTTCTTATCATCTGTCTTTTTGAACGGAAATCCTGATATACGCTGAGTAGATGGATCCCTGTACGTTTCTTGAATTATAATCACAATACCCTGTTCGGTCGCACTAACTACTGCAGATTTATAACGATTCCCAAGAGTGATAAGGCGAATCAATCGCACTGCCAGTTTCGGCTCGATTCTCCCTATGTACTCACCGTCAATCAACCTAGCCTCTATCGTGTTTTTATTGATTTCAAGCGCAAGCGGTTGACCGGGGCCGATTGTCTCTAACATAAATTCTGAAGCTACGCTATGTAATGACGTGGTACATGATTTTCCGCTTTGTTCCATAAAGATGTGGGCATCCCTGTACGAAGCGTTCTTATGTTGTTTAGGATTAGGGGAAATTTCAAGTTTATCCAAACGTACCAGGTTTTTTTTGGCTATAGTATTGTACGGTGATATCTCTATAACTCGACCCAATAAAGACCTTGCTTCAGCGAACTGATTAAGTTCTATCAAGGACTTGGCTAGACGATTCATTGTCTCAACATCCGATGGATAGTGATCCAATATTGCTCTGTTACATGCAGCAGCATTCTCCCATTGCCCATCCAAAGCTAGAGCGACTGCTTTTTTATCTAGCTCTATTTTGGACTTAGAAATTGGGGGGTTCGTAGTTTCTTGCATTAATTCGTAGTCTCCATTGATGCGGATCTTATAGAATCTACCCGCAAATACTATTACTTTTAGTGATTCTTACGTTGTACCACTAAATATCAACATTAAGTACATACAAACGAATAACGTGATTTGAGGAAAGTACAATGACCTTTGTCGAACTTTAATAACAGATTGATTGTCAATACTAGACTTTCAGCCACGCCACTCAAACTTATGAATCCACCTGATCCTAGCCAGATCCCAAGTCATACAGATTGCGTCTAATATTGGGCGCACCTTACTATTCGGCATGTAATACCAATCAATATCAATCTCCCGAATTGTTATTCCGGCACGCTGCGCTAAAAAGAGAATTTCGACATCAAATGCAAATCCCGAGATAGTTTGCTTGTCGAATAGCGCGAAAACCTGTTCACCAGAGAAACATTTAAACCCGCATTGAGAATCTGTAATACGACTAACACCCATTACCCTGACCAAAATATTATATATACGTCCCATTAAACGTCTGCTAAATGGTTCCCCTATCCTGCGCGATAGGGGCATTTCGCGAGACCCAATTACTATCTCTCCACATCCTGAATCATTTACAAAAAACCGCTCCAACTGATCTATGGGCATGGACAGATCTGCATCGCATATGAACCTGTACTTTCCTGTCGCGAATAGAATCCCATTTTTTATCGCCCATCCCTTGCCCTGATGAACCAGTTGCAACAACTTTACATCAGACCCATCATTAATGAATTGCTTAACAACTGAGACAGTAGAATCCGTACTACCGTCATCAGAAACTACGATTTCCCACGCATAATCTCTCGTCTTTAGGAAGTTGACAACAACATTTAGAGTAGCACCAATGCGCTCTTCTTCATTAAAGACTGGTATTATTATTGAAAGACTAGGTTGAACCACCAGCACTCTGAGTATGCCTAATTATTTTAACCACCTTGATCTAAGCCAAATCCCGTGTGGAGCAATCGTACTGCATCCAACACTTGTTCTTCCTTTATGATGCATGAAATGCGTATTTCAGACGTAGTTATCATATCAATGTTAACTTCTCCGTCAGCGAGGATACGGAACATATGTGAAGCATAACCAGGGCTATTTTGCATGCCAGAACCTACTATGCTTACACACGATAGGCCATCATCATTAACTACCCCAGAGGCTCCAATATTTTCGGCAAGTGGCAAAACTTGACCCAAGGTTCTCTCCAAATCCCTCGTCTCTACGGTAAAGCTAATATCCGTTGTTTTATCCTGACTGGCATTTTGCACAATAGTATCTACACTAATACCTACACTAGCCAGCGGTTCAAATAAATTAGCTGCAATGCCAGGCCGATCAGGAAGAGACCGTACGGTTATTTTAGAAAGTCCTAATTGATACGCGACACCAGTAACCTTATAACGGTTTTCCATGTCATTCCCTTTAATCTGGTCGTGTATTAGAGTACCCGTGACATTGTTAAAACTAGAAGCTACGTATATTGGGACATGATATACCGCACCCAATTCTATAGATCTCGGATGCATTTTTGCACCGATACTAGCTAATTCCAACATATCCTCGTATCCGATTTCTCGGATTTTCCTTGCCCTCGAAACTATCCTCGGATCGGCGGTATATATTCCGTCTACATCAGTATATACTTCACAACGATCCGCATTTAACACTGCCGCTAACGCCACTGCAGTGGTGTCCGATCCGCCTCTACCCAACGTAGTAGTATTAAGATCGTCCGTAATACCTTGAAACCCGGCTATGACCACAATGCGCCCGTTAGATAACTCTTTACGAATCCTGTCCTGATCAATCAGGTTAATTCTGGCATTCCCGTATATATCATCTGTATGCACGCCTACTTGATATCCAGTTAAACTGACCGTGTCGTACCCCAGATGTTTTAGTGTAATAGCTAATAAAGAACAAGAAACTACCTCGCCAGTTGCCAATAATGCGTCAAGTTCTCGTGGATCTGGCGAATCCGTAATTGAGCGAGCTAACTCGACTAGTTGATCTGTTGAATTCCCCATGGCCGATACTACAACTACTATATTGAACCCTTTATCCTTAGATTTGCATATTCTCTCAGCAACATTTGCTATATTGCTAACGTCAGATACAGAACTACCTCCATACTTTTGGACTATTATAGACAATTATCGCTCCTCAAAGTAAAACACTATCCCTAGCACAAACTATCAATTGATATACCTGTAAATCATCAA
>ENA-UPTF01001566-UPTF01001566.1-marine-metagenome-genome-assembly--contig:-NODE-1566-length-14235-cov-3.131728_pt1 | contig 14235 bp, 14 predicted proteins | sample MGYA00238166_ERZ767019 | MGnify/ENA primary metagenome ERZ767019 (study PRJEB28930, sample SAMN06266391) | marine metagenome | isolation source: Sea water from 250 m depth | place: Atlantic Ocean...
TCGCGTAGAAGCGATTTTGCGCCTCCGACGGTGGCTGCATGAAAGACCATCGAAGCATCGGTCGTCTTAATATTATTTGCCATGACGCGGGCCAGAATGATCGCGAGCCGCATTTCCTCGATTAAGTTATGTGGCGTAACGTCAGTGCCAAAACCAAGATTGACACCCGCTCGTCGATAACGACCAAAGTCTGCCATGGCATGACCATAGCGGGCGAACGGTGATGGACAGTGTGCCACTGAGGTTCCCGAATCAACCAGCAAGCTCACGTCCTCCTTTGTTCGCCAACCAATTGAAGGATGTTCATCAACAAATATGGCATGACCGAGGGTTGTTCTCGGACTCAAGAGTCCAATGTTCGATGCCCATTTGATCGGGGAAATACCATGGCGCTTCGCCATCAGTAAAAACTCGACCTGTGACTGTGATGCGTGGGTCGTAATGGGACGATTGGTTTCTTCGGCCAATGCCACACAGTCCCTTAAAAGATCTTCACTGCAGGTATCAATCTGCATCGGGTATATCACACCCGAAAGCCGCCCGCTGGGATGAGCTTCGGCTTCCGACATAAACTTTATCGCCTTATCAAAAACCTTACGGCCGGCCTCTTCGTTCCAGTTGAACTTAAGTTCATGGAAACTTTCCATGTACCAGCGGGCCGATGCAAACCCTGGCGCGATGAATCCGCGTAAACCGCTGCGTGCAATCAAATCAATCCACCACGACGACATTGATGAAAGATCTGCCAAACTAGTGACCCCGCTCAACAACAACTCACCGTAGGCCAACTCCGCGGAAGCTTGACAACCATCGTCATCGAGAGCAAACGCCTGGGAACGCTCATAAAGCCCTGTATCGTACATCTCCGGCCTTCCATGCTCTTCGCGAATTCCACGGTAAGACGGCTCATGTTGTGGATGAGAATGAATATTAATTAAACCAGGCATTACAAAACTGTCCCGCCCGTCAATCTCATGATCCCAATGCCCATCGTAGTTAGAACCGATATGGGAAATCCTGTCGTTTGAAAATACAACATCTATGTCTTGGGCATAACGATGTTGAGACTGGGAGGCATCCCAGACTGCACACCATCTGGCATTTCGAATCAGTGTGGTAGTCATTTGTACTCCGTTACATTTAGAATGGTTGCTGCCAAATTTGTTTCAATAATTGTGCTTAGTCGTCAGACTGCATAATTCGGTACAGAATATGACGACGATTTCGGGTATGGGGCCGGACTTCGGTCGGCCACCTACCCTGTTCAACCGCATCGGACCACTCGGGAGTCGTCAACACATCGGGACTCTCAATTTCATAGGTTGCGGTGTAACGGGGCTCACTCGACGGGTCTACGTCCTTTAATTCACCGCCCATAGCGACTTGAAAAGGCTGACTAACCAACCGTTGGACCGAAATGACACCAGGAACCTTGGAAAGTAGAGGCACGTGTTCGGTGTCATAGACTTCATTAAACAAATCCTCCTTCTCCGGGTCAACATCCATACTGGCTGTGAATAAGTATCTTTCTTTCTCAGACATGACGGCTCTCCTCATGCAAAATGTTCAGTAACTTATTGTAATAGCTCTATATTACCTCGAATTTAGCTAGCCTTTAACCCGATCAACGGACTGCTGCTAAATACAGGCCGGTACCCACAAACACAACACCAAAAATAATGCCGGCTGTCAATTGATCGCCCAGCAGAGCCATACTCACCAACACACCAGAGATGGGAGAGACAAAATTGAAACTCGAAACAACACTTGGTGAGTAACGCTTCATCAGAAACGAGAAAACCATAAATCCAAGGCCCGCAATGACCACTCCCTGATACAGTAACCCAGCCACAGGAACCCATCCCAAGTTTTCCCATCGTATGGTTTCAAAGAGCAACCCTCCAACAGCAAAAGGTATTAACCCAATAGTCATCATCCATAAGACGACCGGCACCTCATCGAGTGCCCGCAACGGCTTGACCATCAGCACTAATCGAAGCCCCAACAACATTGAGCTAGCAAGGACTACGATGCCTCCGATACCAATTAATCCAAATCCTTCTAGTCCATTTCCTCTCAGCAATACCAGTGAAGCTCCGATAAAAGCAATCATTAGCCCAATAACGCGCCTAAAATTCAGTCGATCTCCCGCAATCATGAAGTGGGCAAACAGAGCAACAAAGAGTGGATTTGTTGACTGAATAATGGATGAAATCGTACCGCTGGTTAAACTGAATCCGATATTCATTACAGCAATCTGAATCGTAAATACTGTCCCTACCACGAATAATGCAATTCGGTGTCCTTTTCGAGGCCAGATATTGATTCCTTTGTACCGTGCCCACAACAACACACATAGCGTAGCAATTAGAAAGCGCACGAACGCGCTCCACATCGGCGGAAACACCTCGAGTCCGAGCTTAACCGCTACAGGATTAACCCCCCAAAGCGCATGTATTGCAATACTGGCTAAAACGGCCTGTAGTGGCAGGTTAGACGAGTGGTTCAATAGATCAACCGTCTGTGAAGCGAGTGCGTTTACTCCTCACGGGAGGGTTACCCGACCACCGTCCACGACGAATGTCTGACCGCTGATAAAACCGGCATCGTCCGATAGCAGGAATAGTGCAGCACCGGAAATATCCTCTGGGACACCCAATCGCTTAACAAAGGCTTCTTCTTCCATATCCGCCAACACCTTTGGGTCCATCGATTCGGTCATATCCGTTTTAATCAGGCCGGGTGCGATCCCGTTGACCCGAACGGCGGGCCCTAACGCGCCAGCCATATTACGGACGAACCCAATGACCGCCGCTTTCGACGTGCTGTAAGCAATCATTCGTGGACGTGAACGAAGTCCTGCAATTGAGGAAATACAAACAATACTTCCCCGGCCACGTGAGAGCATCCCGTCCTTCACCGCCATCACGGGAATAATGGTTCCTTCGACGTTCACCCGCATAATTTTCCGAAAGGTCGGCATATCGAAATCATCGTGGGTTGTTGGTGCACCAATTCCTGCATTGGTTATTAGTAGATCAATCGGACCAAGTGCGGACTCGATCCGAGACACCATTTCGCTGACTTCGGTTTCGTTGGCCACGTCCGCCCGAAATATGCCACCGTCACCGCCTCTGGAACGAATCTCACTCACCACATCTTCTGCAGACGATTTATCGGATATGAAATTGACAGCAACTTTTATGCCGCGGGATGCCAACGCAAGAGAAATGGACCGCCCGATTCCTCGGGAACCTCCAGTCACCAACGCCACCGCGCCAGATATCGTTTGATTCATCAAAAATCCTCTTGAAAAATGAAACTCATTCTACCCAAGACGCTTCCTCCATACATCATGAGTCGCATAAATTTGTGAGATCTAGACTTCGACTAGGGAACTTTTCAAGCTTAAGGTATGATCTTGCACAGTAAATTATTAAAACCTTGCAGGACCGCAATGTATTCCTGTTACAAGAATTAAGAGAATCACTATGAAGCTAATACGTCACGGTAACAAAGGGCAAGAGAAACCTGGCATTCTTGATGCTGATGGGAACATTAGAGACCTGTCGTCAATCGTAACTGATATTGATGGGCAGTCGCTAAGTCCGGACTCTTTGTCGTCACTAAGTCAAGTTGACATTATGAGTTTGCCTGCTGTGGACAGCAGCACACGATTGGGATCTTGCGTAGGAAATATTGGAAAACTTGTATGCATAGGATTGAACTACTCAGACCATGCTAAAGAGTCCGGTATGCCAATACCGACAGAGCCAATCGTCTTCATGAAAGCAACCAATGCTATTTCAGGACCTAACGACAACATTGAACTGATTCGAGGGTCAGAAAAGACGGACTGGGAGGTAGAGCTCGGAATTGTGATCGGTTCACACACAAAGTATGTCAGTGAAGATAACGCACTGGATCATGTTGCCGGATATTGTGTGGTCAACGATATCTCGGAACGTCACTGGCAACTTGAACGTCAAGGCAACTGGACTAAAGGTAAGTCAGGCGACACCTATGGCCCTGTTGGGCCTTGGATGGTCACCCGGGATGAAGTGCCGAATCCTCAAATATTGGATCTTTGGCTCAAGGTGAATGGACAAACAATGCAAAACGGTAACACGGACACGATGATTTTTGGTGTCAAAACAATCGTGTCTTATCTAAGCCAGTGCATGAGCCTTCAACCAGGCGATGTCATCGCAACGGGAACGCCACCTGGAGTGGGACAAGGCATGAATCCACCGACTTTTCTGAAAGCCGGAGACGAAGTAGAGACCAGTGTCGCCGGACTAGGCACACAAAAACAAACCGTTATAGAACCATAAATTTTTGTAACCGTTCAATGAAAATATTCGACTAACGGCTGATATGACCAGAATTGCCGCAAATTTTGCTGCTGAGTTTTCCGCTGCACTGGCTAGCGCTGATGCTCCTACTAATGCGGCAGAGGATAATGTTAAAGAGAGCCTTACTCACTTCAGACAAGCCCTGAAGTCAGTAAGCAATCAGAGTGACCAGCAAAACCAGCGATCTAAATTGCCATCTGATGCAGCCAATTGGTTGCGAGATGCACTCAGTCGGCTCTCGGGAGAAGGAACATTCTCAAACGCTGTCGTGGCCGCAGCTGAAGCTGAAAACTGGTACCAAATTTACAACAATGACACTGTGTCACACAGCAAAGAAACCAATCCAATGGAAGATCTGGCACCCGGTATGTTCGCAGCCCGGTTAATTGGTCCAAATCGTGGGTTAATACAATCCAACAAGTTGCTCGCAGGACTTTTTTTACTTAGACCAGGACTTCATTATCCGTTACATCAACACGAGGCTACCGAAATCTATTTTGTGGTATCCGGAACTGCGTACATTCAGCACGGCATCCATGGAGAAGCCAAACGCCTCTCACCTGGGCAGGTTTCATTAACCCCATCGAATCGGCTTCATGCGCTGACGATGGGTGACCAGCCTGTGCTTCTATTGTGGACCTGGTTGGGTGAATTTGGCGGGCGAAACTGGTGGTGGCATCAACAACAAGACGGCAGCTGGCGACGAGATGCCTGGGAAAGAAGTGAAGATGCGAGTTGGGTTCAGACGCTGAGTGAGCCGATACCCGAAAAGGAAATTACCGCTCTACAATCGCACGATAACCTACTATGACAGTTCAACGTCGTTTATAGAATTAAGAGATATCAAAATGACACAACAACATTTCTTTGTGACCGGCGCGATGGGCTGTATTGGCGCGTGGGTGGTTCGAAACCTAATCCAGGACAATACCCAAGTGACGGTATTCGACTTAAGTAAAGATCGCCACCGTCTCGAGTTGATCATGACGCCGGATGAACTCTCTCATGTCACCTTTATTCAAGGTGACCTTACACAGACCGAATCCGTGTGCGATGCGGTGACAAGTTCTAAAGCAACTCACATCATTCACCTGGGTGCGCTGCAAGTTCCTTTCTGCAAAGCTGATCCGCCCCTGGGGGCCGCAGTCAACGTGGTAGGCACGGTTAACATGTTCGAAGCCGCTAAGGCAGCAGGGATTGGACAACTGGTCTATGCCAGCAGTGTTGGAGTCTATGGCACCAAGGATATGTACGAGGAGAGTCTCGTTCAGCACGACACTCCTCTTTACCCACTTAATCACTACGGTGTTTATAAGCAAGCCAACGAAGGTTCAGCCCGGGTTTATTGGCAAGACGACCACATTGCCAGTATTGGGTTTCGCCCTTATACAGTCTATGGACCCGGCCGTGACCAGGGAATGACATCGACTCCAACACAGGCAATGCTCGCTGCTGCCCGTGGAGAGGCCTACCACATCAGCTTTGGCGGCTCTAACGGCTTTCAGTTCGTCGACGATATCGCTAAGTTGTTTATCCAGGCGGCAAGACATGATATTGAAGGTTCAGACGTGTTCAACATCCGGGGCGCCGTTGCACACATGTCAGAGGTCGTCGCAGCAATTAATGCGGTATTACCGGGTGCCGAGATCACCCATGAATCAGACGGACTACCCTTTCCAGACGGGCAGGTAGACACCGAACTCCGACAAACACTCGGTGAGATTCCCGATACGCCGCTTACAGTTGGTGTTGAACAAACAATTCGACATTTTCAAGCTGCCCTTACCGACGGTCGACTGCCGCACTCAGCTTAGAGGAGCACCAACTGAATTCAGCTTCATAGGTAGTCTTCGATATAGTACGAGACGACTTCTTCTAAGCTCTCTTCTTTTGTGAACCCTAAAGAGGTTGCCAAAGAATGCTCACAGTCCTGCGGCCAGCCTGCGCAAATCTGTTCGATGAACGGATCAGGTTTTACTGTAATTTGGCCAAGACTACGGTGTCCGGCCGCAGCCTTTAATGCATCGATCATGTTTTGAACGGAAACAGTATGACTGGGTAAACTGACTGCCCGATCATCTTTGAGTTGATTCTTCTCCAGTTCGTGTAGACGGATAATATTGTCGACGATTGCTCGATAACCCAGAAGTGGCATGACAGTGTCGACCGACACCGGTAATTCAAAGTCTTCACCGTTCAGAGGCTCACGAAATACACCACTGACAAAGCTGGAGGCGGCCTGGTTAGGTTTTCCAGGTCTAATGATTACGGTAGGCAGTCGAGCTGAACGGCCATCAATGTAGCCTTTTCGAGTGTAGTCATTGATCATTAACTCGCCCATGGTCTTCGTTACCCCATAAGTCGTCTGGGGCGTCTGCTTGACATGATCGCCGACAACATCGGGCATTCTTGATCCCCCAAACACTGCAATGGAACTGGCAAATACCAATCGCGGCTGACTTTCCCGAGCCCGCAAGGCTTCTAAAACGTGTCGACCACCATCCAGGTTCACTCGCATGGCCAAATCAAAATCCTTCTCACCACCACCACTGACAACAGAAGCCAAGTGAAACACCGCAATATCATCTCTATCAATGAGACTTCTAACCGTCTCCCCTTTGGATATATCACCCACAATACGCTTGACTTGGATATTACCCTCATGCTCTTTAAACAGTCCCGGCACGTCGACTGAATCGAACAACAACAATTCGTCGATTGGCGTCTCTTGCCCGGATGCATCCGTCAAGTGACCCCGCTCGCACAAGGCGCGACCGAGCCTGGCGCCTATAAATCCCATTCCTCCGGTAATAACCACTTTCATGAGTCTCGCCTCTTAAATTAAGCCACATTCAAAACTGTCTGATTCATCTATTCGCTTCCGGTACTTAGTAGCGGTGCAATTCGTTCGTGCCAGTCGGTATGATCTTGATAACAGTTTCCAATCTGGAACAACAATTTTTCTTCCCACGGTCGACCGTTGAGCAACAAACCAATGGGCATTCCGAATTTGGTAAATCCACACGGCACGGATAATCCCGGCAACCCTGCCCAGGAGAATAAATAGGTAAACCGAGTCAAGTGATGAGTGGTCGACAGCATATCGCCACTCTCTTCTATCGATGGCGCAGTGATCGGGGTTGTCGGCGTCAAAATCACATCGACCTGCTCAAGTGTTCTGTCGATCGTACGATTCCACGACTCTCTAGCACGAAGCGCCGCAGCATAGTCTCTTCCGCTAACCCCACGACCTAACAGTATTCGATCAAGTACATCGCGACCGAAACACTCTGGCGAATTCTCAGCACGATCTCGGTGGTATTCATAGGCATCGGCCCAAACCATTGGCATTACAGATTGTTGTGCATGTTCAGCATCTTTGAGTTCAACTTCTACTATTTCAGCTCCCAGTTCAGCCAATTTGTGCGCACCAGCTTCCACGGCACTGCCTACGCCCTCTTCTAAATTCTCCAGAAAGAATTTTCGTGGTAATCCAATCCGGCACCCTTCGATACCGTGATCAAGGGTATCCAGAAACTCTGGTTGTTCTTTTTTGATGGAATAGAGGTCTTGATCATCGTATCCTGCCATCGCGGCAAACATACGAGCGACAATTTCAACATTCGCACCAAGAGGTCCAACGGTATCAATTGCCGGGCAAATCCGCGTATAGCTACCAGTCATAGGAATCGAACCCATCGAAGGTCTTAGACCGGTGACGCCGTTTATGGCAGCCGGTGTTCGTACCGAGCCTCCAGTGTCCGAACCTACCGCACCAACACACATCTGCGCAGCAACTGAGGCCCCAGCACCACCACTTGAGCCACTGGGAATTCGATCAAGATTCCATGGGTTCCGAGTCGAGCCATAGTGAGGATTCTGGGTGGTTGATCCGTAGGCAAATTCATGCAAATTAGTCTTACCCAAGATCACGGCACCGGCTTTACGCAAACGCTGCACGATTAGAGCATCCTGTTCAGGGACATAGTCTTCGAAAAAGCGTGAACCGTTCGTACAAGGTACGCCCGCAACATCAATACAGTCTTTTACCGATATCGGTATACCGTTTAGCACACCGTTCCTGATACCTTGCTCGCGGGCCTGATCGATCGCTTCTGCTTCTTTCCTGGCACTCTCAGCAACTACGACGATATAGGCATTTACGAGCGAATCAAACCGCTCAATGTTGTTTAAACAACGGAGTGTTTCCTCTACCGCGCTCTGAGTAGCCATAATGGTCCTCCAGGTATTTATTCGAAGAACAAACTTCGCACATCCATTCCATTCGTAGTGGAATTACTGAACAGTAGTGTAATTGTGACGTCTAGGGCATCGCCGTATCAAGCGCTAATAATTCTGACCTATTGAGGTTGGTTTGCGTGCTCAACATAGGCCATGACGTAGATGTGCAAGGACTGCTATCCTTAACCAGTAAAATTCATCAATGTCATACGGTCCTAACAGTAGCGATTAGACAAATAACCTGAACACAAGACGCTCGGAGAACACAATGCCTCGACCAAACCTTAAACGCCTACTTGCTAGCGATAAACTTAAAGCTGGTCACTCCCTATTTGAGTTCTCTACACCCGGCATTGGTCAGATTCTTGGAGCCACTGGCATCGATTTTGTATTTGTCGATATGGAACATTCTGGGTTTGGTATCACCGAACTTAAACAACTGATTACGAGTCTAAGGGCGGCTAACTTACCATCACTGGTTCGACCACCATCAAAAAGTTACCATCATATCGCTCGGGTACTCGACGTTGGAGCTGATGGATTATTGTTGCCTATGGTTGCGACGGCAGATGAGGCGCGTCAGATCGTCCTAAATGCCAACTACCCACCACTAGGGCAAAGAGGAATCGCGTTAGGTATAGCACATGACGGTTATCATCCTCAAACGCCACACAAAGCCCTGCAATCCGCTAACCGTCGAATCGGCATTGCCGCATTAATTGAGACTGTTGAAGGTGTACAGAATGTCGATGAAATCGCTGCAGTAGATGGGGTTGACTGCATTTGGCTTGGCCACTTCGATCTCAGTGCCTCACTGGGCATTCCCGGTGAATTCGACCATCCGGATTTCCAGCAGTCTGAACGCAAAATACGGAAAGCCGCGCGAAAGCACGGTAAAGCGCTGGGTTTTCTTGTTGTATCGCCAGAACAAGGTATCGATCGATTTCAAAAAGGTTATGACGTTATCTGCCACCAAACAGATGTCGGTCTATACCGACAGACATTAACTACCGACATCGAAAACCTCCGAGTCGGTTGCAGTCGAAGCAAAGGCAGGAAAAAGTAATGAATGAAACACAACCTTTTAGGGTCGCATTATCTGGCGCGTTTCAAAACGATGATGGTACCGCAGTATTCCCGATGTTTGATCTATCCCCATTGGAAAATGATAGTAAAGTTGAATTTGAATACGTTGCTGGAGTTGATGGCCGAATGACGGCCGAGTCGTTAGAAGATTTTGACGCGCTGGTCCTTTTGTTAGAAAGATTTGATGAAAACAGCATTCCACAAAGCAATCGCCTAGCACTCATAGCCCGCTTTGGGGTGGGCTTTGATACTGTCGACGTTGAAGCCTGCAAACAGGCTGGAATTGCGGTTGGCATTACACCCAACGGGGTGAGGCGGCCCGTCGCGGTATCAGTTCTGTCCTATATTCTCGCCTTATCCGGGAAACTGATGATTAAAGATGCCCTCGTACGAGGTGGACCATCAACCTTTGCTCAAAGATCAGAACACATGGGCATCGGCCTTGTTGGCAAAACGTTGGGTTCAATCGGACTCGGTAATATTGGTGCCGAAATTTTTCGACTATGTGCGCCGCTTGGAATGAACTTAATCGCTCACGACCCCTATATCGATCCAGCAATTGCGCAATCGGTAAACGTTGAGCTTCAAGACCTTGAAACAGTATTTCGTGAAAGTGACTTTTTGACGCTCAACGTTCCGTTAAATGAAGAAACTCATCATCTCGTGAACGCTGCCAGGCTCGCATTAATGAAGCCAACAGCATATCTTATTAATACCTCACGAGGCCCGGTTGTTGACCAACCTGCATTGGTGTCGGCGCTAACCCAAGGTGTTATTGCTGGAGCTGGACTTGATGTATTTGATCCCGAGCCACCGGAATCAAATGACCCACTACTTAAGCTCGATAATGTGATTCTTACTCCCCACGCCTTGTGTTGGACCGATCAGTGTTTTGCAGGTATGGGCGCCCAGGATTTGGAGCACGTATTTGCAATAAAAAATGGGAAAGCCCCCGAGGCACTTGCCGACCCCTCTGTAGCTAATGAGTCTATTTTCCAGAAAAAACTCAAGCGCTACCAAGAACGCTTTAAGACTTAGTCAACGTAATGAGTTTGCTCAGAGTCAAGCAACACTTGAACCCAATCCGATGCTGTTGCACCGGCTAACACCTTCTTCTCATACTCGTCTTCAAGTTGAGTAACGACAACAAGCGATTCAATCACGCTATCGATCGTTGCTTTGGGCACAACGACTACACCATCTCGATCACCAACCAAGAGATCCCCTGATTCAATTGGAACGCCGTTTATCGCAACAGGCAGTCCGACTGAACCAGGACCTAGAGAATAAGGAGAATTCGGAGATACCCCTGCACAGAAAACCGGAATACCCGCGGCCAATATTCCTTCTACATCTCGAACCATCCCATCGGTGACTATTGCTTTGAGTCCTTTGTTCTTGGCCATAATCGCAACGTTGTCACCAATGACTGCCGCGTTGTCGTAGCCTGCCGTCTCGATCAACAAGACATCACCGGGCTGCGCCAACGCAATACCAGGCTGTACAGCGAGCATGTCCCTGGGCTCGACGTGAACGGTAATGACCGTACCCACAAAGGCCATTTGGATATCGAGCGGCTTGATAGGATACTTCAATGCCCCTGTCCCATTCTGCGCATCAACGAGAAAGCTAGTCGAAACACCGTCAAACGCTGCAATCTGCTCCTTGGTCAGTCGGCTAAAGTGCTGCCGCACCGTAAGTTTCACTGGTTCGCCAATCATTGATCTTTATCTCCACTATTCCGATAGGTGTTGGAATCCGACGTCTAGGAGGTGATTTCCCATAACCCATAGCTTTTCCTAAACACACGGTGTTCTGATATATATTATCGTGTGAATAGGTTAGAACCAAGGATGGAATTCCAATGAGCCAAACTATAACCCAGACTATTCGACTTAGCCCTGCAGATAATGTCGTTGTCGCCCGCGCCGCACTGCGATCGGACACGCGCGTAGAAGAGGAAGACCTTACTACCACAGGGGCCATTGATCCCGGTCACAAGATAGCAACACAACTCATCAAAAAAGGCGACACCATTCGTAAATATGACCAAATCATCGGTATTGCAGAATCCGATATTCGGCCGGGTCAACACGTTCATACGCACAATCTTCGAATGGATGACTTTGATCGGGACTATAGATTTAGCGAGTCCGTCAGAGAGCTTGAATTTGTAAAGCCTGAAGGCGCAGCAACATTCCAAGGAATCGTCCGCTCCGATGGCCGAGTGGGCACACGCAACTACATCGGTGTTCTTACGAGCGTAAATTGTTCTGCTACTGTTGCACGGCATGTTGCTCGGCGATTTGAAAAAGAGATCATGGCAGAATTTCCCAATGTCGATGGTGTTGTTGCTCTCACCCATGACCATGGCTGCGGTGGCTGCGCAGGTATTGGCCTGAACTATATTCAACGTACGCTGTCTGGTTACTCCACGCATCCAAATTTCTACGCCGTCGTCATCATCGGTTTAGGCTGTGAAGCCAATCAGATCGGTGCAATGATGGATGCCGAGAAACTTAACCCCAGTGAGAAACTTCACGCTTTTACAATTCAGGATTCTGGGGGTAGCGCTGCGGCTGCAGAACGAGGTGAAGGTCTAGTACGCGAATTACTCAGTGATGCAAATCGTGTTGAACGAACCACAAGGCCCACCAGCGATTTGATTCTAGCGCTGGAATGCGGCGGTTCCGATGGTTATTCCGGGATCTCTGCCAATCCTGCGCTTGGCGCCGCGGCCGACCTTCTCGTTCTCAATGGCGGCACTGCCTGCCTGGGTGAAACCCCAGAAGTCTACGGTGCAGAACACCTTCTCACAAGACGTGCCGTGAGTCCTGACGTAGGTCAAAAACTGGTGGATCGAATACAGTGGTGGGAAAACTACACCAAAGCAAATCATGCAGAAATGAACAACAACCCCGCACCCGGAAATAAAGCAGGCGGATTGACCACCATCCTTGAAAAATCTCTGGGCGCTGTCGCCAAAGGAGGAACTACTAATCTGGTCGACGTCTATGAGTACGCCCAACCTATCACCCAAAAGGGCTTTGTTTTTATGGATACACCGGGTTATGACCCCGCATCGATCACCGGCATGGTCGCAGGGGGCGCCAACATCACCTGCTTTACAACCGGCAGGGGCTCAGTATTTGGAGGCAAACCGGTCCCTAGCCTAAAACTAGCCACTAATACACCAATGTATCTCCGCATGGAAAACGATATGGACATCAACTGCGGTGATATTGTGGACGGTACATCAACAGTTGAAGAAAAAGGGCAAGAGATTTTTAAAAAGATCGTCGCCTGTGCGTCTGGAGAGCAGTCAAAATCCGAGATCATGGGCATGGGAGAGGAGGAATTCGTCCCTTGGATGGTCGGCGCAATTTTGTGAACTTGGAATGCAACTCCCCACACACTACGACTAAGATCTCCACCGTTCAATAGCCAGCGTTAGGACGATTGATAAATGCTCAGTAGCAGCCAACTCGATCATTACCACAGTAAGGGTTACGTAGTACCTGAATTTCGTCTGGATAATGAAACTCTGGATACCATCAAAGTGCACCACGAGCGTTTAACCGCCCGCTGGCCTGAATTTCGAGACTATTGCCCAAGTGTTCTGGCTTATGATCTTGCCTTTTTGAACTACGCCCGAATTCCAGAAATTCTGGATATGGTCGAACAAGTTTTAGGCAGTAATTTTGCCCTTTGGAATTCTAGTTTCTTTGCCAAACCAGCCCATAATGGTCGGGCGACACCTTGGCACCAAGACGGTGAATATTGGCCTATACGACCGGTAGCAACCTGTACAGTCTGGATTGCAATTGATGATGCGAATTCAACCAATGGGTGCCTTAAACTTATCCCCGGTTCACACAAGAAGAATGAGTTGTTGGTGCACGAGACAAACCCTGATCCCAATTTAACGCTCAATCAAGAAGTCCTGAGTTCCGAATTTGACGAATCTCGGTCTGTAGACCTGGTCCTCAAAGCGGGACAAATGTCGCTACATGATGTTCGAATGGTCCATGGTTCCGACGCAAATACATCTCCACACCCACGGCGTGGCATGACACTACGCTACATGCCTTTAACATCTGTCTTTGATAGAGAACTCGCTTTAATACAATCTGAAGATATGGGATTTAAAGCACATCAAGACCGTACACTTTTTCTGATGCGGGGGACCGATCAGACTGGCAAGAACGACTTTCGCTTGCGCTGGTAGTGTCTCCGAAACCTGATCTATAAATTTTAAGGACTAGACTAATGACGACAATTAGCCTCTCAGGAGTTATTCCACCAATAACAACACCCTTTGACGAAAATGGGGAAATCAAGTACGAATCAATAAAAGCGCAGGTAGACTGGATCATAGACTCCGGCGCCAGCGGCATTGCCGTCGGGGGCAGCACTGGAGAAGGCCAAGCCCTTGAAGCGGATGAATTTAGACAGTTGGTTGACACTGCGCTTGAAGCAGCTAGTGGCCGGATTGACGTCATCGCGGGCATTATTAGCGACTCAACGAGGGAATCTGTTAAACGTGGAAATA
>ENA-UPTF01001567-UPTF01001567.1-marine-metagenome-genome-assembly--contig:-NODE-1567-length-14224-cov-2.876157_pt1 | contig 14224 bp, 14 predicted proteins | sample MGYA00238166_ERZ767019 | MGnify/ENA primary metagenome ERZ767019 (study PRJEB28930, sample SAMN06266391) | marine metagenome | isolation source: Sea water from 250 m depth | place: Atlantic Ocean...
CAACATTCCCAGGCAAAGCACCGTATCAAAACTTTTCTCTTCTACACTTTCCAGGTATTGCAGGGCATCGCAGACTTCCATCGAATAATTTTCCTTCGAAACGTCCATCTCCTGAAATAAATTTTTTCCGAGAGTAATCATTTTTTCTTCTGAATCTAATCCATGAATAAAATCTGCACCGGATTGAAGAGCTGCATAGGCAAAGGTTCCCATATGTGATCCGACATCTAGAATTTTTTTCCCTTTGATGCACTTTTGATTTTGAGTCAGCAGTATTTTAAGTCTCGCGTTTAGACATTCCCAATGGTAGGGAATCGCCCATCGACTTTTACGAGTGTCATGAGTCAGGAAAGGAGAATCTTCAGGAATGAGAGGGTTTTTCATTGGAAACAATTATAGGATGGAGCTGATTTTTCTAAAATATAAATTATTGATTTAATCTACCGGTTGGTATTGCATATTGCGGCGTTGCGGAGCGAAGCCGCCGTCGATGATAAGCCTTTTAATTTCTTCTTCATCCAGACAGTAGACAGTGCCTGCCGCGGCTACCACATTTTCTTCCATCATCGTGCTTCCCATATCATTGGCGCCGTAGTAAAGAGAAACCTGGCCGATTTTGGGTCCTTGTGTTACCCAGGAAGATTGTAGGTTATCAAAGTTATCGAGAAAAATTCTGCTGATGGCTAAAGTCTTTAGGTATTCGAAACCACTCACTGCTGTTTTGATTCCTGTCTGGCCTTGTAACTCGGTATTCCCCGGCTGAAACCCCCAGGCAATAAAAGCGGTGAAGCCTCCAGTTTTATCCTGCAGTTGGCGAAGTCGATCTAGGTGTTCGATGCGTTCCTCCAGGGTCTCCACATGCCCGAACATCATAGTCGCGGTGGTTGGGATGTCCATTCTGTGTGCCTGTTCCATGACCTCAAGCCACTCATCGCTGCTGCATTTTTTCGGACTAATGATTTGCCTTACACGATCCACAAGAATTTCTGCTCCGCCACCGGGTATGGAATCCAATCCGGCAACTTTCATCCTTTTTAAGGTTTCATTTAAGGATATTTTAGAGATCCGGCTGGTATGAAGAATTTCAGAAGGAGAAAGGGCGTGAAGATGAATATTGTACTTGGCTTTAATATTTTTGAACAGGTCTTCAAAATAATCGATTTTCAGGTTGTTGTTGTGTCCGCCCTGCAGCAATATTTGTCGCCCACCAACGGCCAGGGTCTCCTCGATTTTTTCCCCAATGGTCTCAAAGGGAAGGACATAGGCATCTTGATCCGGTTCCTTTCGATAAAAAGCGCAGAATGAACAGTCGGTAACGCAGACATTGGTGTAATTGATATTGCGGTCAACAATATAAGTTATGGTTTTATTATCTTTAAGCTTTTTTCGTGTCAGCCGTGATGCCACGTTGCCCAGCAGGAGGATGTCTTTTGTAGCGAACAGTTCCACTGCTTCAGAAGGTTCTAGGCGTTGTCCAGCAATGGATTTTTCAAGGATAGATTCGATCATTTGGGGTGGTCACAATGAATTTCTAAATGGTTATGGTCGGGGTCATTAAAATAGACAGATTCTCCATTTCCCCTTTTTACAGGCCCATTGTCGATTTGTATCTTTTTAGTTTGCAGTTCTTTGATAATAGTTTTAAAGTCTGCCGGATCAGCTTCGAGTGCAAGATGCAGATAACCATCTTCACTTACAAGGTTCATCGCTTCTTCGACTTTGAGGTTCGGAGTTTCAAAAAGGGCAATAGCAGCATTTCCGGTTTCCAACATGAGATGTCTCAATCCTTTGGAAAAGCGGTGCGTGACTTGGAATCCTAATACATCGGTATAGAACCTCTCGGCCCGATCTAAATCTTTTACGTTAAGAGCAATGTGATGAATGCCTTTGAGTTGCATGAGAGATCGTGAGGGGAGAAAAGAATTAGAGCGTTCCGTCTCCAGCGCCAAAACCAGTTGTTGTGAGACCATCAATTCCCATATCTGTCATCTTTTCTTCTTCGGTGACGATAAAAATATGGTATCCGAATTTACTTTTTATAGGGCCGCGAACTTCTCCTACAGGAGATTCCATTGCTGCTTTTTCAAGTTCCGGCGCTGCCGTATTGAATTCGAGAAGGCCTAAATCGCCGCCTTTATTTCGAGTTCCACAGGCACTATATTTTTTTGCCATTTTCGCAAACATTTTGTACAGCATATCCTTGTCTTTGTATTCATCATCTCCAAGATGATCTAATAGGGTCTTTGCAAGTTCTTCAGTGGATAAAACTATGTGGCTGACTCGAATAGATCTTATTGACATATTGTCATCCTTATCCTGATGTATGGGGTATTAATATAACGAAATTATACGGGAAGCGGTGGTTAAAAAGAAGCAAATTAAGCTTTATAGTAGTCTTCAATAGCATCGAGAAGGGATGAAACGGTATATTCTTTTGGAATGATATCAACGGTAAGCCCCGCATCTTCTGCGGTTTTGGCAGTGATGGGGCCAATACAGGCGATGCGAGTTTTTTTTATTTCAGGGATTAGGGATTCACCCGTCAAAGCGAGAAAATTTTTGACCGTGGATGAAGAGGTGAATGTCAGGACTTGGATGTCCCCTGATTGTAGTCTTTTTGCTAGAGTATCGGATTTTAAGCTTGGCAGTATGGTCTGGTAAGCCGGAGCAACATCAATCTGGGCTCCCATTTCCCGCAGTTTTTCCGGCAGAACTTCTCGGGCAACGGTAGCACGGGGGATCAGGAAGCGTTTTCCGTTAATATTTTCTTTGCCGATACTTTCTATCAGGGATTCGGCGACAAAATTCTCAGGGACTACGTCTACGTGAATTCCTAGGTCACGAACCGCATCAGCTGTTTTAGGTCCGATAGTAAAGATCCGCACGCCTTTTAAATTACGGATGTCTTGCTGGATTTCTTTAAGCCGTTTGAAAAAAAATTGGACTCCATTAACACTGGTAAAAATTAGACCCTCGTAACGGGAAAGATGATTCAATGCTTCGTCAAGGGGTGCCCAGTCATTTGGTTCAACTGTTTCGATGACAGGGAAGAAAAAAGGTTCGGCCCCAAGTTCCCGCAATCGGTCAATCATACTTTCCGCCTGATCTCCTTTTCGTGTTACTACAATGGTCTTTCCGAATAAAGGCAAATGTTCATACCATTCTATTTCGGGTTTAAGATTAACGACTTCGCCGATGATGGTGAGGGCGGGAGGAGAAATTTTTTCTTTTGATGAAGTTTCTACAATTGTCGAAAGGGTCCCCTTCCAGGTCTTCTGGCGCGCGGTTGTTCCCCATTGGATTACAGCTATCGGTGTTTCCGGACTTTTACCGAACTTCATAAGTTTTTTTGCAATCAATGGTAGTTTGCGTGCACCCATCAGGAAAACAAGAGTCCCTGTTCTGGAAGCTATTCTTTCCCAGTCGATATGGATGTCTCCCTGTTTTTTTTCATTGCTTCCTGTAATAATGGATAGTGTAGAAGAGAGGTCTCGATGCGTTAGAGGAATACCGGCATAGGCAGCAACCCCGGTTACTGATGTGACTCCCGGCACCACAAGAAAAGGAATTTTTGATTGTTTGACAGCTTGAATTTCTTCGCCTCCGCGTCCAAAAATGAAAGGATCTCCACCCTTTAATCGAACGACAACTTTCCCTTTTTTTGCTTTTTCAACAAGAAGCGAGTTGATTTTTTCCTGATCAAGGGTTGCAACTCCTTCTTTTTTCCCAACATAAATGACTTCTGTTTCCTTTTGAGTAAAGCGCAATAGGTCTTCGTTAACCAGGTGGTCGTAAAGGATGACCTCAGCTTTTTGCAACCAGTGCTTCCCTTGGAGAGTTAAAAGCCCCACGTCCCCCGGCCCGGCACCGATGAGAATAACTTTTCCTTGTTTGTTTTTCGAATTATTCATTTTGGGAATAAAGGTGATTAGCAATATTTGCAAAATCGGACATAGAAAGGGTTTCCCCGCGTCGAGAAAGGTCGATTCCCGCAAGTCGAGTTTGCCCCTGTTCGCAAGTAAAATATTTTTCCCAGGATTTTAAATTATTTTTCAACATTTTTCGTTTATGAAAAAAAGCCGCATTAACTATTTTAAAAAATAATTGCGGATCTTCAACCTGAACTTTGGGCTGGGGTAGAGGTTCTAGTGAAAAGAGTGAAGAATCTATTTTAGGTTTTGGCGAAAAAGCTGTATTGGGTATTTCTAATAATCGTTCGACTTTGCAGTGGTACTGCACAAAGACTGATAAGGAGCTATACTCCTTACTACCCGGTTTAGCAGTCAGTCGATCGACAACTTCTTTTTGCATCATCAGGGTCATGGTTTGAATCCGACTGCCAAAATGGATCAATTTTTTCATTATATGGGTGGCCGCATAATAAGGAAGATTAGATACAACCTTAAACCCGGATTTTATTGAAGAGTAATCAAATCTTGCGGCATCTCCTTCTATTACTCTGAATGTTGGACTATTTTTGCCAAATCGATTTTCCATTTCCCGGCATAACTTAGGGTCAAGTTCTATTACGGTCAGTGAACGGATAATAGAGATGAGTCGTTGAGTGAGAACGCCTTTTCCCGGTCCGATTTCTACTATATTATCTTCGGGTTGGATATTTGCCAAATCGATAATCTTTTGCGTAATTTCAGGATCAACAAGAAAATTTTGCCCGAGAGGCCTTTTTCTCATTGCATCGAAAGGCTAGATTGAGACAACCGTCCCGCAGTTTTCAACGCCAATTTAAGATTTTCAGCAGAGGCTTTGTTTTGTCCCACTATATCGAAGGCTGTGCCGTGATCTACTGAGGTTCGTAAAATTGGCAAGCCCAGGGTTATATTTACACCCATGCCATTCATTTTTACAGGAATCATACCTTGATCGTGATACATACAGATGACTGCGTCGTATTTTTCTGATCCAGCTCTTGCGAACAAAGCATCTGCCGGATGAGGGCCGCTTGCCTGGATACCTTCTTTTTGTGCTGACTTCAATGCGGGAATAATGAACTCGGTTTCTTCCTGGCCAAAAATACCTCCATCTCCAGAATGTGGGTTGAGTCCTACAACCGCTATACGGGGAATTTCTGTAACATTTTTTTGGAGCCAGTCGTGAGTTAGCCGGATGGTTTGCAAAACTTTTTTTTCAGAAATTTGCGATTTGACCTGGTCTAGCGGTAGATGTGTTGTTACTAGAACGACGCGTAAAGAACTGCCCTCCATCATTAGCGTGGGTTCTTTGGAATTTGTTAGATGGCCTAATAGCTCGGTATGCCCTGGAAAGGGGTGGCCGGCTAGGTGCAAACTTTTTTTATTGATGGGGCAGGTGACGATAGCTGCTACCTCCTCTTTAAGGACTAAGGCGACTGCTTTTTGGATAGCTTCATAACTAGCCTTGCCGCTCTCTGCTGAAGGTTGCCCCAAAGGAAGTGTTTCGGAAACATTATTGAGGTCAATGACGTCAATGGTGTAGGGCCGATACCAACCTTCATCGGGTGATTCGATTGAATGGATTAGAATTTCGGGGGCAATTTGTTGGGCTACTTTTCCCAGTGTTTTTGCATCGCCAATTACCAGAATCCGAGTGTTGATCGTCAAGATTTCGTCTTGAAATGCTTTAACAATTATTTCGGGCCCGATTCCTGCCGGATCTCCCAGTGTTAGGGCAATGGTGGGTGAAACTTCCATTTTTTGTTCTTTACGCTAAGTAAGTCTGATATTTAATAATCAAAGTGAATTTTTTTGATTAAAAAAAGTTCCTGCTACCGAACCCAAAGAGCGAGTATAGAATCCAAACAAATTTCGAGAGGTCTTTACTTTCTAAGCTCGTGAATTTTCCCAGATGACCTGGGCCTTTTCCCAATAGGTCTTGGACTAGCATCGAGTATTTTCTTGTCGACATTCCTTTCATACTCTTTGAAGTTATCAATGAACTGGTTTGCCAGTTCATCGGCTTTTTCGTCATAAGCCTCAGGATTTTTCCAAGTATTTCTGGGGAATAGGCACTCTTTTGGAACCCCTTTGACAGCTATTGGAATTTGAATCCCAAATACCGGATCGGTTTCAGTTTTAACCTTATCCAACTGACCATCCAAAATAGCCTTGATCATGGCTCTTGTGTATTTAATTTCTATCCTTTTCCCCACGCCATAAGCACCGCCCGTCCAGCCTGTATTGACCAACCAGCAGGAGACTTTATGCTTGGCAATTTTTTCCCCGAGCATGTCTGCATACACAGAAGGATGTAGTGACATAAACGGGGCTCCGAAACAAGTACTAAAAATAGCGGTCGGTTCACGACTCATACCCTTTTCGGTGCCCGCAACTTTGGCGGTATAGCCCGAAATAAAATGATACATGGCTTGTTCGGGTGTCAACTTTGATACCGGAGGCATAACTCCATATGCATCACAGGTGAGCATGATCACGTTATCGGGATGTCCTCCCATCCCTTCTAGAACGGCATTGTTAATATGTTTAATAGGGTAACTAGCACGTGTGTTTTCGGTTAGGCTGGCATCATCAAGATCAAGCCTTCTTTCTCCTTTGCTTAAAGCCACGTTTTCAAGTATGGTACCGAATCGGCGTGTACATTCATAGATTTCTGGTTCTGATTTTTTCGAGAGTCGAATTACCTTAGCGTAACAACCGCCTTCAAAATTAAATACGCCGCGATCACTCCACCCATGCTCGTCATCACCGATGAGTTTCCTTGTTGGATCGGCCGATAGAGTTGTTTTACCAGTTCCTGAAAGGCCAAAGAATATAGCAGAGTCGCCTTTTTTACCAATATTCGCAGAACAATGCATAGATAAAACCGACTGCTTTTGTGGTAATAGGTAATTCAAAATAGAGAAAACGGATTTCTTAATTTCCCCTGCGTAACTCGTACCACCTATAAGAACCAACTGCTTGCCAAAGTCGACAATGACAAATACTTCTGAATTGGTTCCATCAATTGCCGGCACAGCCTTGAAATCAGGCACATGCATGATAGTAAATGCGGGGTCGTGATTTTCCAGTTTCGCCATATCGTTGATCTGGATAAACATGTTGCGCGCAAATAAATTGTGCCAAGCATGTTCAGTAATAACGCGGATATGCGTCTGATGCTTAGGGTCCCAACCCGCACAACAATCCTGAACATAAACTTCCTTGCCTTGCAAATAAGCCAAAACACGCATGTAGAGAGCTTCAAATTGCTCCACGCTAAAAGGACGATTTACTTTTCCCCACCAGATATTTTCTTCGCTGGAAGGTTCCTTAACGATAAACTTATCGTTAGGGGCTCTGCCCGTATGTTCCCCTGTCGTTACACAAACTGGACCAAGGTGTGATAATTGGCCTTCTTTATTAGCTATAATGTGCTCATAAAGCTGAGGGGTTGATAAATTCCAATGTATTTTTTTTAAGTTTTTGAGGCCATGGGTTTCCAAACCTACTTTATGCTTCAAAACGTTTTGCGGCATGGACAGGATTCCTTTATGATAGGGCGGTGAACAACCATAAACCCTTGGCGGAGAAGAGTTTTCTATCCCGGCAGGGCATACTAATTAACCATAATTTATTTTAGCATAATAAACACAAATAAAAATAGGTTTTTGGAGTTAACACATGACATTCTTTGGAAAAAAGAATTTAGAAAGATGTTTAAATTTATGGAAAAAAGGGGCAAGAACCGGTAATTAAGGTGCTAGTAAGAGAGTACCAAATATAATGACATTTATGTTGTTCAATGAATATGGAGAATCGGATGCAAGAAGATCATGCCAAATATTTAAAAGATATCGAAGTAAGAATAAACCAACTCCGGGGGTTTCTTTGACGTTGAAAATAAATTAAAAACTCTTAAATCTCTTGATGAATCTATTTCCCAACCCGGATTCTGGGACGATAATCAAGTAGCCCAAAAATTACTGCAAAACAGATCCGCATTTCAACGTCAGGTTGATATATGGAAAAATCTTCACACTGCCAGTGAAGATATTAGTGCCATGTTGGAGCTGTCAAAAGAAGAGAATGACCCATCCCTTCTGACAGAAATTAAATCTTCCCTAACGGATCTAGATGATCAAGTTACGGAGGCAGAATTTAAAGCGCTCCTTTCTGAAAAAAATGATTTCAGCAACGCTTTTGTGGCAATCAATTCGGGTGCCGGAGGAACGGAGTCGCAGGATTGGGCAGATATGTTACTTCGTATGTACTTGCGATGGAGTGACCGGAATGGTTTTAAAGCAGAAGTACTTGATACTCAGTATGGTGAGGAGGCGGGCATAAAAAGTGCCACAGTTTTATTATCCGGTGACTATGTTTTTGGGTATTTAAAGGCAGAGATGGGGGTACATCGTCTGGTAAGAATTTCACCGTTCGATTCCAATAAAAGAAGGCACACTTCTTTTGCTTCTGTTTTTATTTATCCTGAGGCTGATGACGATATCGAAGTCGAGATTAAAGAGGAAGATTTAAAAGTTGATGTCTACCGCGCTTCGGGTCCGGGAGGGCAGGGTGTCAATACAACCGATTCGGCAGTCCGCCTGACTCATGTGCCGTCAGGGATCGTGGTCCAATGTCAAAATGAAAGATCGCAGCATAAAAATAAAGCTTCGGCCATCAAAGTTCTGAAATCACGATTGTATGAATTAGAACAAGAAAAACAGGATGAGGAAAAAAAAGAAATGGAAAAGCAAAAAAAGAAAATTGAGTGGGGCAGTCAGATTCGCTCCTATGTTCTTCATCCTTACAGGTTGGTAAAAGACCTGAGAACCAATGTAGAAGTGGGTAACGTAGATGCGGTTTTAGATGGTGACCTAGATATTTTTATTCAGGCGTCCCTGCGTTTCAATAGTTCAAAATCAGGGGATGCCGTGTAATGAAATCTACTCTCTGCACATCTTTAGTTAATGATCCTTTTGGCGATCCCGGAATGTTAGTTCAGTTTTTGTTTCAAAAGCGAGCTCTCTTATTCGATTTGGGGGATATTTCTCCGTTGAGCAATGCAGAACTTTTGAAGGTTTCGCATGTTTTTGTCAGCCATACACATATCGATCATTTCATTGGTTTTGACCGTTTACTCAGAACTGTTTTCGGTAGGGAAAAAACTTTGACTTTTTACGGCCCAAAAAATTTCATAAAAAATGTAGAAGGCAAGCTGGCTGGATTTACTTGGAATCTGGTAGATCGTTATGAAGAGTCACTGACCATTGAAGTAATTGAGGTAAGAGAAGAAAAGCTGATTAAAGCCAGTTTCAGGGCAATTGATAAGTTCAAGCTTACTAATAAAAAAGAGGTTGAGTTGCAAGATGGGATCATTCTTGAAGACCCTTCAGTTAAGGTGCGGGCAGTTATATTGGAGCACCGAGTCCCTTGTTTGGGATTTTGTCTTGAGGAAAAACTTCATGTAAATATTAATAAAGACCGGTTAGAGGAGATGCAGGTTGTTGAGGGTGCCTGGTTGAATGAATTAAAACAAGCTGTGTTGAAAGAGGAGCCAGACGCTTATTCTATTGACGTTCCCTTCAAGCGAGATGGGAAGACTGGGATGCAGTCAATTTCTTTGGGTCAGTTGAAAGAAGACCTTGTGGATGTTTCTCCTGGACAGAAAATCGGATATGTTGTGGATACGATTTATAATGAGCCGAACAAAAAAAGAATAATTGAATTGATCAAATCTGCTGATATATTTTTCTGTGAATCTCCTTTTTTAGCGGATGAAGAAGCTAGGGGACAGGAAAGATTTCACCTTACTTCTCATCAGGCTGGATCTCTAGCCCGAGAAGCGTGTGTAAAGAAATTACGTGTTTTTCATTTTTCCAGAAAGCACATCCCTCATCGCGAACGCTTTTATAAGGAAGCAGAAGCCGCTTTTCAGGGGACCTAGAAGACAAGCACCCCATCTACAAGCAATTAGAACCTTTTTTCTTAAAGGATATTAATGTTAAAAAACTCTCCGAATGAATACCCTAAGCCTTCTATAATTGTTCAATTCTTTCCATACCTTCGGTTTAATTGCTACAATGATTCTGGAAAGTTTATAAAAGTTTATGCGCTAAAACGTTAAAGGAATTCAATTATGAACGATAAGGTTTTAATCATTACCATTTTAAGCCTTTTAGGAGTCGGTTTTATAGCGGTACTTTTTGTTGCGATTCCCTGGTTTACTAATTATCTGTTACCCAATTGGAAGGATACTTTAGTGGACAGCGGAATTGTAATGGTTGCTATAGTCCTGTTTGTATATGGTTTTTATATGAACACTAGAATGCATTAAAAATCCTGTGTCCTTATGGATGAAAAAAAACTGATATTTATTCTGGCCTGTTTGTTGGTGTTGGGTTTTCTCTCCTTGTTTATCGTTATTATTCCCTGGGCTAGCTGGGGTCGTATCCCCGATTGGAAAGCGGTAGCCATCGACAACCTTTTAATGGGAATCATTTTCGCAGCCATTGTCTATGGAATATATATTGGTTCAAAGACCATGTAGTTAGTAGTTTTTTATTTTCGTATCTTAAATCCCACCAGGCTTAAAACCCCAGCAGTAACAAAAGTTCCCCAAACTCCCAGTAGAAATTCGCCAATATAAAAAGTAACCCCCAAGTTGAAGGTCAATACCCCAAAATACAATCCAGGCCCCAAAAGCGCCTGACCTGCTATTTGCTTAGTTTTTAGTGGTATCTTATGGTCTAGCAATGAGTTGAAGGCGGCGAAGCAAGTGAGTGTGGCCGCTGAGACAAAAAACCAGCCAGCAAAATTTGTCAATGGAATGTGGAAATATTCTCCAGGTTCTCGGTAGAAATAGATTTTTCCAAGAAACCACTGGTCACCGAGAAATGCGATCGGATCAATTATAACGTCCATCAGCATACATAGAATGGATGCTGATGCGATAACTTTAAAAGAGTGTTTGATAGGACCGATCTCCCCCAATCGTATGTCCCAGCCTTTTTTAATAAGCGGTGCCCATAAAAGCAAGCTTAACGTATAGCTCACATAAATCAGGAAGGAGAAGGAAAGGGAATCCATAAAGGGGACATTGCTGATCCACAATTCCTGGTCCCGTGTCGTATCGATATAAGTATAAAATCCGAAAGGAAAGCCATTCCGGGTTGAAGAATATTCACAAAGAAATGCGATGCTATAGGCAAGAACAGTGAAAAATAAGGAACGTAGCACGCCCATATTTAAAATAGCTATCGTCAGGTAAACCGTAAGGAATAGAAAAACATAAGGACGAAGTAATACCGTACCCCAAAGCAAGGAAAGAGTTTCCATATCTCAGCGGTGCTTTTCCTGAAACCAGTGGACGGATTGGCTTAACGCGTCTTCCACCGGGTTTTGTGGTAACCCCAGCTCACGAATGGCCTTGGAAGAATCAAAATACATAAAATATTTTGCCATTTTTACTCCAGCAAGCGGGACGGCCGGTGGTTTTTGAGTGATCAGGTTAGACATGGCTTCACAGGCCACACCAGCTGTATATGCCACCCAATAGGGCATCTTGATAGATGGGGCTTTGATCCCAGTAATCTTTTCCAAGGCCTGGAGTATCTCTTTTAATGACATGTTTTTATTTCCAAGAATATATCGTTCACCTGGCCTGCCTTTTTCATCAGCAAGAATATGTCCACGTGCGCAGTCTGCTACATCGATCAGGTTTAACCCTGTATCCAAGTACGCAGGCATTTTACCATTTAAAAAATCGAGGATAATTTTTCCAGTTGGGGTTGGCTTGATATCGCGTGGGCCTATTGGAGTACTGGGGTTTACAATAACAACAGGAAGTCCTCTATCGTGCATTTCCAAGGCAATTTTTTCCGCCTGAAACTTGGAAATTTTATAATCGTTGCTCAGAGTGGCCGGATCCATTGGCTGATCTTCATTCGTAGGTGTGCGGTCTTCAGATAGGCCGATGCACCCAACCGTACTAGTATAAACAACACGTTCTAAACCCAATTCTAGTGCTGTTTCTAGAATATTGCGAGTTCCCTGGACATTAATATCATAGATGAGTTTTTTATCCTGATCCCATAAACTGTAATAGGCGGCAACATGGTAGAGCCTAGAGCAACCTGTCATAGCAGATTTTAGTGATTCCCGATCACGGAGATCTCCCTTCACTACTTCTGCTTCAAGGCCTTCAATATTTCTTAGGTCAGCATTACCCCGAGCCAGCAGTTTAATTTTGCGTCCATCACGGAGCAGTTCTCGTGCGATGGCTGAACCCAAAAATCCTGTGGCTCCTGTAATTAATGTAGTCATTTATATAAAGAAGGAGGAGTTATGGGAGTTGATAAAATCACCGCAGAAATTTTTACTCCCTTTTCAAATCGAAATTAATGTCAAAAGCTCTAAGGGAAGCGATTCTACAAAAGGCTTAGCCGATTGACAGCAGCGCTAGCATTGCTATATAAAAATTTCTATTTTGGCATTATTCTCGAGATCAATTAAATATTTTTTGAAAAGGCTTTGTGTTTTTCTCTTCATCAATATATTTAAGATATCGCTTTGTGCTTCTTCGAAAGGAATGAGCGTGCTTGGGATAATTTCATCTAGCTTTAAGATGTGGTAGCCGAATGGGCTTTGAAAGATATTGCTTGTTTCTTCTTCATTTAATTTCACCATCACGGCTGCGATTTCCGGGAGCGTGCCGTCCGGATATAAATCACCCAACATGCCGCCATCTTGTTTAGAAGCTTCATCTTCTGAGAATTCTTTAGCAAGCTTAATAAAGTCACCCCCAGATTTTATCTTGCGAAAAACCTCCTCAGCTTTCAATTTAGCTTCGTTATTAATCATCTGCGCCATCCGCAAACCCTTCTTGCGGTTTATATCGACTTCTAAATTTTTTGGGGCTGAGATGGTGGTAATTAGAATATGTCTTGTCCGGTACAAAACGGGTTTAGAGAATTTCCCTCGATTCTTATTATAGAAGTCCTTCACAGAACCATCGCGTAGTTTTACATTGGGGGCAATTTTAAGGCGAATTAACGCGTCTTCTAATAGGGTTCTTTCAATTTTTTCCCTAAGGGCTTTCATATTCATACGTTGAAAAGCCAGAGCAGTTATGAATGCAGTGTGACTGGGGAACTTGTCCTCAATCCCTTGTATTTCCGAGTCGATTTTATCGGCAGTAATTTTAATGTTAAGTGATCGGGCTTTTTGTGCGATTAGCTCCTTCATGATTTCTGCTTTGAGTAATTCGCGGGCGATCAAAGTCTCTTGGGAGGACGAAATTTTTTCACCCTGATGTTGGGTGCGCATACGAAATGCGATGAATTCTGTTCGCAATTGAGTGGAGTTTAGAGAGACCCCGTTGACCTTTGCTACTACAGCGGGTACGGGTTTACCGTTTAGCTCAAAAATTTCAGACTCTGCCCCAACGAGACCAGGAAAAATAAAAAATAACAGAGGTAGTAATTTATAATTCATAATTTGGGTTTGGTATTTTTTGGGGACTGATAATAAAAGGACATTGCAAGGATATCATAATTTTTGCTCTGCTCACCAGCATTCACAGAGGAAATGGACAAAAAAAAACCCCCCGACCAACGAAGGCCGGAGGGTTTTTGAAAAAACTAACTTAGAACTTCACGTCAAACTGAACGTAAGCCCAGTTCGCATCGTTAGCTCCAGTAGTAGCGTTTCTAATACGTCTGAAGGTTTGAGCTGCATTAAAGTTTGAATAACCAATCATAACCTTTGTATTAGCGTTCATCTTGGTGACCGCTGTTATATCCAGCTCGTTACCAAGAAAGTTGGTCCAATCATGCCCAGCTGTTGGCGTTCCTAGTCTAGTACTTCTTGTTGTAGGATTAGCCGAAACAGACTCAGCGGTCCAGAACCAATGGTAGTCCGCTTTTAAAGTCCAACCAGCGACAGGTTTCATCTTATATTTAACAGCCAAATCCTGCAGACCCAAACCTGATACGCCAGAAGTGTTATTACCACTACCAACACCTAGAAACATATCGATCAATCCATAGTATTTATGACCGGTGTCATAAAGGGTATTAAAACTACTAACATTACCATCTCTTCCGTCTTTATCACTGGTACCAGAAAGATAGTCATACCATATGGTCAGACTAGGCTTCATAGCCGTATTTTTAGCGGTTCTACCTACACGGATACCGAACATATAAGCGTCCATGTCGAAATCAGCTACATCTCTCAAAGCACCATTCGCTCCACCATTTTGGGAAACTGCTCTACCACCCCAACCACCAGCA
>ENA-UPTF01001568-UPTF01001568.1-marine-metagenome-genome-assembly--contig:-NODE-1568-length-14221-cov-7.670744_pt1 | contig 14221 bp, 14 predicted proteins | sample MGYA00238166_ERZ767019 | MGnify/ENA primary metagenome ERZ767019 (study PRJEB28930, sample SAMN06266391) | marine metagenome | isolation source: Sea water from 250 m depth | place: Atlantic Ocean...
GTCTCCCCGATAAGAGACTTTGTTGATGAGATTGTCAGCATATCTGATAAGCAAAAGATCTCAATTGTATTTGGGCCTGAGACCTCAGGATTAAGCAATGAAGAAATCGACAGATGTAATCACTTAGTTTATATACCTACTGGTGAAAAATATTCTTCTCTCAATCTAGCCATGGCGGTTCAGGTGGTGGCTTACGAGATCAAAATGTCTCTGTCGCCGGACGACAAGATAATTGCCGAAAGAAATTTAGCTTCTGGACAAGAAATGGAATTATTTTATGAACATCTAAAAGAAGTGTTGCTTGAGACCGGTTTTCTTAACCCTAGAAACCCAAAACAACTAATGCGAAGATTGAGAGCATTATTTAATAGAGCTGAACTTGATGAGAATGAAGTAAATATTATGCGAGGCATACTAACCTCTTATCAAAAGCCAAAAGAATAAAATGTCGATAAAGAAAATATATCTTGATTATGCCTCTACCACACCTATTGCAGAGGATGTTAAAACAGACATAAAGTCAGTTTTAGACAATGATCTTTTTGGCAATCCTTCTTCTTTAGATCACGAGTATGGAAGCTTAGTTAATGAATTGATTGAATCCTCAAGAACGGATGTTGCTAAATTAATTAATGCTGATGGAGATGAAATTATTTGGACCTCTGGAGCAACGGAGGCGAATAATCTGGCACTTATGGGTTTTGCTGAGTTTAAAATGAAAGATCGACCTTTGAGAATCGCGTCATCATTTATTGAACATAAATCAGTTATTGAGCCTCTTATGGAGCTCAAACAAAAAGGACATAGCGTTGAATTTATTGCTCCAAATCATGATGGTTACATCGATCCCGATGTGATCTCGAGGACACTAGATAATGGGGTTGATTTGCTTAGCTGTATGCATATCAACAACGAAGTAGGTAGTACTAATGATATTGCTTTAATAGGCTCTCTATGCAGAGATAAAGGCACTGTTTTCCATGTGGATGCTGCGCAGAGTAACGGAAAATTATCACTTGATGTTAGAGAAAACAACATTGATCTTATGTCTTTATCAGCACATAAAGTATACGGGCCAAAAGGTGTTGGTGCTTTATTTGTTAATCATGAAACGGTGGGGCGGCTCAAGCCATTGATATTTGGGGGCGGCCAGGAAAGAGGCATGCGACCAGGGACATTAGCAACCCATCAAATAGTCGGAATGGCCTCTGCCTTTCGTTTAGCCAAATCTTCTATGCAAAAAGATCACATACACTTGTCTAAATGCAGAGAATTATTTCTAGAATCTATTAAAGATATAGAAGGGCTAAAGATCAATGGTGATCCCAAGAACGCCTACCCAGGTATTATCAGTCTATGTTTTCCAGATTTAAACGCAGACAGCTTAATATTTGCCATGGATGACTTAGCTGTTTCTAAAGGTTCTGCTTGCGCCACCGATAGCGATGAACCTTCACATGTGCTTAAATCTATGGGCCTTTCCCAAGCAGAAATTAACGGCACCATACGCATTAGTTTTGGTCGAAAAACCTTACACCAAGATATAGAAAGAGCATCGTCTTCTGTAAGAGCCGCATCAGAGCACTTAAGATTGGTCAGTGGAGAAACCCTATGAGCCAAGCTGATATTCTAAGGGAGGCATTTCTTAACAGAGATAAGGTGCTACAGAGTAATGATGACTTAAAGAGTTATTTAGTAGGGCATTCAAAAAATCAGACTGGGATGAATGTTAAGATATTTATCAAATTGGAAACAGACTCAATTCATGATGCTAGATACCAAGTTTCTGGTTGTCCTCACTTGATTGGACTGACATCATTATTGATAAAAAAAATCATAGGAAATGACACTACTATTCTCCAAGAGTTCGATTATTTATCATTGGCAGAGGCAGTTGACTTACCTAAAAATAAGAAAGATCGACTTTTTTTGTTGGAAGATGCAGTAAAAGATTGTATAAAACACATTGAAAAAGGTTAAAACATGGATTTATCAGTAACAGACAAAGCAATTAAGAGATTCAGAGATAATCTCTCTGGTCAGCCAGATGCTATTGGGTTAAGAATCAGCATAAAATCAACCGGGTGTAATGGATACTCATACCTCTTGGATTATGCTGGTGAAGTAAATGATCAGGACAAGCTGATCAAAATATCTGACATCTCTATTTTTGTTGATCCTGAGAGTATGAGCTTAATCCAGGGCACGGAGATCGACTTCATCGATGAAGGGCTAAACCAGGTGTTTAAATTCAAGAATCCAAATGCAACTGGTGAATGCGGTTGCGGCGAAAGTTTTAGTGTTTAACTAAAGAGGATTTCAACATGGAAAGAACACTTTCAATTATCAAACCAGATGGCGTTGAAAAAAATGTCATTGGAGAAATTTATAAACGTTTCGAAGATTCAGGATTAACTATAATTGAGGCAAAAATGTTGCACTTAACTCGTGAACAAGCTGAAGGATTTTATGCCGTGCATAAAGAGAGACCTTTTTTTAATGATTTAGTTGATTATATGATCTCAGGACCAGTTATGGTTCAAGTTCTAGAAGGTGAAAATGCCATAGAGAGAAATCGAGAATTAATGGGCGCCACTAATCCTGCCGAAGCTGATGAAGGCACCATCAGAAAAGACTTTGCTACCAGCATAGAGAAAAATACAGTTCATGGCTCCGATGGGCCTGACACCGCTAAAGAAGAGATCAGTTTCTTTTTTGGTTAATCACAGTTGAGTCAAATTCAAAATAATCTTCTAGGGCTCCCTCAAAGTGAGTTGCAAGAGTTCTTTCAAGGTATCGAGGAGAAGAACTATAGAGCAAAACAACTGATGCAGTGGATCTATGCTAAGGGCGTCTATGATTTTAATTTAATGACCAATTTTAATTTTAACCTGAGAGAGTATCTCAATGAGAATTGTACTTTGGGGTTTGATAATTCAAATAGAACTGATTTCTCTAAAGATGGAACCGTAAAATGGTTAATTGAAAAACAAGATCAACAAATCATCGAAACCGTTTTTATTCCCGAAGAATCAAGAGGAACATTATGCATTTCAAGTCAAATCGGATGTTTAATCGACTGCCCCTTCTGTGCTACTGGTCATCAAGGGTTTAATCGAAATTTAAAGGCACATGAAATCATTGGGCAAATCCTTGTTGCTAAAGAAAGCCTGGGCTCTGAAAAGAGAATTACAAATGTGGTTTTTATGGGTATGGGAGAACCTCTAGCAAACTATCCAGAGGTAATAAAGTCGATAAAAATCCTCAATGATCCACAGGGATTCAATATTTCAAGACGACGAATTACTGTAAGCACATCTGGCCTAGTTCCACAATTGCATAAATTAGGTGACGAAGTGGGCGTTGCACTCGCAATATCATTGCATGCTCCGAGTAATAAACTACGTGATGAATTGGTTCCTATTAACCGAAAGCACCCTATTGAAGAGTTGCTTGATGCATGCTGGCTATACGCAAGAAAACAAAATTTAAAAACAGTGACTTTTGAATACACCATGCTTAAAGGAGTTAACGACTCAAAGGAAAATGCAAGAAAGCTTGCTAGATTGCTTAGGGGCAAACCTGCAAAAATTAATTTAATTCCTTTTAACACTTTTCCCGGGGTAAAGTTTGAATCAACAGAAGCCAAAAAAATCAATGAATTCAGGAATATCTTATTGGAATCTGGAATAATGACTATTACAAGGAGAACACGAGGTGAAGATATTCAAGCAGCCTGTGGGCAACTGTCTGGGAGTGTCAGAAATTTAGCAAAGAAGACACTAAGGGAAAAGCTCAAAAAACAAATGCATTAAATAAAGTTATTATTGTATAACCATATAGATAAATAAGAGGAGTGAAGTATGTCTGACAATTCAAATTCAAATATCCCAGAGCACATGGTCGCATTGAAGATAATTTCCATTGCTTGTGTGGTCTTGTTCCTGGTAACCCTGGTTGGAATGTATTTCTCTCACAATTAAGGATTTGAGCGACCAGATAAAATCGATTAGAGGGATGCCGACCCTTTTGCCTGAAGAGTTGGTTAAATGGCAGTTTGTCGAGTCTCAAGTTAAGCAAGTGATGAACGCTTATGCGTTTAGAGAGATTCGGACACCAATTGTTGAGCGAACAGAATTATTCCAAAGAACCATCGGTGAGAGCACTGATGTTGTTTCTAAAGAAATGTATTCATTTAAAGATCGGAAAGATCAATCCTTAACTCTTAGACCGGAGGCAACAGCAGGGGTTGTTAGAGCAGGGATTGAGCATGGATTATTTTATAATCAAACCCAAAAACTATGGTCTATGGGCCCAATGTACAGATATGAGAGACCGCAAAAAGGTCGTTATAGGCAGTTTCATCAAATCAATATGGAGGCATTTGGCTATCAAGGACCTGAAATTGATTTAGAAATCATTCTTATGACAGCAAGAATATGGAAAGCCTTGGGTATTAATTCGATTCAGCTTGAAATTAATTCACTAGGTACCCCAGCATCAAGACAGGTTTACCGAGAAGCTTTGGTCGATTATTTTACTGATCACAAACGCTCACTCGATGAAGATTCAATGACTCGTTTAAAAACAAATCCAATGAGAATACTGGATAGTAAGAACCCTGACATGAAGACTTTAATTTTAAATGCTCCAAAAATTACAGATTATCTCGACGATGAATCCAAGCAACATTTCTCAATCCTGCTCAAAGCTCTGGAATCACATAGTATCGATTATAAATTAAATCCAAATCTGGTCAGAGGCCTTGATTATTACACCAAAACAGTCTTTGAGTGGACTTCGGATCAATTAGGCTCACAAGCTACTGTTTGCGGAGGTGGACGCTATGACGGCTTGGTTGAACAGCTTGGCGGCAAAGACATTTGTGGTATTGGTTGTGCTATTGGTATGGAAAGATTAACTGAATTGGTTGAACTCTCTGTAGAAAAAGCAGAAAATAGCCAGCCAAAAATTTACATTGTAGCGGTTGGTGAGGGTGCAGAGATACACGCCAGCATAATGGCAGAGACCATTAGAGATGAGAATCAGAATTACACTGTTGAGGTAAATATGGACGGAGGAAATTTTAAGCAGCAGTTTAGGAGGGCAGATAAATCTGGAGCTGAGTTGGCAATTATAGTTGGTGAGCAGGAAATAGAGCAGGGCACTATTAGTCTTAAGCCTCTTAAAAGCGACGGCGAACAGAAAACTGTCAAACAAGAAGAGCTGATCGGGCAACTCGATAAATTCTTTGGCTAAAAAAGGAACGCAATAAATGGACGATAATTTAACAGATCAACAACAAGCAGAGATTGTTAAGAAGTGGCTCAAGGACAATGGCATGAGCATTCTTCTTTCAATTGCTCTTGGTATTTCAGGCTATTTTGGTTTGCAGTTCTACCAAAAAGATAAACTTCGGGGTTATGAAAATGCCTCGAGACTTTATGCTGAAATTGAATTTGCTCTCAAGCAGCAACGAATATCACAAGCACAAAATCTTCTTCAAGAAATGGACAATAATTTTTCTGACAGTCCTTACCAATATCAAAGCCATCTTGCCTTAGCAAAACTTCATATGGATACACTAGATTATGATAACGCCATTATCCAGCTCGAGTTTGTTATGGATAATGCTTCTGATGAATCTTTTAAACACATTGCGAGATTGAGAATAGCTAGAATTATGGTTGAACAGAATCAATTAGATCAGGCCTTACTCCTGCTAGGTTCGGTCAGTATGATACCGGATGCCTATGCCCCTTACTATCAATCAGTTAAGGGTGATATTTATACCTCTCAAGGTCTATTAGATAAGGCTAAATCAGCCTATTCAATGGCACTTGAGTCATTGGAGCCTGGTAACTTTGACTTTGATTTTATTAAGATGAAATCTGATCAAATTCAAGTAAATCCCTCAGATAACTCGTGAACACAGAAGTAAAACAACTATCAATCATTACAATTCCTAATCAATGCATGAAGGGACTGTCGTTACTGCTCATGCTATCTCTTATTCAGGGATGCTCCTTATTTGGTGGAGATGATGAGGATGAGTCTTTATTACCTGCTGAGTTGATTGATTTTATAGAAACAGTTGAAGTTGATAGAGATTGGAAAACCTCTGTCGGTAAAAGTCATGAAGGATTAGGGGTTGGGTTGCTTCCAGCGTCTGATGGAGAAGTGGTCTACGCAGCAAGTTTTAACGGTAATGTTGTGGCTCTAAATTTGAGCAATGGAAGAAAAGTTTGGGACAGAAGCTTTGATCTATCCTTTACTGCAGGACCGACTTACAAAGATGGAATTCTAATTTTGGGAACCAATAATGGAGAGTTGATCAATATAGATTCAATGACCGGTAATCTTTTATGGGAAGCCTCAGTGAGCAGTGAGATTCTAGCGCCGGCAGCTATTAGAAACAATCAAGTCTTTGTCCGTTCTGTAGACGGAAACTTATCCGCTTATGCAGCTGAGGACGGTTCATTGCTTTGGATTGCAAACCATAAAGTTCCTCGATTAAGTTTACGCGGCACCTCGAGTCCTGCAACATTTGCAAATGCGGTGATAAGCGGTTTTGATGACGGAAAAGTGACCGCTTATGATTTAATCGATGGCGCCCTTTTGTGGGAAACGATGTTGACTCCTCCAGGGGGGCGAACAGAAATCGAGAAGGTCATAGATATTGATGCACCTATCGTGGTGGTTGGCAATGAACTCTATGCTGGAAGTTATCAAGGAGCTCTAGCAGCATTAGCGCTCGAATCTGGAGATATTATTTGGCTAACTGAGGCGTCTATCTATTCGGGCATGGCCGTTAGTGATGATGCTGTATTTGTCTCTCAAGCTGATGGCACGGTTATGGCGCTATCTCGATTTACTGGCCGAGAGATCTGGAAAAAAGAGAACCTGCTAAATCGATATCCCACAGCGCCTGCAATTGTTGGGAACTCCATAGTCATAGGAGATCTAGAGGGTTATCTGCATTGGTTAAACAAAGAATCAGGTGAGACCCAGCAAAGAATTAGTATCGGTTCGGATAAAATCTCTTCAACTCCGATAGTTGTTGATGATACGGTTCTTGTTCAAACCGATGGCGGCGATTTGGTTGCAGTTAAAACTTTCTCTTCAAGTTGATAGTATGAGGAGGTCAAATCATGTTACCAGTAGTCGCAATTGTTGGAAGACCTAACGTCGGAAAATCCTCCCTCTTTAATCAACTCACCAAAACAGAAGATGCATTGGTTGCTGATTTTCATGGCTTAACAAGAGACCGGATCTACGGTCATATTGTTAAAGATGAAAATGAAATTATTCTTATAGATACCGGTGGTTTAGAGCACGACCATGGCGATCTATCTCAGGTAATCAATCAACAAACTGACCAAGCTATTGAGGAATCAGACTTGTTATTGTTTGTCGTTGATGGACGTGAAGGCTTAACCAATAGTGATCAAGAGATAGCCCAACGTTTAAGAAAAAAGAACAAAAATATGGTTTTGGTCATCAATAAGACTGAAGGGATGGACGATCAAGGCTTAGCTTCTGATTTTTATGCCTTAGGCTTTAAAGACACTCTAAGTGTTTCAGCACTGCGAGGCGATCATTGCCAGAGTTTAGTTGATCTAATCTCAGAAAGTCTCACCCTGGATCAAGCAATCTCAGAGATTGAGGAACTACCTGAAGATCTTATTTCTGTTGCTCTAATCGGTAGACCAAATGTTGGTAAATCGACATACATAAACTCCCTGATCAAAGAGGATCGATTATTGACAGAAGACCAACCCGGGACCACCAGAGACAGTATTTTCATTAACTACCAATTTGGCAAAAAAGATCTTGTACTGATTGATACCGCAGGCATTCGACGAAAAAAGAAAGTGGAAGAAACCATAGAAAAATTTAGCATTGTTAAAGCATTGCAAGCACTGGATTTATCGGATGCAGTTATTGTTATGATCGATGGCAGCGAGGGTATTACTGATCAGGATCTATCCTTGATTGGTTTGATACTTAATTCTGGACGTGCTTTAACCATTGCTATTAATAAACGCGACTTACTGAATGAAGAAGATCTAGAAAACCTTGACCGACAAATAAAAAGGAAACTAAAGTTTGTATCCTATGCTGACATAGAATTTATTTCAGCAAAAGATGGTACAGGGATTAAGGAATCACTTAAATTGGCAATGAATGCAGCTGACAATGCTATGCAATCAGTCACAACATCTGAGCTATCTAAGTTGATTGATGGACTAATGGAAACAGACCCACCGCCTTATGTTCAAGGTCGAAGAATTAAGCTCAAGTATGCACATCAAGGTGGGGTGCAACCACCGACCTTTATCATTTATGGTAATCAGACAAAAAAATTGAGAGACAATTATAAGAGATTTATTGAAGGTCAAATAAGGACCAGATTTTCTTTGTTGGGAACACCAATAAAGTTATTTTTTAAAGACAGTAAGAACCCTTATTCTGAGAGGAAGAACAAGTTGAGCTCTAGGCAATGGAAAAAGAGACGACGAATTATTCGCTTGAGAAAGAAACGTTCCTAGTCTTTTATCTTTTTAATGCGAGTAACACTTGATTCAAATAACCCGTCCTTGATGCGTGTGGATAAGATTGAACCCTTCTTCAGTGAGTCAATTGACCTGATATTTTTACCAGTGTCTTTGTCAGTGATATAGGCATAACCCCTAGAAAGAGAAGTTAGCGGTGAACTGCCTTCAAGCTTTGCTAGGACAATTGAGAATCGCTTTTCTTTAACCTTTAAGAGATTTTCCGTGAGTGACAGCAAGTTATTTTGTTTTAATCGCAAGTCTTGTTGCATGGTATCAATAGAAAATTTTGGGTTAACAAGGGACAGCGAGTTGTGATCGTCATTGAGTCTTAAACGAAGGTTATCCGCATAGGTTTTAGGCGTAGCTTTTATTCTTTCAAGAATAAAATCCAATCGCTGTTGATGTTGTTGTAATTTGCTTCTTGGGTGATTGTCTTCAAGTTTTAGATGACTCTTAGTTAAGGCATGACGGAGGTTTGTTAGGGCAATGCTGAAGCTTTGTGTGATCTGCTTGGATAAGCTCGAGAGTGTTTTTTGTATTTCTGATTTATCGGGCAGTACTATTTCTGCTGCAGCTGTGGGAGTTGGCGCTCTAACATCGGCTATCATATCAGCAATGGTAACATCAGTTTCATGACCAATACCCGTAACAATCGGTATTCTTGAGTTGAAAATTGATCGCGCAACTTCTTCATCATTGAAACACCATAAATCCTCCAGTGAGCCTCCACCTCTAGCTAATATAATCACAGAACATTGACTGTCCTGATTGGCTGATGCTATAGCCTGACAAATTTGATAACTTGCTTCTTTGCCTTGCACCATGGTTGGGTAAACCAATAATTCAACCAGGCTAAATCGTCGTTTAATAGTGTTGAAGATATCTTGAATAGCCGCCCCTTTTGGTGATGAAATAATCCCGACCTTATTTGGAATATAAGGCAGTGATTGTTTGTGAACTGGATCAAACAATCCTTCCGATTGGAGTTTATTTTTTAACAGTTCAAATTTTTGACGAAGTAAACCCTCACCAGCTTGCTCGGCATACTCAATCACCAATTGGTATTCCCCACGGGCTTGATAAAGCCCGACTTTAGCTTTAGCTAGGATATGTTGTCCGTCTTCCATAGCAAAACCAATCGATTGATTTTGTATTCTAAACATTGCGCATCGGACACTAGAGTCTGAGTCTTTGAGTGAGAAATAGGCATGCCCAGCCGCTGATTTCATGTAGTTTGAGATCTCACCCTCAATCCAAACAATTCCAAAATTAGAACTAAGCAGACCCGAGACTTCATCGTTGAGTTCTGAAACGGTGTAGATGTGTTCTTGTGAAATATCAGAGTCCATATAGTTCTTAATTATACAAGAAGCCAAAGCTCTCGGTTTACAAATTGAGCCATGAGTGTAAAATGCCTTTGACAAATCCATAGTGATAAATGGAGATGTCAATGACAACAGAGAAACTGGCCTTAACATTTGATGATGTTCTTCTTCGTCCGAACTACTCGGATGTACTTCCACGCGAAACAAACCTCTCCACCAGACTCACAAAAAATATTTCAATCAATATTCCATTACTCTCAGCTGCTATGGATACTGTGACTGAATACCAGCTTGCAACTGCTATCGCACAAGAGGGCGGCATTGGTATCATTCACAAGAATTTCAGCATCGAAGACCAGGCGGCTCAAGTTAATAGAGTCAAGAAATTTGAGAGCGGGATCATCGCAGATCCGATAACTGTCAGACCTGACATTACCATTAGAGAAGTGCTGGCAATAACCAAGAGAAACAATATTTCAGGTGTTCCGGTTGTTGATGAGAGCGGAACTGTCGGCATAGTCACCAATCGCGATCTCCGATTTGAAACCAATTTGGATGGTCTTGTTAGCAGTGTTATGACACCCAAGGAAAAACTGGTCACTGTTAAGGAGGGAGAGGATGAGGAAGAAGTTCTCAGATTACTTCATCACCACAGAATAGAAAAGGTGCTTGTGGTTGATGACGATTTTCAATTGAAGGGCATGGTTACCGCCAAAGATTTCCAGAAAGCCACCGACTTCCCATTAGCCTCTAAGGACAGTAACGGGGCATTGTTGGTTGGTGCAGCAGTTGGGGTCGCTGAGAGCACAGAGGAACGTGTGGCTGCATTACAGGCCGCAGGTGTTGATGTGATAGTGGTGGATACTGCACACGCTCACACTGAAAGTGCGATCGGCCAATTAAAAGCCATTAAGTCTAGCTACCCAGACTTAGAGGTGATTGCTGGGAATATCGCCACTGGAGAAGCGGCAACTGCATTGGCTGAAGCAGGCGCAGATGCAGTTAAGGTTGGTATTGGACCTGGATCAATTTGCACCACAAGGGTGGTTGCTGGAGCTGGCATGCCTCAGGTCACCGCAATCACAGAAGTGACAGAAGCGTTAAAGAAATCAGATGTTTGTGTTATCTCTGATGGAGGTATCCGATATTCAGGGGATATTGCCAAAGCGATTGCAGCAGGCGCTAACAGCATTATGCTGGGTAGCTTGTTTGCTGGAACAGAAGAATCACCAGGCGAGATTGAGCTTTACCAAGGCAGAAGTTTCAAGTCCTATCGAGGAATGGGCTCAATAGGGGCCATGGCAAGTCAACACGGTTCCAAGGATAGATATTTCCAAAGCGAGGTTGAAGAACCTGAAAAGCTAGTCCCAGAAGGCATTGAGGGCAGAGTTCCTTATAAAGGTAAATTGACTAAGATTATCGAGCAGTTGGTCGGTGGTTTGAGGCAATCTATGGGCTATACTGGCTGCAGTAATATAGATGACCTACAGAATAAGACTGAATTTGTAAGAATCACTGACTCTGGTAAGCGGGAAGGACACGTCCACGATGTCAACATCACCAAAGAAGCACCAAACTATTCTGTTGACTGACCCCAGTGATGCAAGACAGTATTCTCATACTCGATTTTGGTTCTCAATACACTCAACTCATCGCCCGCAGGGTCAGAGAAGCTGGCGTCTATAGTGAGATCTATGCTGGCGACCTAAATCATCAACAAATCAAAGACTTTAACCCCTCGGGAATCATTTTCTCTGGAGGGCCTGAGTCAGCTTTTATAAAGAATGCCCCTAAGCCAGCTGCTGAAATTTTTGAAATGGGGGTACCGATACTAGGGATTTGTTATGGCATGCAGGTAATGGCAGAACAATTGGGCGGAAAGGTTCAATCTTCAACGCATCGAGAATTCGGTTATGCCGAACTGAACATTGAGACATCCAATAAACTCTTTAATGGGATTGATATAGAGAAAAATTGCTTGGAGGTGTGGATGAGTCATGGGGATCGGGTCGAGGACTTACCAGTAGGATTTAATACTTGTGGTACCAGTGATAACTCTCCAACAGCAGCAATGGCTAATGATGAGTCGCTTTTCTATGGCCTACAGTTCCATCCTGAGGTTACCCACACCAATAAAGGTCAGATGATTATAGAGAATTTTGTTCACGGTATTTGTCAATGTGGCAATGATTGGACACCAGGTAATATCATTGAGAAAGATATAAATAATATTCGTGAAGACGTTGGCGATGATCATGTTCTCCTTGGGTTATCAGGCGGGGTTGATTCATCTGTTGTTGCAGCCTTGCTAGATAAAGCTATTGGCGATCAATTAACTTGTATTTTTGTGGATAACGGGCTTCTAAGACTTAATGAAGGGGATCAAGTCATGGAGGTGTTTTCAAACCATATGAATTTGAATGTCATCCGTGTAGATGCTGAAGAAATTTTCCTAGAAAAATTAAAAGGAGTTGAAGACCCAGAGGAGAAGCGAAAAATCATTGGCAATACCTTTATTGAAGTTTTCGAAGAGCAGGCCAGTAAACTCGATAATGTTAAATGGTTGGCTCAGGGGACAATTTATCCTGATGTAATTGAGTCTGCAGGCGCAAAGACTGGTAAAGCTCATGTGATTAAGTCGCATCATAATGTGGCTGGACTACCTGAGAACATGTCCTTAAAACTTATTGAGCCTCTTAGAGATCTTTTTAAAGATGAAGTCAGAGTTATCGGTAAGGAGCTAGGTCTACCTTCAGAGCTTGTGGATCGTCATCCCTTCCCAGGACCAGGATTGGGAGTAAGGATTTTAGGAGAGGTGAAAAAAGAATATGCAGATCTTCTTAGATCAGCTGATGCAATTTTTATTGAAGAACTTATTGCTAACGATCTTTATCACAAGGTCAGTCAGGCATTTTCAGTTTTTCTCCCAGTCAGATCAGTGGGCGTTATGGGCGATGGCAGAAAATATGATTATGTTATTGCTTTAAGAGCAGTTGAGACTAGTGATTTTATGACTGCAAATTGGGCTAAATTGCCTTATGAATTTTTAGATAATGTATCTACAAGGATTATTAATGAGGTAGAAGGAATATCTAGGGTTACCTATGACATATCCAGCAAACCTCCAGCAACTATTGAGTGGGAATAGCTTTGATTTGAACATGAAAAAAATATTATTCATTTCTCTTTTCTTTTTTTCTTTTAATGCTTTTGCAGAACATGATGTCTGCATCGCTATATATCCAACTCCACCAGAATGTCTCCATGAAGAGGAAAAGAATAATAATGATAATCTTTTAATTGGGACGGTATTATTAGTTGGTGGATATTATCTCTTTAAAGATGGAGGTAATGAATCAACAACACTTGATGCTTCCAGTGGTATTAATCTATACACAAGAGGGGAGTTTAAACTTAACTTCTTAGAGATTAATAAGAATTATGTTTATCTTGAGAATTTAGAAACAAATAAAATTCAAGTGAATTTATTATCTTTCAATTATCAATTCAAATGAAGTAACACATATTCTACACACAAAGTGAGATTAAAAATTGATACAAACTAGGTACAAACTTTTTTTAGATGCCTTTATCTCAAGGGTTTTAGGGCATTGTTTTGCTGAGTGGGAATGATAGAAATTGAAAATATTCTTAAAAAACTTATATTCAATCTATTTAACAATTTACCTTCTTTGGTGGGTTTCAGTCTTCATTATTATTTCTGATGAAGGGTTCCATCCAGCTCAAGACATACCTTGGTTTATTCTATTTACTACAATTTTGTTTATATTTTGGGTTCTAAAATATAAGTTTTCTAGAGATAAAAAATTTATTTTCCATGAGAATATGTCTTCCATTAATCTCATGTCTCATCTATTAGCAATCCTTTTACTTTCAATATTGATGATATTTTTTTCATAATTGAATGAAAAACATTAAACCTTTTCATTTTTTTTTAATCTGGGTGTTTGGATTCTTTGTTTTACTTTCTTTTGATTTATTTATGGAAGGCATAGTATTTGAATTGTTAGAATGGAATGGAACTACAAAAAACGATTGGTTTTTTGCTCTATGGTGGGGTTTTGTTGTGGTTTGGTTTATATTCGGAACAAAAACCTTACATGAAAAAGTTACAAAAAAGTTACAAAGTTAAAAAAATACCTCTGAAATCCTTTCTCTATAAGGGTTTAAAATTAGGCTACTACTGAGTGGGAATGAAAGGGGGGAGATTTGGATAGTAAATCAATTTTTACAAAAGACGGTACAGCTCAGGGAGTGGCCAAACAACGTTTGATGGAAACACTAGCTAGACCTGATAAACGTGTCATAAATGATCCT